>UMFK01046990.1_pt1 | contig 36819 bp, 31 predicted proteins | sample 1964981 | NCBI WGS metagenome assembly UMFK01 (sample SAMEA4836043, study PRJEB28245) | human gut metagenome | biome: gut microbiome; material: fecal sample | place: Denmark | collected 2008
TTTAAATTATTTACAAATATTACATGCGTCTTGTTGTTGTATTTTCAAAAATTGTTCTGGCGTTACTCATTGCAAGAGTTTTTAGAGAGCACATTCCATTATTTCTATCGACTACACCCAAGCTTGCTAATCTTGAAAGCAATAATTCGTTCAAATCTTGAGGATCTATAAATAGAGCGCAATCAGAAGAACATTCATTATGGTTAAATGGGCATTGTTTAAACCTTTTCTCATTCATATAAGGTACTCCTTTTTTTCAAAAGTATTGTATAATATAGCTACATAATAATACATTTTTGAATAAAAAGAAAAGTGTAAAGTTTTGTAAAAAGAACCTGAAATGCATGCAATTTCTGTTCTTGAGATGTTTTTACATGCATGTAGGTAGTAGGAATAAAATACTTCTGTGTACTTTTTGTAAAGTATAGATATGGAGGCATAATGAGCATAACAGTTCGACAATTAGCAAAAGACTTAGGTTATACGGGTTCGATACCGCAAGGAGCAACCAGTGTAAAAAAAGGCGATAATGGTGAATTGATTTTCGGATTTGGTAATGGTAAACCATCCGAGTCTCGTAATACTGATGGAAGTATTTTTAGCAAACCTGTTGATACTCCACCGGCAAAACCTGCCGATGATGGTAACGGCAAAGGCGCAAATGGTGCCGGTGCAGCAAATGATGCAGATAATAGTGCAAAAGTAGATAATGATGCAGGAAAAGGCAATGGAGCTAGTGGCGCAGGAAAAGGTGCCGGTGCTTCAGGCAGTCTGTTCGGTAATGGATTTGCATCAGGTCAATCTGATTTCGGCATGTCTATGTTTAATGCAGATGGCGGTTTTGAAATTGACCAAGCAAAATTTATGAAGGCTTCTGCCGGATTATGGGGTGCATTGAACATGACTTCAATGATTCCTCTAGGCTTAGGTAGTATTCTAGGACAGGGTTTGATTGGACAAGCAATCGGCAATTTCCTACATGCAATAAACTTTAATTTCACATCATCATCGTTTACGGCGGGTGCAGATAATGATTCAAGAAATGGCACAACAGTAACTGCTGGTGACGGTCAACCTGATACTTCAGGTGCAAAACCAACGTCAACAACCGCATCAGCTCCTGCAGCTCCAGCAACTTCGTCAGCTCCATCAGCTCCATCAGCTCCTGCAGCTCCTGCAACAAAAACTGAGCAGCCAACTGAACAAGCGCCAGCTCCGACAGGTGGTAGTGGTACAACAACAGGTGATGCGGGGGCTACTCAAGCTCGACCTTCAAGTGGCAATGGCTACAGTGTATCAAAACACTCTGATAAAGTATTTTGGAAAAAATCAGGTGGAACAACACATTATTACGTTAACCAAAACGGTAAAAAAGTAGAAATTGGCGGTTACGACGGCAAAACTTATACTTTAAACGGCAAAACTTATGATGCAAAAACAGGTAATGAAATAAAAGCTGATGCAGCGCCACAAAAACCTGCAAAAGCGCAACAAAAACCTGCCACACAAAAGGCGAAAGTGTACACCGGTGGACTAAATATTGCCCATCCACAATTAAATGGTAACTTTAGAGAAAATGGTTTTTTAAGCTCTTTGAAAAACTTAAAGCGTGAATATACAATTGAGACAACAAGTTCTGGAAACGTATATAAATACGAAAATGCTGATGGTCAGAAAATGGAAGTAAGATTCGATAAAGCTGGCAAGCCTACTAAAGTTACAACTCATAATGGTCACTTCGGAAGTGTATATGATATTTCATACCACGCAAATGGTCAAAGAAAACATATGACTCACGGTGCGATTGAAAGCGCAAGCAATGTAGTTTGGGAAGATTGGAGTTATGACCAAAAAGGTGTAACTACAGACTACGTTAAAGGTACAAGAGTTAGAAATAAAACTTGGAAAAACGGTCAAATTTACAGAGAATTTCACGCTTGGCATGGTGGAAAGCAAGCTGTTAGTAAGATTCCGACACAAGTATTGAAAGGTGGCTCTGGAGTTACCTTCAAAGAAGGCAGCCATTTAACTTGGAGTCGTTCAGGAAACAACTTTGTAAGAAAAGATTCTGCAAGTGGTGAAACTTGGACATTTGACAAAAATGGTAAGTTAATCAAACGACAAATGGAAAACGGTGATGTAAAAACTTACAACGCAAAAGGCTGGAATTACATTAAAAAAGGATACTAATAAATTCTATAATGAAATAAAAAAGTTCAAGAGAAATCTTGAACTTTTTTATTATTTAATTTTTTTAATTCCAATATCTCCAACCGTTTAGATAGTAGTTTAAAATAGTTGGGTTGTTTAGAGTTGATGCCTTAATATTTTTTCTATATAAGTCTTTTTCAATTACAAATAGGCTTGGTACACTGTTGTTATCAAGATATTTTGTTGGAACTTTGATGTTAATTCTTGAGGTATCAAGAGGTCTATTGCCTGCTAACATAAAGCCCCAATCACCGAATGATGGAACATATGTGTGATAAGGTTTTGTATACTTAAATCCTGCTGCTTTTAAAGATTCTTGTATGCACCAAAAAGCTTCAGGCGCAAAAAATGGACTTGTTGATTGAGTTACCATAACTCCGTTTTGTGCAAGTTTTTGACGGGCAACTTTATAAAACTCTTTGCTGTAAAGTCTTGCAAGAGAAGAGTTATTAGGATCAGGTAAATCAATAATGATTACATCAAAATATTGTTTTGCGTTTTCCAAAAATTTGAAGGCATCTTCGTTTAGAATTTTAACTTTTGGATTTTTAAAACTATGTTCTGAAAGTTCTGCCATCATATGGTTTTTAACCGCCAAATCAGTCATTTCTTTATCCAAGTCAACAACTGTAATTTGTTTTACATCCGGATATTTTAATAATTCACGAGCAGCTAAACCGTCACCACCCCCAAGAATTAAAACATTTTCTCTATGTTTTACCATATTCATTGGAACGTGAATTAATGGTTCGTGATATCTGTATTCGTCAATTGTGGAAAACTGTGTATTGCCGTCGATATAAAGTCTTAAATCCTCTTTATTTTTTGTTATTACAAGCTTTTGATACTTAGTTTGTTTAGAAAATACAACTCTGTCGTCATACATTGAATTTTCAAGATACATAGAAATTTCTTTTGAAAATAACATACATCCAACGAGTAATATAACGATTAAAACAGCTTGAGTATTAAGCATTACACGACGTTTTTTAGTTAATTTATTTTTGAACCAATGGAAGGTTAAAACTCCAACAAGCAAATTCATTAAACCGGTTGATAAAGAGCTGTTAAAAACCCCTAAAAACGGCAATAGTAAAAATGGAAATGCAAGAGAAGCCAAAAATGCACCCAAATAGTCCAATGACAATACGTTTGAGATGTTTTCACGTAATTGGAAATATTCTTCCATAATTCGAGTCAAAAGTGGAATTTCCAACCCAATTAGTGTACCGATTATTATAATTAGAATACACATAATCGGATAATAGAAAAACTGGATAGAATAAATCCAATAAAGGATTGGAACTGATAATCCGCCAACAATAGCAAGCAAGATTTCAATCATAATAAACCAATAAATCAGGTTGTTTTTGAAGAACCTTGAAATCAGCGTACCAATACCCATTGCAGTCATTGTCAAACCAATTGTTATAGAAAATTGTTTGATACTATCGCCAATAAAATATGACGAAATACTTCCGATTAAAAGTTCATAAATAATCGTACAATAACCAACGACAAAAACGCAGAACAATAGAATTGAAGCGTCTTTTTTTGTCAAGATTCCTTTATTTTCCACCGTGTAATCCCTTTTGTGAGTATCTAGAGCCTGACAAGCTGTTTTCACGTACGCTTGCGCCATAAGATTGATCGTAACGTCTTACGTACCAATAAGAATGACAGTGGTGATATCCTCTATATCCAGGGTATCCGTAACCTTTTACTGAATATTTAAAGCATGCACAATAAACAATTGTCAGTACTATAATTAAAGCTATATAGCAAATAAAATTTAAGTTCTTATTAGTCATCGCACATATCCTCCAACACATCATTTGCTTTGTCGGCGAATTCTGCAATCCAATCTCTATTATTGAAATAGAATATGAACAATAGCAAAATTAATATGATTGTACCCATCATTAAATGAGGAATTCCTGTACCTTTTTTGACTTGAATTTCAATTCCAATGTTATACATTGAATTTTCTTCGGTATTAAATTGGATATAATATGTGCCTTCCTCTGAAAAAGTCAAGTCAGCTTTCATATTTCTTTCGCTTTCAGACCAATAACCTTCTGAGTCATAGCCTGATTCGTGCCAAAAGTCTTTGCCAAATTCATAAAGTGTGTCTTTATCTTCGTCTAAAACTTCGCCAGAAAGATATGCGCTTGCGTTATCACCATAGAAATTCGCTTTGATTGTACAAATTTTGCTTTGACCTTTTTTAACTTTAATTGGACCATAAATTGAACCTTCTTGAAGTCCGTTGTATGTTTTTGAATTTACAACTTTATATTCCATATTCATGGAAGTCCAAAAGCAGGCAATACAAAAGATTGCCATAATTAGGCAGATTGTATTATAAAATATGTTGTTTTCTAGTCTTAATGTTGGGTTTACTTTCATACTTCTTTTACCGCCCTTACATCATATTTACAAAATCTACCATAAAGAAAATTAATAATGCGAATGCTATTAATACAACTGCTTCGCCTAGACCTGCGGCTACGTTATTATGTTTAATTTCCTTTGTTATATTGATTTCTTTAACAATTAATCTATCAAGTAAAAATCTTACGCTCGGAAGTAACAAGATAATAGCTGAAAGGTCGATAAAATAAAGAATTAAACCCTGTTGCCAAGTTCCGATATCACCGATTGTAGCTCTCATCAATATTAAACCGATTGCAATTAAGTTTCCTCCAAAAGCTACACCAACAGCAACATTATCGGCTTCAATTTCTCCCAAAAGTGAGTATGGAGTAAGCATATCATATAATTTTGCGAACAAAATTAAGAAAATCATACCCATTACGTAATAAATTAATGTAGAAATTACGCCATAGCATCTGCCGTGTGCCACAATAGTTTCGCCTGTAACACAAGCCGAAATGATTAAGCCAGAAGCTAAATACATACCAAAGTGTACTGCTGCAGTACCGATATTTCTATCTCTAACGATTTCATCAACATTAGAAAATTTATGCAATATAGCTTTTTCTACAACATAGCCAGAAAATATCATTAAGAATGAACCCATTAAACTGTACATAATGTAGCTTAATATTTCATATCTAAAAAGAGTGTTGCTAGGTCCAACGAAAGCACCAATTTGAATAGCGCAAACGCCCAGCAAAAATCCTAAATAAGGGATTATACCTGTAACATTTCCTTTTTTGATTTCTTCGTACATATTATATTTTGCAAAACGCATAAATAACCATTTTGAAAAAATTAGCATTGAGCAAGATACAATTAAATATACTAAACTTGTAAAAATTGGATTCATTATTGTTGTTCTCCTTCGTCACCTAGTGAGTAGATTGTGATAGCTAATGGTTTTACGATTTGGCTGTAATATGCTTCATAGCTTGTTTCGTCACCAGAACCCCAACGCTCTACTGAGAACAAGTAGTTGCCAGATTTGTAATCCCAATAATATAATTTTTCAGATTTTGTATCCTCACAATCTCTAAAGAAAGTTGCATTGCCAGAATCTGTATAGTTAAAATACTTTCCAGAATAAGTAATACGACCAGATTCTTCTTCGTCATCGTGAGCTAATTTTTCAGGGCTTACTCCTGGAACTTGTGAAATCTTTAATTTTTTCAAAACAATGCTTGTTACAATGTTGTCGTCATCTTCAACTTCAACCCAAGCTTTTTCTCCGTCGCCTTTGATACATTCTAATTCATACCAAAAATAATCACCCTCTTGGTACATGTGTTTGCGCATAACCTTTAATTCTAGGTCTTCGTCATAACCGTCAATGTTTGCTAGCTTGAAAACTCCACCAACACCAACATTTGTAATTATTTTTAAATCAGAACGATTGTTTTTGGTTTTTGATGTAACTTCTGCGTTGCGTTTTAGAATTACGATTGTCACTAAAACAGCCAATACTAAACCTGTTGCGGCAGCAATTCCATTTGACATTCCTGCCAAGAATGCGATTAAAACTATGCCAATGATTAATGCGGTTGCTAAATACATTTTAAATTTTTCCTTATTTCAATTAGTTTGTTGTAGTTCTTATTGTTGTTCTTGAATATCTTTTTGTTCTAATAGATATTGAGGTGCAACTTGTTTTTTTAATTCTAACAATTGTTGTTGAACGTCATTTGAATATTGAGTCCCAATTGCTGCATTAATTTCTGCATCAATATCGTTTTCGATTGAGGTCATTTCGTTATAAGCAGCAGAAAGAGCCTCTTCTTTGTTAACTTTTTCTTTCATGTTTTCTAAAAGAGCTTGAGCATTGTTGTCGCTCATAGAAATCATTTGTTTATTAATCTTTTGCGATGTAATAGCAACTTTATGGCGAGCCTTAAGAGTTTTAATTTCACCTTCCCAATGGTTAATTTGTTGTTTTAAGTTGTCAATTTTAGTTTCCATTGTGTTAGCCATTGACTCATAGTTTTTAACGTCTAGAGTTGCTTTTTTTATCATCTCAATTGCAGATTGTTTTTTCTTTAATGCTTCTGAAGCCAATCTATCAGCTTTTGCTTGGTCTAATTCACCGGTTTGACCTTTTTGAACAATAGTTAAAGCTTTCTTTTCGTAGTCTTTTGCAACTTCTGTTTGTTGAGCGATAACTTCTTTTGCTTCAATAGCAAGAGCTTTTACTTCTGCAAGGTTCTTCATACTTGCATCATAATCCCTTTTTAAATCTCTGATAGCTTGTTCTGCCATTAAAATAGGATCTTGTATATGATTTACAAATGCGTGTAAAAATGATTGTAATACTTTGAATAATTGTTTGAAAATGTTCATTAGTTTTCGTCCTCTTCTTGTTGTTTGCTAAATTTATCTTCAAAATATTGATAAGCTTGTTTTAGCATACCAATATGTCTTTCTGCTGAAGCCTTTTTCTTTTCGTCATCAGCAAAATTTTCAGGATTGAATTTTTTGATTAACACTTCGTAGTGAGATTTAATATCCTCAATACCTACGTTTTCTTCAGATTTGAAGCCTAATATTTTTAAATAGTGCTCATCAATAGAAATTCTTTCTCCATCATCTGGAAAAAGTGGTTTCCCATAAGCAGCTTCAGCCGCTTCAAGTTCTCTATCCATTTCATCGAATGCATCTTTAAGAGGAATGTCCTCTTTTTCTACTGTTGATTTTATCTTGTCAACGGCCGTTTTTAATAAATCTTTTAAGTCTTTCATAATACAAGAATATTAGCATAAAGCACCTGTAAAAAGCAATATTATGTTAAGTTATTCAAATTTTTGTAGAAGGTTTTTATATGCTTGAATAAGTCCAAAATAAAATCTTTTCTTTTTACTTCATCTTTATCTAAAACAAGCTTTGTGAATCTAAGAATTTCAATTTGAACGTAATCGCTCAATATCATAGAAGATGTGATTTTTGTGATGATGTTAGTTGCATAATCAAAGAATGAAGGATGTTCTTCGTACATTTCAAACCATTCATCAATTTCTTCAATCAACGGTTTAATTCTATTAAGTTCTTCGTTAAACACTTCTTTCGCAACGTCTAAAAGTTTTTGAGAGTTGAATCTTGTAGTGTCCAAGAAATTATTTAAAATTTCTTCTGAGCTTACGACTTCAGGATTTAATGAAGAGATAATATTTTCTAAATTGTCATACTTCATTCCTTTTATAAATGCACCAAATGTTGTTAAATTATATACATTTGTTTTGTCAACAGCGAAAACTTTTTCAAATTGTTTTATAAAGCAGGCATAGTCTGCACGAGTTTTTACATATTCACCTGTAATACTTTTTATTTCTGTGATTTCTCTGACGATATTTTGAATTTTTACGCTGGTTTGTGTATTTGCAACAGCATTTTTGTCATCACAATACGCTGTATCATCTTTAAATGCAAGGTCAACACCAGCAAAGACAAAATTCTTGCAACCTGATAATTTTGCACATTTGTAAGCCGTGATTGTGCTAGTTCCCGCAGGTTCAAGAAGTTTTATATCACCAAGCATTTTTGTTGCAATTTTTTGAGCAATAATGCTGTTATTTGAAAAATAAGTAAATAGATTTTTGCAAGGTAGCGAATAAATGTATGCATCAGCTTTGATGTCAACGATGAAGTTAATGTCTTTTAAATACTCTAAATCCTTTGAAATCGAGTCTTTTACCCACTGAGCATCTACAATTACGCAAAAATCCGGTGTGATTCCGTTTTTTCGTAATGTTTCAAGAGTTCTATGAACAGTGAAAACTACAAATTTTTCTCTATTTTGTTTGATTTTTTCGATATTATCCTTTAATGAAGGACCTGCACCCAAAATCAGAGCAGTTTTGTTTTTGAAAGTATTTTCTAATAAATTTACAGGATAACGTAACTTTGGATTTGTAAAACTTTTAATTGAGTTGTTAATCCAAACTTTAGACATCTTTTTGATAGTATTCATGTCTATAATTTTTTCTTGGCATACCTCAAAAATTCGTTCAGTTAAAACTGTAAATTCACTAGGTTTTTGCAGTACATAGTTTTTTATGTACAAAAATTCAATTTTATCTTCAAGTAAATATTTTTCACCAACGTGATTTGTACAATCTGTCAAATTATTGGTAATATAAAGTCTTCCATCATTGAAGTACTTTGTTAAATCAACATATTCACAGGTAAAGCGAATAATGTTGATATCAGGTTCATAAAGAACTATTTGAGCAACACTTTCAGTATGAGCATAATCAAGAAGATTGCCCAAACCAAGACCAAAAATGACTATAAAATCGTGTCTTGAGGTTGCCGATTTTATTTGTTCCTCATAAATAGCCTTAGCACTTGCAATTGGGCTCGGTGTATCATCAACATACTTATTGTCTTTGGTTAAAATATATTCACCAAATTCGTTTTTTATGGCTCCTAAATTTCTTGAAGCCTCTTCAATTGTTACGTGTTCAAGCTTGTATGCTAAAATTTTATTTACTTTTTTTATTGCTTCTAAATTCTTTTTAAACATATTCTAAATTTAACATGATACTCATTAATATTGAATAAGCTAAAAAGATGATAAAAGCTAATTTTTTCTGATACTTTACTTTAGTTTTTGTTTAGCAAATAATGTTATTGTTAATAATAAAAGAAGGAGAATTCTTATGTGGGAAAAAAATGTTAACATCAACGATGTAAAAGAAATTAGAACTCGCACAACAGTTTATTTTGGTGTGGGTGCTATTAAGAAAATCGATGATATTTTGAAAAACTTAAAAGCAAAAAATGTAGATAAAGTAATTGTTATGTCAGGTAGAAATGCGTACAAAGCAACAGGCGCTTGGGATGTAGTTGAAAAAGCATTAAAAGACAATGGTATTGGTTATGTAAACTTTGACCAAGTTACTCCAAACCCAACAACTCATCACGTAAATGATGCAACAAAAATGGCTCGTGACTTTGGTGCTAAAGCCGTTATTGCAATTGGTGGCGGTTCACCTACAGATGCAGGTAAATCTGTTGCAATTTTACTAGAATACAATGACAAACAAGCAGAAGATATTTATGAATTCAAATTTACTCCGGAAAAAGCTGCTCCAATTGTTTCAATCAACTTGACTCACGGTACAGGTACAGAAACAAACAGATTTGCAGTAGTTACAGTTCCTGAAAAGAACTTCAAACCAGCAATTGCTTATGATTGCATTTATCCGACTTATGCAATTGATGATCCGGCTTTAATGGTTAAATTATCACCAAAACAAACTCGTTACGTGTCAATCGATGCTGTTAACCATGTTGTAGAAGCTGCAACATCAACTGTTGCTTCTCCTTATGCAATTACACTTGCAAAAGAAGTTGTTGCTTTAGTTGCTAAATATTTACCAAAAGCAATCGAAAATCCTGAAGATTTAGAAGCCAGATATTTCTTAGCTTATGCAGCAATGATGGGTGGAGTAAGCTTTGATAATGGTCTATTACACTATACTCACGCTCTAGAACACCCTCTAAGCGGTATTAAACCTGAATTATCACATGGTTTAGGTTTGGCAATGTTATTACCTGCAGTAATTAAAGAAATTTATGCTAACCAATCATATGTTTTAGCTGATGTACTAGCTCCATTAGTTTCAGGTTTAACTGGCGCTCCTGAAGAAGCTGACAAAGCTGCTAAAGGTGTTGAAGCTTGGTTAAAATCAGTTGGTGTACCTCAAAAATTAGAAGACGAAGGTTTCACAGAAGCTGATGTTGAAAAATTAGTTAAATTAACTTATGAAACTCCATCACTTGCCGGATTGCTTGCAATCGGTCCTTGTGGTGACGGCAAAGAAGTTGTTGAAGCAATTTACAGAAATTCTTTAAAACCAATGGCATAAGCTTGAGGTTACAAAAAGAGGCGCAGCCGAAGGCTGCGCCTCTTTTTCTGTTAATTTATTCTAAATTAAATTTTTATTTAACTGTTGTAAACTCGTATTTTTCAGGTTGAATTGAACGTTTATAATCAATTGCAGGATTGCCGAACAACATAACATAAGCAATTTTATGTGTTTTAGGTATTTCTAAACGTTTCATAACTTTTTTGCTTAAAGGAATTGTCCAATAGCCCAAACCACACCATAGTGTTCCAAGTCCTAATGTTTGTGCGTATAATTCAAAATAGCTTAATGCAATTGTCGGATCGATGTCTTTGCAAGGTGCTTTTTTATTGACTGATACGATAATTGCATGAGGTGCATTTCTGAAAATAAAATCATTGTTTCGTTTCATTATTGTATTTTTGTAACTTTTTAATTTTGAACCTGAACCGAATGGCATAAATCTTACGATTTTTTGTAAATCTGTGTATAAATCATCTTTTACTGATTCCATAACGTTAACGTCTTCAATTATTGAAAAATGTAAGTCTTTGAAATTACAACCTGTTGGAACGTAATTCAACATATTTTTCAATTTTGCAATTTTTTCAGTATCAATATTTTCGTGTTTATATTGTCTGCAACTTCTTCTGTTTGCAATTAATTTAAACATTTCTTCTGAAGCTACATTAGCTTTTGTTAATGAGTTTTCAGGGTTTAAATCAAATGCTGAAATTGCACCTTGAGGGCAAATTGCAAGGCAGTGTTGGCAACCTAAACAGTTTGTTGCATTACTGTAAGGATATCCTTCTTCGTTAATTTGAATTGCATGAACAAGGCAATCTTTTGCACATAGCCCACATTTTACACATTTTTCTTTGTCTACTTTTAAATTTAACGGTGTTTTCATTTTTTACCTCTATTATTGAAATGCACACATTCTGTGTACTCGTACAAAGTTTGTTCTACCTGTAATTAATTTTGGGATTGAACCAATGATGATTACTCTATCATCCTTTTGGAATGTCGTTTTTTCAAGTAGTAACTTGTCTATTTTTTTCAACAAGTTGTCTGTTAAATCTACATCCCAATTTTTTAATGTTGGGTGAATATCCCAGTACAAGTTCAATTTTCTACAAGTTTTTTCCATATCAGAAACTGCAATTACAGGAACTTGTGGTCTTAATTTTGACAACAATCTTGTTGTGTATCCGGTGTGAGTGAATGCAAGAATTGCTTTTGCTCCCAAGTAATCTGCCATTTTAACTGCAGCACTTGCGATTGCTTGAGGAGTTGGTTCGTAATCTTCATTCATTTCTAAGTCGATGTTATAGCAGCAGAATGGGCTACTTTCAACATCTCTAGCAATTTTTGCCATCATTTTTACTGCTTCAACCGGATGCTTACCCATGGCAGTTTCACCAGATAACATTACTGCATCTGCGCCATCAAGAATAGCGTTTGCAACGTCAGATGCTTCTGCTCTTGTTGGAATTGGTTCTTCAATCATAGATTCAAGCATTTGAGTTGCTACAATACAAGTTTTTCTGTGGTTGAATGCAGATTCAATGATTTGTTTTTGAACCATTGGTACTTTTTCAGGTGATAATTCAATCCCTAAGTCACCTCTGGCAACCATTACAGCATCTGTTGCATCTAAAATTTCTTCAATATTTTCAACAGCTTCCGGTTTTTCAATTTTTGAAATTACAGGAATGTCTGCACCAAAGTGGCTGATATATTTTTTAGCTAATAATACATCATCTTTATCCCTTACAAATGATAATGCAATGTAATCTGCTTCGTGTTCAACGGCAAATTTAATATATTCAACGTCACGTTCAGTAATTGCTGAAACACTACCGGTTCCTCCCGGAACATTGATACCTTTTCTAGGTTTTAAAAGCTCGCCGTGTAAAACTTTTACATAAACTCTTTTGCCTTCTTTTTTTGTAACTTGGATTTTAATTTTTCCGTCATCAAGTAAAATGCATTCTCCTTCGTGAACGTCATCTGCAATACCTTTGTAGTCTACCGGTACAATTTCAGGATCAGTTTGTTCTAAACCGTATTCCAAAACTAATTCTTTACCTACTTCAAGTGGTATTGGGTTAATTAAATTTCCAACTCTGATTTTTGGACCTTGTAAGTCTACTAAAATAGGAATGAATACTTTTAATTTCTTTTCTATAGCTCTAATTTTTTCAATTGTTTTTGCGTGTTCTTCTGCAGTATTGTGAGAAGTATTTAAACGGAACATTGTAGCTCCGGCTGTCACTAATTGTTCAATAATTTCTTCTTCACTACTTGCAGGCCCAAGTGTTGCAACGATTTTTGTCTTGTTTCTTTTTTGTTTAATCATAAAATTATCCCTTATATAAAAATTCTTTTTAAATGTACTTTTTACACTTATATATTATAGTCGGTAAATTTTACAATACAATAAGGCGGTCAAGACCACGTCTTGACCGCCTTATTGTATATTTTTATGCATTATTTTTTCTTTTTTGCTTTGTCTTGTGCTTGAATTTTATTTGCTAAATCTTTCACTGTCATTTCTTTAGCATCTTTTAAGTTTATATTGTAGTTCTTTTTCAAGAAAGAATCTATTTCTTTTTCTGAAACTATGCCATCTTTGTTTTTATCAAATCGATTTTGAACTTCACTTATAACTTTATTTGTTATAAAGGGTTTTCCAAAAATAGAAACAGAGCCTTTCAGTATATCTTTTATTTCTTTTTTGTCATAACCGTTACCGTTAGGATCATATTGTTTCATAACTTCTCCAACGTTGCGTTTTAGAGTTTTGTTATTTATGCCTGTTGTGTAATCCATTAAAAATTTCCATAATTGTAAATTGCTATAATATTATAAACTTATAAATAAGGAATTTATTGCATGTTTTTTAGAGTAACTTTACAAATTTATACATAAATTTCATATATTTAATGTATTTCTTATCTTAAAAAATAGGTTATACTCTTGCTATGACTGAAAATTTAATTAACGGAACAGAAAAACAAGTAGTTGATTTCTCAAGTGTAGCTATGTTCAAGGGTAATCCAAAATATGAACAAGCTATTTCTCGTATGACAGAAATCTATAAGACGGATTATGACAAACGTTCACCTTTTGAACGTGATGAACACAGAATTTTACATTCTACAGCATACAGACGCTTAAAGAACAAAACACAAGTTTTCTTTGCTACAGATAATGACCATATTTGTACACGTATTGAACACGTTTGTCACGTGGCATCTATTGCTGAAACAATCGCAAAAGTCTTAAAATTAAACTTAGAACTTGTTAATGCAATTGCTATTGGACACGATTTAGGTCATGCTCCATTTGGACATCAAGGTGAATATATTTTAAACGATATCGTAAATGAATATGGTATTCAAAAACGTTTTTGGCACGAAGGAAATAGTTTAAACTTCGTTGATAATTTAGAAACATTACCAGACTACCAAGGACATCAACAAAACTTGAACTTAACTTATGCGGTTCGTGATGGTATTGTTTGCCACTGCGGAGAAGTAAATGATAAAGTTTTGAAACCTAGAGATGAATTCTGCGATTTATCTGCAATTCAATTTGCAAGCCATTTGTCGCCATTCACATATGAAGCTTGTGTTGTAAAATTATCAGATACAATTGCTTATTTAGGCAGAGATATTGAAGATGCTTTGATTTATAACATATTAACAGAACAACAAAAGAAAGAGCTAGAACACATTATTCAAGTTGCATTCCCTAAAGAGAGATTGCAAAATGTAAGTACAAATATTTTGACATACTACTTTATTCGTGACTTATGTCAAAATTCTAACATTGAAGACGGCTTGAAGTTTACAGATAGTACATTTGAAATGATGAGAGTTATCAAGGCTTACAATACTGAAAATATTTGCGGGCATGATAGACTAAAACCTTTCAAAAAATATGCAAGGTTGATTATTGAAACTATTTTTGAAAAAGTTGATAAATATTTTGGTGAAGATATTTTAGGTGCAATAGAAAAAGAATCTACATTGTACCCAACATTAACATCTTATTTTAGAAAATGGTTAGTAAGATATACCGAAATAGCTTTGGATGAAAAAGAAAGAATGCAATGTCAAAACAAGGTTGTTTATGATTATAAGAGTCAACAATCTTATAGAAAAGCTGTAATTGACTTTATTTCGGCAATGACAGATAAATTTGCAATTAAAATTTTTAACGAAATTATTAGTTTCACATAAAAAGGATAGTTAATGAAATTAAAAATCTTGTCTATAGTGTCATTAGCAGTAGTAATGATGCTGTGTGTAAGTCATTTGGAAGCAAAAGCCTATATTGATTTAGATGAAAAAAATACAACACCTCCATATATAACAGGGGGGCAAATTTATGACTGTACTTGGTGGAATGAAGGCTTAACATAGGATTACTTTATAAAATGCAAGACACCGGCGCAGCATTGTCAATATTGAAAAATGGTACTTGAGGTATTTAATTGTAGAATTGATTTTGAAAAATATTGGTCTAAATAAAGCGACTTATTTTTAAGAAGATTATTCGTAGTTAAAATTATATAGTACTCTTTCGTAAAAATTTCCCATCTCCAGAGCAAATTGACAGATTGGCTGTAGCTTTGAATATAGAACCTAAAAACTTATTTGAATTTTACCACTTACAAGAGTTACCAGATTTAAAGGAAGATATTAATTTGATGCTTGATAAACTGACACAAGAAGAGTTGGTCTTAGCTTATAAATATATTAGAACTTTTTTATTGTGATTTGATATATCAACTTTAAAACGAATATTTTGCATAAAATAAAAGTTTTAAGTATGTTCAAAGATATCTTCTTTTAATTGAGTATCATAAATCTTCTGTTTAGCTTCCATAGGCTTAACCAGAGTAGTTTTTGCTATTGCGCTTGTATTATTAATATTTAAACTCACGACAAACAACTCTCTTTATTTATGATACCTTAGTCTTATTTTTTAGGTCGGCATAAAAAAATCTTTAATAGTTTAATTGTTGTTGTTTCATAGATTAAAGAAAAAAGGCGCCGGATTTTAAGCCGGCGCCTTTAATAACAACTAGGAGCGAAGCGGGAACCGCTTCGCTCCTAGTTCAAGTTTTTATAAAACTATCAGTTATTATTGACCGAAAGCTCTTGTTGTAACTTTTTTGTAGCCTAAAATGTTTTTAGTTGCTTGGTCAGCGTGTGATAATGAGTTGATTTTGCCGTTTTGCATAGCTTGTTTAACACTGCAGTTACCTAATGCAACGATACCAAAGTATGATGTGCAAGTTGCTGTACCCATTTTAGCTGGAGCAACAGAACCAGAACCTAATAATTGGTGAGTTGTATCTTGGTAAACGATACCAAATGGTTCAGAAGCTACTGCTGGCATAGCCATAACTGATAATAAAGCTAAAGTTGCGAATAATTTTTTCATGTCTTTCTCCTTTCAAAAAATTTGCTACTCTATAATTAATGTTCAAAAATTTAAACGTTAATATCGTTGGATTTTTAAAATAATCTTCGTAAAATTACATATCTCTAATCTTTTCTCTCTTGTTACCTCCCACTGTAAGCAAGTGTCCCTATAAAATGAAATATATCTTCTACGCATAAAAAGTCTACAATAATTAAATAAGTCATGTCAATAAATGTTAGAGATAAATATTAATAAAATGAAATACTTAGTTCTTGACTGATAGTTACTCTTAATTATTATAATAAAATAAAAGAAAAAGGAGTCGTGTAATGGAAGAAGTTAGATTAGATTTAAGAATTCCTAACGAGGAAAGAATGGCTGAATATATAAGAAGTTCACAACTGTGTTTTAAGATTAATAACACAATGCTGCAAACAGAAGAATGTAATAATCTTATTAAAGAGTTGTTTGGTGAAAATTTAGGTGAAAATTCGATGGTGAATCCTCCGATTTTTGTAAATCTTGCAAACAAAGTTAAAATCGGTAAAAATGTTGTTCTTATGAATGGCTTTCAATGTATGTCTGCCGGTGGTTTGGTTATTGAGGATGATACAAAAATTGCATTAAATTGTACGATTGCAACAAACAATCATGATTTTTATGACAGACCGGTAATTACTTGCAAGCCTGTTCATATAAAAAAGAATGTTTGGATTGGTGTTAATGCAACGATTCTCTCTGGGGTGACTATAGGTGAAAATGCCATCGTTGGAGCTTGCTCTGTGGTAACAAAGGATGTTCCGGATAATGCTGTAGTTGTTGGAAATCCAGCAAAGGTAATAAAATATCTAGATGCAGAAAAATTTAAAATTAGGTAATAGAATAAAATTAAATTAGAATACTAACATTGTAACAATTCTTTTGAAATTGGTTATTCTGTTTTTGATTTGTGGTATTTAATACTATAACTATAAGTCAAAGGATTGGCTTGTTTCAAAAAGGATTTTGTATTATGACCGAAACGATTTCAAATTCGAGCAATCAGTATTTGGAAAAATATAAGAGTGCTATTAAAATAAACAAAACAAATTCTAATAAATCAAAAAAACTATCTAATTATTCTAAAAATAAGATAGATAATACAAAGTGTTCGAGTAATAGTGCAAAAATTGGTAGTCAAACCATATTGGCTAAAAAGGGGCAAGCCGGGTATTTAAAAGAAATGGACTTGGATGAAGACGGAAAAGTTTCATTAGAAGAGTTCAATGAATACTGCGAGAATAACGGTATCGGAGCAAAAGAAAAATTGGCTATGGTTACTGCAATGCTTGCTGCAAATAAAAATTCTAAATTGACAAAGGATGCAACAAAAGAGGAGTCTAAGGCGGATTCTAAAAATGACAATGCAGTTTATGCAAAAGAGGGTGACGAAAAATATGATGAAGCAATGGACGAAAACAGTAACGGTGTTGTAACTTATGCTGAATATTTGAAATATATAAATGAGAATGATAAGACAAAAGAGTCCGAAAAATCAGATGAAAACGAAACTTTAGCAGAAGATAACAGTAAGAGTAATAAGCTTTCAGAAACTTATAACGGAGAAACAGAGCTTCCTTCCTTTGTAGAATTTGAAGCGTAATATATTACAAATCCATACTTCCGCTGTGGAATTCTTCTATATCTAGGGTGATATATTTTATTCGTTAGTTCGCAAAATGAGTATTTGGGAGTAGTTTGAATTACGAATGGTAGTATTATTTTCTACCCCTCAATCGCCCTATTGTAAAAGAACACATGAAATGATTTCTTGTAACACTTGGTTTGATTATTTTGGGCAATATTAATTAATTTTTTTTAGTAAAATAAAAAACACAAAGAAATATCTTCTGAATCTATTAATAATCTATTATGAAAGTTGATTCCATATGTCAATCTTAAATTTTAAAAATGGTTCATTATCCGAAAAAATATCCTGTTGTATAAGCATTCGTTCTAATTCTTTATTAGAAATATTTAAAAATGATGCAAGTTGATTTGAGTATACTCTGTTAAGTATTTGTTTTTTGTAAATCAGGGATTTTATAATGTCTTGATAAAACTTATATCTGTCTTTTATATGCAGTATTTGTAATTGATTGTTTATTCTATTAATTAAATTTTCAGGTAAGTCCTTTTTAACTTTTTCAATTGAAATTTCAATATCTTCATTAAATAAATAATTTGGAAGATATAGATTTTCTAAATGAAAAAAAATATATTGTTCTAAACTTTCAAAGTATGGATTTAAGAACTCCTCTGTATGTTGATTTTTATATATAGTATTGCAATTTGAACAAACAGGTATTAAGTTATAAATATTTAGTGCTAAATATTTATAACTACTTTTAGGCTTAAAATGATCTAATTGAGCTTCTGCAATTTTAAAGTTTTCGGTGTCATTGTTAGTTCGCTCTTTTGGGACTATTGCAAAATATTGAAGTCCACAATATGGGCATACTGTAAGTCCGATGGCTTCTATTAATTTTGACGCACACCATTGTGTTCTCATGTTTGCATCAGGCGTTCGAAACTTTTTATATATTTCCCTAAAATCATAGTTTTTATATTTTGAATACGTAGATTTTACCTTTTGATTACTATCAAAAGGATTTTCAATAAACAGTAATTTGAAATCTTTATCTTGCAAATCTTGTGCCAGGCCAAAATTTCTAACCATCTTTTTACAATAATTCAAATGTTCCTTTTTTATTTTATTTAACTTTTTTTCATTAATTTGTATCTGTTTCATCTATCAAACCTTTTAATTGTTCTATTTTTTGTTTCAATTCGTAATTTTCTAATGATAAATCTTCTTTTGTTCTATTATCATATTTTTTATAATATTCTTTTAAGAAAGCATTTCTAATGATTGGTTCATCAATAATATTAATTTGGTTTAATAACTTTTTCTCATATAATTTACCAAATTTTGTATAATATTTTTCAGTATTAGCTTTAAGTTTATTTTGAAGATCTTTTATATAAGTTTTTGCATATTCACCAATTGTACACAATTCGCCATTACATCCTAAAAAGAAACTATCATTAAATAATTCATGAATATTTGCGGCAAATGTAGGCATTTTTCTAGATTCAATTTTTGAAGAATTGTCAAAATCCTTATACAATAATACTACATTTTCTTTTGGAATATCTGATAAAACTATAGGAGAGTGTGTTGTAATTAATAAATTTATTGTTTTACCTTGATATTTATCAAGTTTCAATACCTCAACTAATAAGCTAATCATTTCTCTTTGCCACTCAGGATGCCAACTCATGTCTATTTCATCGAGTAAATATATATCTCTCGGTTTACAATATAAAAAATCTGCAAATAATTTTAAAATTCTTTGTTCTCCAGTGCTCAAATTTTTAAAAGTAATTGAATCTTTACCTGCATTTTTGTATAAATTTATATTAAAATATTGTGCTATAAAATCTTCAGGAAATATTTGACATGTTTTATCAATTGCATTATTAATTCCTATATATTTATATAAATAAATAGCCGAAAAACTATTTGTATATTCATCAAATTCGTTATTTTTAAGAAATTTATTTAAACTTAATCTAAAATTTTCTTTTAATCTAAAATTTAATTTGTTTTTGTCAAAATAAGTTTTAAAGAAGTTTTCTAATATCGTGATGTCAATAAGAATATTTTTTGTTTTGTTTATATTCTCTAAAAATTTATTCTTATTGCTGATTGCAAAATTATTATAATTTAAACTTTTATCTGAAAATATTTCTATTAACCTATCTAAAAATTCTATTTTAGACATTTTTTTAGATGTTGAATTTATAATATAGCTTAGAATTTCATCAATAACCTCAATTTTTTTTTGTTCTATTTCTGCAAGTTTTAAATTGTCTTTGTATGCATTTCTAAAATCGTCTGCATAGTAATTATTAAGTATATCTGCAAGCTCACTCAAGAAAAAACCAAATTCACAAATTCCTGTAAGAAAACAAATATCACTCATAATCTCTGAAATATTTAAATCTTCTTTATTCCAATCATATTTGTTGTCATTCTTAAAAAAGGCTATTTTATTAACTAATTCAAAATATTCTTCTGAATATTTACTATTATGGAACCTGAATTGAAATGTGAAGGGAAATTTATAACTAAAACCATCTTTTAAAAGTTTTCTCAATCTTTTTGTCATATGTTCATAGCAATCTTTTAAATTAAATTCCCAACCAAATTTTTCAAAAACAATATTTTTTGTTTCTGTAAAAAATTTGATATTTTTTAATGAATTAATCGTTCTTCCTATCATAAAAGCAACAATATTTTCATCAGGGCGATCATATATAAAATAGTTATTTATTTGATCTTGTATAGTTAATTCCTTGTCATAAGAATTATAATACTCCCAATGATTCAAAGAAAAATCTTTTTCTAAGAAGGGTTTAAAGTTTAATATTTCACATTTATCACCAACAGGATATCCGTTTTTTGTGGTACTTAACCATTCTCGCATTTTAGGATTTTTGTCTATTAGGACATTTGCTGATTTTTTATAAATAAATTCAGTACCATTAGAAAATACTAAACAATATTCATTAGGAATATCTTTTTTATCTTTTATTATTGAATTAATGATGTTAATAATTGTACTTTTACCTGTGCCATTTTCTCCAACAATAGTGATTATGTTTAAATTTTCTGGATAAACACTGTGGTAATCTTGATTATCAATTATATTGATTTTTAATTTATTACTCTCTTTTATAAAGTTACACTTAAATTTAGGGTTTAAGGATATTTGAGTTTCTCCAAAAACTTTATAACTATCAAACCATAGTGCTACTAATTCCATTTTTACTCCTTTTAAATAGTTTATAATTATTTTAATTTTAGCAAATAATTTGATTTTTTAATATAGTATAATTGAAATTTAAAATTTAAAAAACTATTTATTAAATCTATAAACTTTATAATTGTAGAGTTTTACTAGCCAAAAGAATCAATTTAATTTACATTTATTACTTGTTTCAATGTGATAAAAATCCCATTGAATGTTGAGATGAAAATTTTGTTCAATGGAATTAATATCTTTGATACAGTAAGAATACTTGTTTATTTATGTTAGACGATAACTTTCCAAAATCACGTATGATTATTTTTAAAAATCATTTTAAAACCATCTAATATTATCTAATTCCGTGTAATATCTTTTGCCTTGTTTATCTACACAAGTTGCATAATCAACTTCACCATCAGCAAATTTGTTTTTCCAAATACAAATCAATAAACCGATTTCTTGAGTTTTAAGATTTAAAATTTTTGTTCCATAAAGCTGATAATCTTTTTCTATCATACAAATTACTTTCTTTTGTATGACATTCATCGTTTGCAACTAAAAATAAATCAACTATTTGTGTTCAATATTGAACAATTAAAAACATCTTTTGAGCATAAATTGAACAAATTTTGAAAAGTATCTTTTTGTGTCGTGAGAAATGATTATTTCTGATGTTTCGCTATTTTCGTTGTAATGTCGTTATTGGTATTACAAAGGAGGTTTTTGTGAACATAGTTTATCCAATTAAAGACAAAGAAAAAATTGCACAAATGAAAAAGATTTTATCAAGTAATAAACGAAACTTATTGTTATTCAATCTTGGTATCAATAGTGGTTTAAGAGTTTCGGACATTCTTGCACTTGATATTAAAGATGTTAAAGATAAAACTTTTATTGAACTTAGAGAACAGAAAACAAACAAGTACAAGCAGTTTCCAATCAATGAGAAAATCCAATCTGATATAAAAGACTTTATACAGAATAAAAATGTTAACGAGCCATTATTTTTATCACAAAAAGATAATAGATTAAGCAGGGTTCAAGCATACAAAATTTTAAGAAAAGCAGCAAAAGAAGTTGGAATTGAAGTTCATATTGGGACTCACTCTTTGCGCAAAACTTTTGGTTATCATCATTACAAACAATTCGACGATATCGTTTTATTGCAAAAAATCTTCAACCACTCATCTCCAGCCGTAACTCTAAGATATATTGGGTTAGAACAAGAAACCATAAACGAAAGTTACAAAAAATTTTTCTTATAAAAAGGAACTACACTTACATTGTGTTTCGTTGCATTAAAGTTACCACAAAAATACCTAATTTTAAAGGAAACACATATTAACAATTTTACAAATTTTTGAAAAATTACCCCTTTGTAAGTCGCTAGTTACCAATTTTTCTCCGAAAGGATACACAATGTAATTTTGTGTCCAAAAAGGAGTTCTAAATGGTAGTAAATGCAACTGATACAATGTTTTTCACAAACGAGCCAGGATTAAAGTTAGAGGATAGATTTAAATCAACTCTTGTAAATGTGGAAACATTTGATATTTTAGTTGGGTATTTTAGAACTAGTGGTTTTAAAGCCTTATGTAATGAGTTTGAAAATATTGATAAAATAAGAATTTTGATTGGGCTTAGTACTGATAAACAAACTGTTGAGGCGTATCAAAAATCAAAACAATTAGATTTTTTAGAATCGCACTCAAACACAAAAGATATTTTTTCTAAAGAATTAGAAAAAGAATTATATAGTTCAGAAGATAATTATGATGTTGAATATAGTATAAGAAAATTTGTTGAATTTTTGAGATGTGGAAAATTAGAATTAAGAGCATTTCCAAGCAGAGATTTACACGCAAAAGTTTATATTAGCAAGTTTAGAAAAGACGACCGAGATTATGGTCGAGTTATAACAGGTTCAAGTAATTTTTCCGAGAATGGTTTAAATTCGCAATATGAATTTAATGTAGAATTAAAAAACAGTATTGATGTTAAATATGCACAAGAAAAATTTGATAACCTTTGGACGATGTCAGTTGATTTAACTGAAACTTACATTGACACCATAAATGATAAAACTTGGTTAAATGACACAATCAAACCTTATGAATTATACATAAAATTCTTGTATGAGTATTTTAAAGAAAAATTAGAAAAGAAAGAAACTCTTGAGATAAAACCACCAAAAGGTTTTATGAAACTTGAATATCAACAAGAGGCAGTTAGAACAATATCAGAAATTGTTGATAAATACAATGGCTGTTTTCTTGCTGACGTAGTTGGTTTGGGTAAAACATATATAACCGCAATGTATATGCAAAATTTACCAGGGAAAAAACTTGTTATTTGTCCACCACCGATTATTGAAAATTGGGAAGATGCAATAAATGATTTTGGAGTAAGAAGTGCAACTGTCGTTTCTTTAGGTAAATTAGAACATATCAAGAAAAAAGGCTATCAAGATTTTGATTATATTTTTGTTGATGAAGCTCATAGATTTAGAAACGAAAACACAAGCCAATATCAACTTTTGCACGAAATTTGCTATGGTAAAAAAATTATTTTAATTACTGCAACTCCACTAAATAACTCTATTTATGATTTTTATCCACTAATAACTTTATTTCAACCTGCTAAAAATAGCACAATTCCTGGCATGAAAAATCTTGAAGGCTTTTTTGTTAATGCAAGAAATCGTCTTAAAAAGTTGGATAAATCAACTCCTGAATATATTGAAGAAGTCAAAAACATTTCAAAAGAAGTTAGAAACAAAGTTTTGAAATATATTTTGGTAAGAAGAACAAGACGAGATGTAAAAGAATATTTTTTAAACGATATAAAGAAACAAGGATTGTTTTTCCCTGAAGTTGATGCCCCTCATAGAATTGTTTATCAATACGATGAAAAAACAAATGAGATTTTTGATACAACAATTTCAAAATTAAAGCATTTTACTTTTGCAAGATACCAACCAGGGAACAATTTAAAAGCAACATTTAAAAGAAGTGATTTTGAACAAACTCAAGAACGTAACTTGGTTGGATTTATGAAAACAATGCTTATAAAACGACTTGAAAGTAGCCGTTTTGCGTTCTTGCAAACCGTTAGCAGATTTATAAATTCTTACGAACAATTTATAAAAATGTATAATTCTGGAACTGTTTACATTAGCAAAAAAGTTGACGTTTATGACTATTTGGAATCAGAAAATGAAGACGAGCTAATTGAAGCATTAGAAAATGATTCAAAGGCTAAAATTTATGAGGCAAACCAATTTAATAATGATTTTATTGATAAATTAGAATTTGATTTATCAATTCTAAAATGGATGAAAGACTCTTGGTCAAAGATTGATAAAGACTTCAAAAAAGATGCTTTTATTCAATCTCTTAAATCTGATGAATATTTAAAAGACAATAAAATTCTAATTTTTTCAGAATCAATGGAAACAGGTTTGGACTTGTATAATTCATTGTATGAAGATTTTGGAAATAGCGTTTTATTCTATTCAAGTGGTGAATGCAGATATGAAAATAAATCAGTTTCACCAAATACTGTAAAAGATTTAATTCATAAAAACTACGACCAAAAATATTATGAAACATCAGATGATATTAAGGTTTTAATTACAACAGATGTTTTAGCAGAAGGTATAAACTTACACCGCTCAAACATAATCATAAACTACGATTTGCCTTGGAATCCTACGAGAGTTTTGCAACGTGTAGGTCGTGTAAATCGTGTTGGTAGCAAGTTTGATAAAATTCATATCTATAATATTTTTCCAAGTGCAACGGCTGATAATGAATTAAACTTAGAAGATAATATTAAGGCTAAAATTCAAGCCTTTCATGAAACTTTGGGTGAAGATGCAAAATATCTTACTGAGGAAGAAGAAACTACAAATCATAAACTTTTTGGTGAAAATTTCTACGATAAGGTTACAAACAAAGACACTTACAATGAAGACGAAAGCGAAGAAAATTCTGACTTAAAATATATCAAAATTTTAGAAGACATAAGAGATAACGATAACGAACTTTTCAATAAGGTTAAATATCTTCCTAAAAAATCAAGAACTGCAAGAAAAATTAAGGCTGATAAAAATAGTGTAATTACATTTTTCAGAAAAGGACCATTAGAAAGATTTTATTTAAGCGATGGAGAAACCACTGTTAATCTCGGTTTTGAAGATGCTGTTAAATATTTTGAGTGCGATAAAAATTGTGAAAAACAAACTGTTCCACATGAATTTTATCACTTACTACAAGCGAATAAAGATGAATTCTTTAAACCTAATGAAGAAGATGATATTCAGGTTAAGAAAACAGGTGGAAGTTCAAATCATAAGTACGTCAGATTAAGAATTGATTTTGCCATAAAAGAGGGCAGATTAACTGATGTTCAAGAAGATTATATGAAAAAGATTTTGGCTCTGTATGATGAAGGCAAAATCATAAACGAAATTAGTAAATCAATAAAGGATGCGATAGAAAAAGAACTCGATAGTGTTAAGGTTTACCAAATAATAAAAAATAATATTCCGGAAACTTATTTAACAAACAATACGGAAGTTAAAAAAGACGAGAATGTTCATACTGAAATAATCCTATCAGAGTTTTTGATAGGAGAAAATAATGGATAGAAACTCGGCAAAAACACTTATTACAAATACATTGTGTAACAAATTTGATAAAACACAATATAGAAATTTTATCGTTAATTTTTTAGACGAAATTGATGAGAATAAAGTTTTTACTTGTGGTAATGCGTATGTGCCACAGGCTTTTAGAGATTATATAACTTCTTATGGCAGATTTGGTAAATATACTGATAAAAACAACGAAACTATTGAAGTCTTGTGGGTAAGTCTTAAAAAAGATACTTCACTTGATAGGGCAAGAACCGTACAAAGAAACTTTGTCGCTTGGTATTTGAATGGTGGCAGAGGCGGACAATTAAGAAAAAATGCTTTGGTTGCTTTTTATAATGAAGATAGAAACGATTGGAGATTTTCTTTTGTAAAACTTGATACGGCTCTAATTCAAGATGATAAAGGCAAAATCAAAATCGTAAACAATTTTACACCAGCAAAAAGATTTTCGTTTTTGGTTGGTGAATTTGAACCTAATCATACTGCACAATCAAGACTTGTTTCACTTTTAGAAAAAGACTATCCGACATTAGATGAAATAGAAGAAGCGTTTAATGTTGAAAAAGTTTCAAAAGAATTCTTTGAAAATTATAAAGAACTATTCTTGCAATTAACTGAAGATTTGAAAAATATTAGAGAAAATGAAATAGATGAAAGAATTAATGCAGAATTCACATTGAAATCTATTTCTGATGCAGATTTTTGTAAAAAATTGTTAGGTCAGTTGGTATTTTTGTATTTTATACAGAAAAAAGGTTGGCTTGGTGTTGCAAGAGATAAAAAATGGGGCGAGGGTGATAAACAATTCTTACGCCATACATTTGAAAGAGCAATTAATGAGGGTAAAAACTTCTTTAACGATTACCTTGAACCATTGTTCTACAATGCACTTGCAAATGGTGAAAGAGATGATAATTGGTTTGGAGAATTAGATTGCAAAATCCCATTCTTAAACGGTGGCTTGTTTGAGCGATACCACGATTATGATTGGGTTAATACGGATATAGTTTTTGATAATACTATTTTTTCAAATAATAAGAAAACAAAAAATGGCGATGTTGGAACAGGTATTTTAGACGTATTTGATAGATACAACTTTACTGTAAAAGAGGATGAACCTCTTGAAAAAGAAGTCGCAGTTGACCCGGAGATGTTGGGTAAAGTTTTTGAAAACTTACTTGAAGTTCAAGATAGAAAATCAAAAGGTGCTTTTTATACACCTCGTGAAATCGTGCATTATATGTGCCAAGAAAGTTTGATTAACTACTTGTGTACAGAACTTGGCATAAATGAAGATAACAATAATATTTCAGATTCTACAAATCTTACAAAACAAGATATAGAAGATTTTATACATCATTCTGATAAAATTTCTCAACTTGAAAATATCGCTACTGATAAAGAAAATGAAAATTCAAAATATAAACATATTTTTTCAGATTCTATAAAGAATAATGCAAAAGCGATAGATAAGGCATTGGAAGATATTAAAATCTGCGACCCAGCGATAGGTTCTGGTGCATTTCCTGTTGGAATGTTGAATGAAATAGTAAGAGCAAGAATTGCTCTTGTAGAATCAGGATTTTTGCCTGAAGCAAAGAAAAGAACAACTTATGAATATAAACGACAAGCAATCCAAAATTCTATTTACGGTGTTGATATTGAATCAGGTGCAGTAGAAATTGCTAAATTAAGACTTTGGTTATCACTTGTTGTAGATGAAGAAGATATTGAAAACATTAAGGCACTTCCAAATTTGGACTATAAAATTGTTTGTGGCAATTCATTATTAGACTTGTATAACGTAATCATTCCTGTGCATTTGCAAAACGACTTCAACGAATATGCAAATTTATTATTTGATGAATCAAATAAACAAAAGAAAAAAGCTTACCAAAAAGAACTTAATAAAATAAAAGATGAAGTTTTTAGAATTGCTGAATCATTAGGCTGTAATGCAACATTTGATTTTAATTTCTTTTTTCATGAAGTGTTTAAACAAGGAGGTTTTGATGTAGTTATTGCTAATCCTCCTTATGTAGGCGAAAAAGGACATAAAGAACTCTTTGAACCGATTAAAAAATGTTCATTAAAAGAGTTTTATTTAGGCAAAATGGATTTGTTCTATTTCTTTTTCCATTTAGCATTAAATATTCTAAAACCTAATGGTTGTTGTGCTTTTATTACAACTAATTATTATATTACAGCACTTGGAGCAAGAAAATTAAGAGCCGATTTCAAACAAAGGGCAACATTAGATGAACTTATAAACTTTAATGAAATGAAAATTTTTGAATCAGCACTAGGACAACATAATTTAATTACTATGCTAACAAAATCAAACAATCCTGATAAACTTTGTAAATTAGTAAATGTTAACCGAAAAGGATTTATGGATAATAACTTTAATAATATTGTTGAAAGAAAAGATTGTGAAACATCATACATAGATATTTCACAAAAAAATTTATATGAAGGAAAAGAGAATTATATTAGATTATTAAAAGAAGAATCAAATTCTGTATTATCAACTGTTTTAAACAAAATTTTAAAAAATAATGAATTGCTTGGAAATATATCTGATATAAATTCGGGGGCAGATGTAACAATCAGTAGAATAACCAATAAACATTTATCTCAATTTAGTGGTAATTACAGTTATAATGATGGTGTATTTGTGCTATCAAATCAAGAAATAGAATCATTACAATTAAATGATAGAGAAAAAGACATAATAAAAGATTACGTAAAAAATTCTAATATTTATAAATACGGTACGACCTTAAATGAAGATAAATTAATATATTTAAAATGGGAAGATAATATTGACATTTATCCACACATAAAATCACATTTATCAAGATTTAAAGAAATATTACAAGATCAAGTTGTCAGATATGAAGAAAATTATCCTTGGTGGGCTTTACATAGACCAAGAGTTCAGACAATATTTGATTCTAATGAAAAAATTATAGTTCCTTATAGAACCAAAAATAATATATTTGGTTATTGTGAAAAGCCTTTATATTCAAGTAGAGATGTATTTTTTATTACTAATATAAGACAAGACTTTAATATCAAGTATGTATTATCTTTATTAAATTCAAACCTTTATTATATATGGTTATATAACAAAGGTAAAAGAAAAGGTGATACCCTTGAATTGTATTATACACCACTATCAGAAATACCTATAAAAAAAGTTGATAAACAAAAACAAGATAAATTTGTTTTAATTGTTGATAAAATTCTAAATATAACTCAAACAGAAGATTATCTACAAAATCAAGAAAAACAAGATGCTGTAAAAGAATATGAAAAACAAATTGACATAATGGTCTATAAACTCTATGATTTAACATATCAAGAAGTGAAAGTAATAGATCCAAACTTTCAAATGGATGAAGAAACTTATAATAAATATAAGGTAGATTAAATTATGCATATTTTAGTTTTAGGTAATGGTTTTGACCTTGCACATGATTTAAAAACAACATATAGGGACTTTTTAGATTATTGTAGTAAAAATAAAATGAATGACAAACAGTATTTTCAAAATCTTTGGATACAACATTTTATTAATAAACCAAAATTAGGTAATACTTGGATTGATCTCGAAAAAGAAATTTATGACGTTTTGACAAATTTTCTCTATAAAGACCTTATTTTTGAGTTAAAAAATCAAGTAAAGAAATTTGAACTTAAAAAAAGTACTAACAATTTTTCATTTTATGATATTAAAAATTATCTAAACAATTATTCGCATGAAACAGTTGAACAAACACATTATAAAATAATGAAAGAAACAGGTGTTTATACTGAAAGTTTAAATGTTTATATTGAAAATGAAGAAGGATTCGCAAACTTTTTGTACGACCAATTACGTAGTTTTACAAAGCTTTTTGAAGATTATTTATTAAAAGAAATAGATAAAACTAGAAAAAATAAATATAAATTATCATTGCAATCTATCGGGGCAAAAGAAGGCGGCAAAGATATATATGTAGTAAGTTTTAATTATACAGATACTTGTCAAAGATTTTATACCGACAAGGTTAATAACTTCTCAAATATTAAAAATTTCAAGCCAATATATGTTCATGGAAATGCAACTTATAATGATGATTACAAAGACTGTAAATTAGTTCTGGGAACAAAGAGTTTTAACACGCCAGAAAATAAGGTAAAACAATATGATATTCCCGTATGTTTTAACATATTTCAAAAGCATAATCAAAGACACAAGTATGGCACAATAGAACCATATCAAGATTTTATAAGAGCTCTTATAGAAATATCAGAAAATGATAAAAATAATATTCCAATTTTTCATGTAATAGGTCATTCTCTTGATGAAACTGACCATAATATCTTAGAACATATTTTTAATGTGAATAAAAAATCTATAATTAATATTTATTATCATGACGAACTTGCACAACAAAACTTAATTAATAACATTACTAATATAATTGGCGAAAATGAAGTTATGACTCGTGTAAGATTTATACATCAACATAATGAAAGTAGAAGTATTTTAAAAGAACTAAATCCAACGGAGTTTAATAACCTTTCATTAATATAAAATTTTCAATTCAAAATATGTTCAAAATCTTTGTATTGAAATTTTATTATCTAAGAGAGTATCAAAATTAAAAAGAAGTCTTGAAAATCATTTTAAGAGCTTTTTTAGCTCAAAGTTGGCAATATATTGCTTAAATAGGCATAAGACTGTGGAGGCACAAAATCTATATTTTCATCATATGGATTAATAGGGTTTTTAAATGCTTCATATTTTTTTATGACAATTGCATAACCCTTATCTTTCCCTTCAAAATATTTAAAGAATAATTGCTTCTCAATTCCTGCATTTTTATTACAACTTTCCCAAATTGCTTCTGGGGAATCTTCTATTATTGTATCTATATAAATTTTACCAACAATTCTTTTTATAGGTGCAGATGAATAAACCCATATTTCTTTTGTTGGTTCTTTAAAAATTACTTTTCTAAATTCATATAACTTAGATCCTTTTTCAATTTCTTCTACATATTTAGGTTTAATGGATAGTAAAACGGTCATCAATGTTTCCTTTTATTATTTGTCTATATTGTTCGTCCTTGATTTCTCTGATTGAATATATGTTACCTTCGATGTTAAACTTTGATAATTCAGGTAACTTTACCTCTCGTTTTAAATGGAAATTTTCGTTAAATAATATAACCAAAAGTTCTTTGCGGCACCATTTTTTTACCTCATTAAATGAAAATACTGTTCTTTTTGAAATTAATTTAAAAACTTCTTCTGGGTCAGTCATTTTTGGATAAACATTAAGTACCGTACCAATGGTTGTCAATGCCATTCTATTTTTTGATTGGTAGAATAATAAAATGTCGCCTTTTTTTATTTTCGTAGTGTTAGCTCTGCATATATATGCCTTTTTTATACAGTTACCTTCGCTATTTTCAAATAAATTAAGTTCTAATTGGTGTACTTCAGCCTGGCTATCTGGAAAAAGTTTTTTATGGAATGCTGGCATTATTGGTACTAAATGCTTTCTGACAAGATTACCATCATAAAATGATGGATAGTATAATTTATCGTAATTTAGGGCTTCCATGTGTGAATTTATTACGATATTTTTATTGGAATAGATACTTTTGACAAAAATTGCTTCGCCATCACTCTTATTGCCAACATGTTTAAAACCAAATTGTTCTATTAAATTTACTAAATAGTCATTTTCCTCAATATAGTGACTCAAGTATATTTCAGCCAAATCATTGTTTTCAGCATACTTAATGGCAAGATTTATTAGCTTTTCACCAAGTTTTAATCCTCTTGCATGTTCAGCGACCTTAAAAGTACATATTTTTAATATTTTATCTTTTTTTATAGGTGGCTTCTCGGAAATTATTTCATTTTGTTCAATTTTAGGTATCAAAATTGCATTTATCATATTATCAGTATTAAAATAGACATAGGTATCTCTATTTTGTATACTATGCCACCACTTATCAAAACCATTATAGGACGCTTTTAGTGAATCAAAGATTTTATCGTTGTAATTTAACTCAAAAACTTTTTTTATTTCAAAATTGTTTCCTAGAGGAATATCAACATTAGGATAACACTTTTTAAAGACGTTTATAGCTTCATTGATATTTAGAACATTTTCAATATCTAATGAATTTGCTTTGTTTAGCAATCCTTGATCTTGTGTAATAAGGTAGTGACAGATATTACGTGCGATACAATATAATAACTGATTATCTACTACGTCGTTTTCTGTTTTAGGTTCGGGTAATAAATTTTTGAAACTATCATCCTCTAAATAATTAGGAACTTTTTCTAATACAGAATATGTATTTGATTTTGATAGATTAACATTCATTCTTTCATAAAATTTATCCTTCATTATCTCCTGTTTTGTTAACGGGTGAATATGCAAAGAACAATTTTCAAGTCCGTTAAGCAACCTCATCAATTCCGCAAGATTTTCTGGTATTACATGATTATTTTCTCTCTGTATTAAAATGTTCGTATCTAATAATATTTTCATTTGATCAGCAATCTCCTTTATATTTCAAGAAAATAAAGTAAACAATCGCAATAACGATAAAAAATAACACCCTTATTTGATGTATTATAATATTAGAATCAGAGAATAATAAATTGTATAGCAACGAATATAAAATATTAATCACGGCAAAAATCATAATATATTTAAAAATTTGATGAAGAGAACACCATTGTTTTTTAAAACGAGCATATACATTAAACGATTCAATATAATGATCCTCAGGATTTTTTCTTTTGTCTTGCCATTGCGTTGCAATTATAACATTTTTAATTTCTTCTCCTATATAATCCTTCCATATTTTGTTTTCTAATTTTCGTTCGCTCTTAGGATTTAGCGAATAAACATTAATTTCTCCGTTAGTCATCAAAAAAAAGTTTATTTTTTCAATACAATACTGAGATATAGATTTTTGCTGTATTCTTTGTACTAATGAAGGATTGTCAAAGCTTCGCCAATTATTTAGTCTAAAATCAATAAATGTATTTTCTGTTGAAACGGTGTCAAATAATAAATTTTTAGATTTTCGTTCTATAATTTTATTTAACCACTTTCCTGTAAACCTTAATCTAAAGTAATAGTTATTATCATTTGTAAAACCTCTATCTTTCAGGTTTATTGCAACAACTGTGCCGTCAAGACAATGGTCAATTGAAAGATCAGACGTTTCTCGAGAATCTAACGTATAAATGATAAATTTTTCGACTTCAGTTTTGTCTTTAATTGAATATTTTTTTGATTCTTGTAATTCTTGTGCAGTATAAGACTCATTAAAAATCGAATCTAAAATTTTTTTATCAGATACAATAATTTTACCTAAATCCTTTACATCATTGATATTAATTGAATATGGCAAATAAATACATATTCGATGAAGGGATGGAACATAATTAATCTTAATCCCGATATCAAACATTGGATTAGATTTTTTATTACAATAATCAAGCCAAAGGTTAAAATGGATGTCATATGGGACTGGAGTTTTATTAACTAAGTCATTGCCTTCACACCAAATTCCAAATCCTGTCATGATACCTCCTTTTATCTTATTATATTAGAAAGATAAATGTTTAACAAGTTTATACACTGGTTCTCAACATATTTACCGAGTACAAATTTCTTTTAATTTTGTATTTACACAACCTTGGCTATACTTGACATTTTTTAAATATATTAGCTTATGATATTACAATTTGGTCTTTTAGGGTTAATTTATTGTGCTTGACAACTATTTTTTTACTAATTACCAAAGGTTTTTATTTAGTAGGCCAAAGAAAAGGGACCGTTAAAAATATTGATTGAAAAATTTTTAACTCGTTTATATTGAAATAACAAATAAATTGGTATAAGTTTAAACTTTTAAAATTATTAAGTGCTAAGAGTCTAAGTTCTAGTAAAATCAACAATTTAGGTTACTTGCAAATCTTGCAAGTAACCTCTTTTAGATATTTATAATATTGGTTAAATCCACATATAACTTTTTAAAATCTTTGCCGTATCTCCAAACTTCTTCTGCTAAATGTAAGTGGAATTTATATGCAAGTGTTCTATTTTGAACTTTACGAAAACTTCTTAAATAAATATTTTTAACCTTTAAGCGTTCAGTTTCAGAATGTTTAATTTCCTCGTTTTTAGTATATAATTTTTTATCCGATACAAATAAGTTGTCATTATACAAATACAGATAAATTTTTACTGACATAAATTTTCGTTCTAAGCCAATTTTAGGATTTTTGTCATAATGTTTTAGTAATTCTTGTCTTTGTTTTTCGTAAATTTGAGTTCTAAAATAATTATAAAATTTGTCAACAACGTTTTTAGAAATGCCAAGTAAATCTTTCATTTTTAAGACTTCAATATTTGCACAAAAACCTTTTATAATATACTCAATCTCTGTTTTATTATGAAACTGAAAAAATAATGGATACTGACTTATTTGTTTAGTTTTTGCAATTTGTTTGTTATAAAAATAAATTCCATTCTTCTGAATAAGTTTATTTTCGCTAATAAGGTTGTCAAATATATTTTTTAAATCTTGTTCTTTTATATCTTCAGTAATTTCTAAAACCTCATTAAAAGTGAATTTATCCAATCTTTTGCAAAGTCGTAATATTCTGTTCTCTTGGATTATTGACGGTTCAAAATCTTTGCACTCCATTACAAATTGCCTCCGTCAATTCTGCATTCCGTCAGATTTTTCACAGGGACGAGCTTGCTCACTACGTTCGACTCCGCTCTTGTCAAAATCCGCCTCTCATTCAACAATCCTTTCAATGTGTATTCATCAAACTCTTGTATTTTATTTGTTTCTGATAATTTTTCTATTTTATTAATTAGTTTTATAAGTTGCCTGAATTGATTAGTTCGTGTTGCAAGATACTTGATAGCATTTTCGCTAAATTTCAAATCTGTTAATTCGAATAAAATTTGCTCAATATCTTCAAAATTATAACTTTCAAATTTTAATGATTTATAAATTCTGTCGCAAAGATGAGGATATCTTGATAGTTTTTTATCTACAGAACCCATTCCTACCAAAACTATTGGGCAACCTGTTTTATCGTGCAAATCCCTCAATGTTTCAATCGTACTTTTTTCAATTAAATAATCAATTTCATCTACAATTATAATTTTAGGATTTATTCTTAAATGATTTTCTATTAATCCAAAAGTTTCTTGTGTATGCCAAAAAGGTTCTTCACCTAATTCTTCTGCAATTTCAGATAATAGCCACCTGCTTGTCATACCTTGTGTTGCACGGACATAAACGGAATCATTTTTATCAGCCCACCATTGAATTGTTTTTGATTTTCCAAGCCCATGTTCTCCAAATACTAATGCTAATTTTGTAATATTAGGTGGTAGTTTTTTTAGTTCTTCCATTAATGTAATAAATCTCTTAACGTTTTGAGTTTTAATAAAGGCTCTTTTCATAGTTTAATCTCCATAAATGTTTTGGTATTCATCACTTCTAATGTATTGAGTAAGCCAAGTTCTATCTTCAGCATTTGTGCAACCATTTTCCATAAGCCACTCATATTTTTCATAATTTGAAGTAAAAATCGGTCTGTTCATTTGCTGTTCACGAGGTGTTTTAACACGTTCACGTTTCGGCTTTTCTTTAATAATTGGTTCGATTTCTATTGACTGTTCTTGTTCTATTTCAAGAACTTGCAACTCATCAGAAGTGAAATTCTTTTTGATTTGTTTCACTAATCTATTTTTAATTTGTTGTTGCTTTTTATACTGTTGTTTGTATTCTTCCATATCCTTAACTGTACCTAGTACATTTGCCATTGGATGAACTTTTTGAACACGTTTTGCTACACATAAGAATTCACCCTTTGCTGAATAAACATATATTTTAGATAAATCAAATAGACTGTAACGTATAAATACTTGTTCTCTTAATCCTAATATTGCCTCACCTCTGTAATGCATATTTAAAAATGTAATTCCGTGTTTAGTGATTGTTCTGCATTCGGTTTTCATCATTAATGTATTTAATATATTTATATTAATATGTTGTTTTTGAACTCCATCTAACATCTCTTGAATACTTTTTGAACGATCATTAGGACAAGGCTTTTTGTTGTGAAACTCTAACCAACAGTTTATATATTTAATTACTTCTTGTACTGTTGGAATGTGATTATGGGTTTCATTTTCGTGTAATTTTAAATGTAATTTTTCACCTCGTTTTATCCACGCAGGCTTATCTTCAATGCTTGTTCCAATGTATGATGGCATCATTTTTTCAAATTCTTCTTGGAATTCTCTAAAAAATCTTTCTATTACTTTTGCTCTGGCATTATATGGTTTAGCAAATACTGAGTGAATATTTAAATTTGCATAAACACCATTGAAACCATCTTCGTCAAAGTCGCAACTTTGGAAGAACTTACTCTTAAAAGCTCTGCCGTTATCTTGATAAACAACTTTAGGAATAACACCTAAATTTAAAATGCTATTTCTTAAAGCACTTGCTATACATTGAGTATTTTCAGTCATCATAATTTCGTAACCTACGAGTGCTGTTGATTTCCAATCTAAAAAGCCAACAAGAGTTGCTCTCGTTGGCTTACCTGTAAATGGATTGATAACTTGGAAATTTAAAACGTGACCATCAGCAATGATTATGTCGCCTACTTCTATTTTTGAAATATCTCTTTCAATATATGGTTCAACTTTATCGTGATATGCTTTTATTCCTTCACGTTTTAAAACCCATTCAGCATAATTATTTTTTCTAAAGTTTTCAGCATAACGTTTAAATGTTAAATCGCAAGGTAGGTTTTCGTATCCTTGCTTGCGAAGAATTTCCTTAGTTAATTTTATTGCTTTGCCATAGTTAAATTTATTTTGATGTAATAGAAATCTTAAAAGGATATGTTTCATTTCATCAGTTAGAATCGTGTTGTACTCTCCTTGCTTATTAAATTTATACTGAGGAACTAAACACTCTGCATTCTCATAACGTTCATAACTTTTAACCCAACGGTGAAGTGTGCCGATTGATATTGTTCCGATAAATTTGAACACTTTAGGTAAGTACATTCCAGAATTGTATAAATCCAAAAACATTGAATCAGCTTCTTTTTTAGTAGTAAATTTCTTTCTGTAATTAAGAAGTGCTTTTACAATGTCTAACCTTGCAAGTGAAGTTAGTCTTGCACTTTCGGATACAAAAGTTGTTGGTTGGTAATTTAGGGGAACAAGTGCTGTTGATTTGGTATTACCCTCTCGAAGTTTTTGTTGTATCTCTGGTTCTAAAGAGGAGTAAAGAAT
>UMFK01013597.1_pt1 | contig 36713 bp, 38 predicted proteins | sample 1964981 | NCBI WGS metagenome assembly UMFK01 (sample SAMEA4836043, study PRJEB28245) | human gut metagenome | biome: gut microbiome; material: fecal sample | place: Denmark | collected 2008
TCAGCAGGTTGATACTCCTCAGAACTTATATGACAAGCCAACCAACTTATTCGTAGCAGGATTCATGGGTATGCCACCAATGAACTTCATCGAGTGTAAGGTTGTTAAGTCTGGTGCAGATGTATTATTGATGTTTGGTTCTCATTCAATCAAGATTCCTGATTCAAAGGCACAGATCTTAGTTGAGCAGAACTACATTGACAAGGAAGTTGTATTAGGTATTCGTCCGGAAGATATCCATGATGAGCAGTTATTCCTTGAGTCATCTCCAGAGAGTATCATTGATGCAAGAATTACTATCTACGAGATGTTAGGTGCTGAAGTTTACTTATACTTCACAATTGATCAGTTCGATATTACTGCAAGAGTTAATGCTCGTACAACAGCTAGACCTGGTGATACAGTACAGTTAGCATTTGACTTAAGCAAGATTCATATCTTTGATAAAGAAACAGAGCAGAAGATTTTAGATTAATCTCTTGCTTTCCCCAAAAAAGCGGTTGCTTATGCAACCGCTTTTTTACTTGTGCAGAGTAGAAGATAATTGTTTTGAAATTCCGTGTGGGCACAAAAAGAATGAGCGGGTTATTACCTGCTCATTCTTAGTTCTAATATAATTCTTCAATATGACTGAAGCTCCATGCATGGATATTCAGTTCTACAATTGCGGTACCGCAATATTCGCATACCTTTGCCCCTAATGAGGATATTGGAGCACCACAGTTTGGGCAATTCAGTCCTAATGCATGATCTAATTCGTTTTCTACCAGATTACGATCCTGGATATAGATCAGATCGGTATTGAATTTGGTCTGGTATTTGTATTCGGAAGAACCTTCCGTGATGTTGCCGTTTGAGTCTGTAATTGTATGATAACATTCTAATGCTGTCTGGAAGGTAATAATACATCTTCCGGCGGTCGTACGATATTGATTGATCTCTGTACGATGAATGTGTATCTGGTCATATCGTTCATGTTGTCCGTTGGCAAACAGCATTTCTGTATGGTTTTCTAATTGCTGTTTGAGTTCTGTGGTTCCGTCAGTCAATCGAGCGGGATTGCGTTCAGTGATCGCATGCAGATAAGATGTAAGTACATTTTCGGCACGATCTTTCATTTCGTTATACTGAAAATCAGGAAAATCGGCGACAATCTTAGGCAGCAACAGAGATGTCATTGCGGAAACGGATTTGGGTGTGGTGGCATATTCCTGTTTCATTTGTGACGCCGCTTTTGTAATATCCGATGTGCCAAACAGGGTGCGTGACAGTTCTTCTGCTTTGTGTTTGACCCGATAGACAAGATAATATGCAGCACCAATGATTGCCAGGATTAGAATTAACATGATAATAGTTGGTAAATGTTCCATGATCTCTCCTTTGAAAAACTGCCCTGATCATCCTATCAGAGCAGTATAATGGTTGCAAAATTGTGATTAGTTCCATACGCCAAGATAGTATAGCAAGGCAATGATCGCAACGATCGCAACAACCGTGATTATTATCTTTGGAATAGAAAGTGGAGTTTTGCCTGCAACCTTACCGGTCTGTCCGTTTACCATGAATTGATATACCTTGTCGTTGTATTTAAAATTGGATACCCAGATTGGCAACAACAGATACTTGTATGTAATATCTTTGAAATCCGTAGACAAACGAACGTTACGGGTTGTGTCTGCATGATGCTGTGTCCGGATATTGTCTGACACATGACGTGTGAGACGTTCTTTCATTAACGCCACGGCTTGTTTCCAGGCATCCTTTAATCCTAATGAATATCGTTCTGCAACAAAACCGGCAATGTATTCCGGCTTATATGCTTTATTGTTCTCTGTGTCGAATGGCTCTAACTTGCGGAGCATTGACATATCGTGCTTGGAAGAAGCAAGCACTAATTCATCGTTGATGAATTCGCTATGTGTTCCGGAAGTGCGATGCCAGGTTGTTTCTGTATGTGTGTTACCGTCACGGTCTTTACGGGTATGATTGATACCGTATTCTCCCTGATAAGAAGAAAAGGTATTGCTGTCAAAGGTCCAGTATGGGAGATAAATGCCGTTAAACCGTTTTGGTTTGGCACTGTCTTTGGCAAGCTTTGGACAGAACCATCTGCGTTTGATCCATTTTTTAAATAATTCGGATGCTTCTTTATCACTGATGGAAAATGGGACAACGCCTCCCGGAGCGATGGTGTCCTGCTCATTTGCTTCCATAACCTGATTGGAACCGCAGAAAGGGCAGACTGCAGCGGTCTGCATGGCATCATAGATGGACTCTGCCCCACATGCTTTACAGAGCACGGTTTTGGTTGCTACTCCCCAATCTTTATTTGCGGTCTTTGTGGCAGATAGAAAATCTAATTCTTCTGCTTTGACAGGTAATTCCCGTTTTACCTTGATCTCTTCTGTATATTCACAATAAGGGCATTTTAATCTGCCGCTGGCTGGATCAAAGTCCATTACACCACCACATTGAGGACATTTTTTGTCGGTTTCTTCTTTGGTGTCCACAATGTTCATATCATTAAAATCGTCCATATTCTCCTCCTGTTATGTTGTATATAATATGCCTGTGCAAAGGGGCTGAACCCGGTGTCATAGACATATATATGAAATTATGGCTGAATAAAGATACAGGGTAATTATGTAACGGTTGGTGTGGCATAATTACCCTGTTCTGTTATAGTTGTCTAATAGTTGAAATTTCTATTGCAGTGTGCTGATATTGTATCCAATCAAATGATTACTGGATATCATTATCGTCAAATACATCACCACACTCCGGACAGAATTTTGGTGGATGAGTTGGATCTTCCGGCTGCCAACCGCATTTATCGCAGCGATATAGCGGAGCACCGGCAGGCTTCTTGGCACCACATTCTGAACAGAATTTGCCCTGGTTCACGGCGCCACAGGAACAAGTCCAGCCTTCAACAGGTGCAGGCTTTGGAGAACCACAGTTGGAACAGAATTTGCTTGTGTTCACGGTTCCACAGGAACAGGTCCAGGAGTCTGCTGCCGGAGCACTTGGTGCCGGACTAGGAGCTTCAGGAGCCGGCGTGGTAGGTGGAGTGTTATTCTGCTGCTGTCCCATAGCGAACAGAGAGTTTGCATCCATGCCGCCTGCCATATTTGCCATGTTCATACCGGCAAATGCCATCATAGGTCCGGTAGAAGTATTGGAAGCAGCGGATTTCATTGCCTCTGCCTGAGCACCGACTAAGGTAGCAGCTGCCATATTTGGATTACGGAGAACAGCGGTCTTCTGAAGATCCTTGATCATTTGCTCATCCTCTTCGGAAGCCTTGATCGTATTCACACCAAAGGATACAACACGGATACCTCTTAACTGTCCCCATTTCTCAGAAAGTTCTTTGTTCAGTGCATCTGCCACTTCCATGGTGTGGGCAGGAATTGCACTGTAACGGATTCCCATAGCAGAGATCTGTGCAAATGCAGGCTGCAGAGCAGTCATCAACTCGGTCTTTAACTGGCTGTCAATCTGATCTCTTGTATATTCATCGGTTACATTACCACATACGTTGGTATAGAACAGGATCGGATCGAAGATCTGGTAAGAATACTCACCATTACAACGAACAGAAATGTCAACGTCCAATCCAATGTTTGTATCCACTACACGGAAAGGAACCGGATTGGCAGTTCCATATTTGTTGCCCATGATCTCTTTCGTGTTGAAGAAGTATACACGCTGATCTTTTCCGGTATCACCGCCAAAGGTAAAGCGCTTACCAATCTGAGCAAATGTCTTTGAAACATTGTCACCGAGATCACCAAACAATAAACTTGGTTCAGATGAAGTATCATATAAGAATTCGCCGGCTTCGGCACAGAACTCTACGACCTTACCCTGATCTACGATAATCATACACTGACCTTCATTTACCGCAACAACAGAACCGTTGGTAATGATATTGTCATTGCCTTTGTTGCCGGAGCCAAACTTGCTGTTGGTCCGTCTGTGTCCTTTGGTTACTAATACATCGGTGTCAAGGGAATCGCAGTAGAAATACTCTTTCCACTGGTCAGCGGTTACGCCACGGATGGCACCGGAAATTGCTTTAATTAATCCCATAAATCTTCTCCTTTTAAAATGGTATTCTGTAAAATGATCGTTATATCATGAGCATCGCTCATGATCACATTTAACAATTCACCCTTGCAAGCAAGTGAATTGTTATCATTATATCGTACTTGATAAGCAAATGCACGGTCATTTATACAGGTTCTATAAGTTACATGTACAATAATTATATAATTTTTGTCGGATAATGTCTACAAATATTCTATTGTGTTGTAAAACAGATAACAAATAATCGGGATAGAAATCGTGCTTTATTATTAAAGGGCTTTGTGGTATTGTAAATACATGGAATTGCGAGTGCTTGCAGGGCTGCAAAAATGTATAGCAATGTAGTAAACTGTGGCAGGATTTTTTGTTCCAACACTATAATATGATTGCGTGGTATGAGATATGAGTTTAGAGAAGAATCAGGAGTATGAGATTACAATAGAGGACATTGGAAATGAAGGTGAGGGGATTGGTCACATTGATGGCATGGCGGTATTTGTGAAGGACGCGGTGCCGGGAGATGTGGCAAGGATCAGGATCATCAAGGCAAAGAAGAATTATGCGTATGGCAGACTGATGGAGATTCTGATTCCGTCTGTTGACCGTGTGGAACCGATCTGCCCGCATGCAAGACAGTGTGGTGGCTGTTCCATTATGCAGATTCGCTATGAGAAACAATTGGAATGGAAGCAGAGCAAAGTGCTGAACTGCCTGAAACGGATTGGTGGAATTGCGGATGTGGAAAGTAAGATGGAACCGATCATTGGGATGGGTAGTGTCTGTTTCAATGAAAGTGGAGATGATCTGTGCAAAGAGACTGACGGGCAAGAGAATAATATATTGGGTGATGAGAAGATATATAGGGTAAAGGAAAGTTTTCCGGCTATTAGATATCGGAATAAAGCGCAGTTTCCGGTAAGGAAGGATAAGGACGGACATACCGTGATTGGATTCTATGCCGGTCGTACGCATCATGTAATCGATACGGATGTCTGTTATCTCCAGGCTCCGGTCAATGATGAGATTATTCGGAGATTTCGTGCTTTTATGGAACGGTATCAGGTAGAACCGTATGAGGAGGAACATCACAATGGTCTGGTACGCCATATATTGACGAGAGTGGGAAAGAAAACCGGAGAGATTATGGTTTGTGTGATCATCAATGGTACGGAACTGATCGGACAGCTTTCGTCTAAGAATGGTGGAAAGTATGTAAATGTAGAACAGGAATTGGTGGATTGTCTGAAGGATATTCCGGGTATGACAAGCATTTCGCTTAATGTGAATCAGGATAAGACGAACCGGATTCTCGGTACACGTTGCCGGACTATCTGGGGAAGGGATACGATCACCGATTATATTGGCAATGTCAAATACCAGATCAATCCGCTGTCATTTTATCAGGTGAACCCGGAACAAACAGAGAAATTGTATCGTAAAGCGTTGGAGTATGCCGATCTGCATGGTGATGAAACGGTATGGGACCTCTATTGCGGTATTGGAACCATTTCCTTATTCTTAGCGCAGAAGGCAAAGAAAGTAATGGGTGTTGAGATCATACCGGAAGCAATTGATGATGCCAGGAAGAATGCAAAGATGAACGGCTTTGATAACGTGGAATTCTTCGTTGGCAAGGCAGAGGAAGTGCTACCGGAACAGTATAAGAAATACGGCGTGTACGCAGATGTGATCGTGGTCGATCCGCCGCGCAAGGGCTGTGACGAGGTTGCACTTAACACCATGATCACGATGGCACCGAAGAAAATTGTGTATGTGAGCTGTGATCCGGCTACCCTCGCAAGGGATGTGAAGGTGCTGGTGGCAGCGGGATATGAGGTAGAGAAGGTGTGTGCTGTGGATCAGTTCGGACATAGCGGGCATGTGGAGTCCGTAGTATTGATGTCACGGGTTGAGAAATAGGCGGCTGAAAAAGTGTAGAAAACAAGGGTTTTCCGTAAATCAGGCATATTTTTAGCTGATACTAAAAATAGGGAAATCATTGTAAAAATCTATGTTTGGGAACATATCCGTGCGAATAGTTGAGTGGACGATATGGATATTAGGCGGGTTGTGTAGACGGAATAGATATTTCGTATGTTGAGTTGATAGGATGATTTTAATCTCAAAAGAAGTTTTTGAGGCTGTGCAGGTTGAAAAAGCTTGGAGAAGTAATGTGATAAAAGATGAGAGTGGCAGTCGGAAAAAGGCTGCTAAACATAGTTCAAAACTATAAGGAGGATATTATGAAAGCGGGAGCAAGTTTAGAAAGCTATATTCAATATGTGTATTCAAGGTTATTAAATTTGAATGACTATGACGAGGTTATTGTGTCAAAAAATGTTACTATTCAAGGGAAAAGCGGTGCTACAAATGAGTTTGATGTTTTTTATCAATTTAAGCATTTGAATATAGAGTGTAAGGTGGCGATAGAGTGTAAAGATTGGGAAAATCCAGTCTCAATCGGAGAAGTTAGGGATTTTGCAAGTAAAATAGAAGATGTGGGAATGGGGCAATTCTTGGGAGTAATGGTATCTAAAAATGGGTATCAAGAAGGAGCAGAAATTTTTGCAAAATCAAAAGGAATTACGTTGCTAACAGAAAAGCAACTTCCAAGCATACCACAATTATTAGCGGGAGTAATACAAAAAGCTTTTCTTCCAAATAGAAATACAAAAGGACAACCGTTTTGGACATTAATGGAAGTGAATAATGGAGAAACAACAGGAACATATTATGCATACAAAACGGCTAAATTAACGGTTCCGTTGTTTTATTCCAAAACAATAGCCAGTAAAATGCTCTGTAATCTACCAGATGCTGAACGATTTGAAGTAAGAGGGGTATCCCAATACCAATTAAAAGGATTTATCGCTCAAATGAAGAAATTTGATGTTTCTGCAGCCGTTTATTATTTGCCATATTGGGTTGAAGACATCAGTGAAGTACCATTCATTGCAATTAGTGCAGAGCAATTGGAAAAAGAATATATTTATTGAGGCATCTATTCGATTGAGAAACCTTGATAAATAGACTAATTAAAAAACAGCAGTTGATAGGTTATAATTGCTGAAAAGGTAGGAAATTAGTGAAATTTTAGGGGCGATAAATTATGTGGAATAAACTAACTATCACACGTTGAGTGCGTGGTTTTGTTGACTAAAACACATAATTAATAGTGTGTAAAATGACTTGAAATAAGGGTTTTCGAGAATTTTTGAACTGAAAATCAGGCCACGAAATGTGCCTGAAAAATCAAATAAAACCTTGATATTCACATAGACATTGCATCCTCTAAAAAAGGTTCTGTTCGTCCTGCGTTTCATAAAATGATAGAAGAATGTAAAACCGGACTTACGGATATAGTTGTGGTAAAGAATATCAGTCGTCTTGGAAGGGATACTGTTGAAGTACTTGATGCAATAAACACTTTAAGAGAGTCACAAGTAAGAATTATTTTCAAACAAGAAGAACTGGATATTTTGACTGTTGGAAGTGCACTTTTAATATCTACTATAGAAACCTGTATACAAGCAGAGAATGAAACCAAAAGTGCTAATATAAAATGGGGTATTAAACAAAGAGCCAGTAACGGTAGCTTAGGTTTTTATCGTAGGAAATGTTATGGGTATGATAAAGATGAAAATGGTAATCTTGTAATCAATGAGGAACAGGCAGAAATCTTTAGACTAATTTTTGATTTTTATCTTGGTGGTAAAAGCATATTAGGTATTGGTAAGGAGCTTAAAGATAGGAGTATCAAATCTCCAACAGGGAAAGATATCTGGACTAAACGTTTTATAGAAGAAATGCTGAATAATGAAAAGTACATAGGCATAGCAGTAGTGAATGCAGGTGGAGAAGAAGGGCGGATTTATAAGCTAAACAATTCTCATCAAGCCATTATTTCAAAAGAAACATTTGACGCTGTTCAGGAAGAAAAACAGAAATGCAGTAATGTAGAAATAATTGAAAACGGGGTATCAAAAAGAAAAAGCAAAAAATATAGATCAAAGAAAAAATGTAAAAGAGGAGTATTTGTTTAATGGATATAAAAGAGTTTTATTTTCAAAATATTCAAGAATCAGAATATCATTATCGCTTTTCTGATTCTATAAAAAATGTAAACAGAGTATATAATATTTTTGAGGGATACACCGAAATAGATGACTATATATTTGAAGTGTTTGATGTAGAGGAAGCGATAACAAAGTTCAGAGAGTTATGTCAACCTGAAATGAACTTTGAAAATTCTGAAAATAAATGTTGGTTTTATCTTATAACATATTATCTGTACAAAATGGGATATGAGATAAAGGAATTTCCTAGAGTGTTAGCAAGACCACCTGTTGACCCTAGCGACTTTACCTACGGAGATATAAGAAACAGAATTATTTCCCAAGGTGAAGATGTTAATGGAACTGTTAGGTATGCAACAAGAAGAACCTTTGTTGCAGGATTAACCTTTGAGTTAAAATCTAATCATATAAGTATTGATAATTCGATAAATCAGAAGTTTATTGAGATTTCAAATAGACAAGCATCCTTAAATAACATGAGTACAGATGAGAAACTTTCTGAAATTGCTAATCTAATAGAAAATATGCTTAAAAAGAACGGGCATTTTATTACGCTAGATTATTCTTCGATTTGTTTCGACTATATTTCGGACGAAACTGTGACCAGTTATAGGAAGAAAATGCAGTGTTTCCGCCATGCTTCAAGCGAAGCAATTACAGAAAGAAGTTCCTATTCTGTGGAACAAAAAAATTTTTTTGTTGACTTTGGACTGACAATAATCAAGGTGATTCACAAACTAATAAATTAAAATAACCTACTTTCGACTAAGCATTAAGATGTGATTATAATCACATATGAATTATAAAAAAAGCACTGATAAACAACGGATTTTGAGATTTTTAGACTAATACTGAAAATAGCCTAATAATTTCATGTGGAGAGCGTAGTTCTGTTGTCGTGAGCGTAAACGAAGTGAGAGTAGGTATACATTTATTATTGTGAAGGAGAAAACAAGGTAAAGAGGCACCAATTGTATTTTTAGTATTAGGATGTGATGAAAAAAGTAAGGGTGCTGCAAATTGGGCTATAGGTTCAGAAAATCCTAATATTATGAATGTTGCAGCAACAAGGGCAAAAGAAGAATTTTATATTATTGGTGACAAAAGGTTATTTCTAGGAATTAAGAGTGATGTAATAAATGAAACACATAAAATACTCGAAAGATTTAATGGTGGCAGTAGTATTAAATGAATTGTATAAAATAGTCTAGGAAAGAGGTGTTAGTTATGAAGTGCAGTACAGAAGTGGGGCAGATGACCAATTATGATGTGATCCGTCAAATATTGCGTGAACATTCAAGCAGGGAAAACGCACTTGGAATAACTGCAATATCGAAAATAGCCGACGATATGGGGTATAAAATAGGAAGAAATGCGATTGAAGGATTTATGGCTAAAATGATGGTTAAGCCATATGAGACAGAGGAAGAATGCGATGAACTAATAGAGCAGTTTTCTGCAGATATGCGTGAAATTTATTTTTGTAAAATCGGTCTGACAGGAAGACGAACCAGAGGTTATTGGATGATGGAAGCATTGTCTGATAGCGAGTGGATGTATCTTATTGATAATATATTGTATAGCAAGATATTAACGAAAAAAGAAGCGGATAACCTTGCTAAAAGAGTAACGTTGTTGGCAGGAAGACAGTTGTCTGCTTTTACAAAATATTGTGAAAGAATGAATAACCAACCATATATTGTTGGAGATGAGGATATAGACGAAAATGTTGGTCATATTGAGAGTAATGTTTTAAAACAAGTACATCTAATAAGAGAAGCTATTAATCAGGGAAAAAAGGTGAAGTTTAACCTATGCGTATATGATTATGGAGATCAGAAGGTGAGATTGGTTCCATATGGAAAACAAGGGAAAGTATTTCCCGAGATTCCTGAGAAATACAAAAAGGATGTACATAGAATTTGTTCGCCGTTTGAGATCATTTATTCAAATGGACGATATTATATGCTTGGAGCTGATCTTGAAACAGAGAGGAATACATATCAAAAATACAAGTTATATCGTGTCGATTTGATGCAGGATGTTTCTGTGAACAGAGCATCTGCTATGAAAAAGAAAGAAGCCGGAATTGAAGAGTTAGAGAATTTGTTTAAATACCGGATGGAGAATCCTTACTTGTATACCGGAAAGGTGGAAAAGGTGAGGATAAGAGTTGATTCGGATCAGTTTACTCAGATAGTGGATTGGTTTTCTGATAATATTAATGTTATAAAAATAGGATATACTGAAAATGGCATCACATACTATGATATTGAAGTAGAGGTAAATCTTAATAGTTTTACATTCTGGGTTTTGCAGTATAGTGGGTGTGTTGAGGTACTTCCCAACAGGAACGGTGATAGCTCATATAGAGAACGTATCAAGATGATATTGAAAGAAACTTTGAAGAAGTATGAGGAAAATGAAAAATGAAGATAATGACATGGAATGTAAATAAATTTAATGGGGAAAGCTGGAATCCTAAAGAGCATAAATGGAAAGACAATGATATAGGAAAAAGAAAAGAAAATGCACGCAAAATTTTTGAAGAAGTAACTTCAATTATTGAACAGGAAGATGATATAGCAATATTGCAAGAGTTTCCATATCATGAGAACGATTGGAAAGAAGACTTTGATAGATATTATAAAGACCATATGATAATAGCATGGTATTATGAAGAATCGGATAGAAAATTTTGTGTAGAGACAAAGTATGGAACTACGATTGCAGTAGTAAAAAAAGATAATAAATGGACACTACGTAGTCTGTCTGAACATGCGTACAATAATAAGAAAGTGGATTATTCAAACAGATATATAGAATTATATAATAAGGATATTAATTTAATAGGGGTTCATCCAAGGAATGCTTATGCTTTAAGAGAATGGTTGTGTCAAGATTGTATGAAAGATTTTTCGCCAGATATAATTGCTGGAGATTTTAATGCAGGAAATTATATAAAAGATGATAGAGATTATGAGTTTGAACTAAATAGAGGAGAATTTTTAAGACTTACAGAAGGATTTATTGATGTTTGTCAAGGAATGGCAACCACAAATTATAATCCGCCAACGCAAGTAGATCATATTTTAATACAAAATAGTAAGAAGTTTATTGGAAGAATAAGAAAAAGGGATGTGTTTTCTTCAATGAATTATTCGGATCATTATCCTCTAGTTGTGGATATTGATTTATGAGAGCCGATCGGCTCTCTTTTTTTATATACAAAATCTAAAAACTGATATTTGTGATTATTTATAAACAGATTCCATTGATATAATCAGCACATATTAAGAAAAAGGAGATGAATACTTAGATAGGAGAAAAACGGGAAATAAGTAGGAGGAAAGTTTGCAGAAAGGAGGATAGGATGAGGTATAACAAAAATAAAAATATTCAGATTACTTTTACAATCCGCGAGAATTTGTATCTTAGATTCAAAACACTTTGTAGAGTAGAAAAAAGGATGCCGGCGGCGGTGTTAAAGGAACTTGTAAAAAAGTATACCGAAGAAAAGGAACAAGAAAATGATAGATAAAGCAGAAAGTGTAGAGGATTTATGTCATATTCAGATGAAATATATGTTCAATATCGCGTTTTGTGCGGATTTATAAACAGGTCAAAATGTATAATTAGGAGTATGCAGCTAAAACAATGAGGGGAAAAGTCCTGACGGATTGTTAGGTGTTTTAATCCCTACAATTTATATTAGGAGGAGTTTATAAAATGAATACAGAAAAATATATTGTTTCATTTAATGTTGCTGGTTGGAATTGGAGAATTACACAAGAACCATGGAAAGATAGATTGGAAAGGGCTTGTGATTGTATAAAGAAAGAAGCTCCAGATGCATGGTTAGTTGGATTATCCGAGGTAATCCCAGGAAAAGATGATAAGTATTTAGATGTAATCAGACAAGAATAGCAATTGATTGTGGAGCACATTATCCGGGTGGAAGGCTGGCTGCCGTATGCCTGGATACGGGAGAAGAGTATTATTCGACAAGGTAATGGCAATTATGCTAATTAGAGTTAGGAGAAAAGGGTTATATTCAAAATCAAGAATGTAATATTTGGCAGTTTACCGAGGAGGAGAGGAAAACGATGTGGAAATCAGGGACTTTTGATTTAAATGATATAAGTGAAACATTGATAGATGAAATTGTTTTTTTTGATATTGCTTATCCTAGAATGGGAGAGCCAGGGTGTGTGATATTTACCACTAAAAGTGGTGATGAATACATAATTAGCCAATGTGGAACAGAATGGCGTATTGCTGACATAGTAAAACTTTTTCCGGATATGTACGAAGTGTGGGAAAAATCAAGAAAAATGAGGGCAAAGGATGAATATGGATTTACATCTATTAATAACTGGAAGATAATACCTGCCTTTGCAGGGGTATTTCTTGTAAGAATGGACTATTTTGAGAAATTTTACTCTAATTATCAAGAAGCAAGTGAATCAGGGAAAGAATTTCCTTATTGTATAGCCAGATTACTCTTTGGAAGAGGTCCTTATGCACCGAATGAAAGAATGGTATATGTAACGAATCAAGAATGCTGGGATCAGGAGTTACAGGAAGAGATTGCAATAAAGCGAGAAGTTGAAAAGAATCGCTTGTCAGATACTGATGTGCCGTGGATGAAGTATAACAACATCTTACAGGATGGGTATATTAAATTTTTGATTCGAAGAAATAGTGATGGAACGCTTTCTGCATTTCGATGGCTCATTCAAGTACAGAAAGAGGAATACGAGGAAGGCAGGTAGAGTATAAAAAGGACAGGCGACTTGGAATATATGTAAGTAAAAAGGAAGCCTATGACAGGGCAGTTGCATGGTGGAATGACGAGCAAAAACTACCTGGAGGCGTATAAAGGCAGAACCGGGGAGCCTCCTGAACGAAGAAGATAAGTATATTAATTTAGAGGACTAATGGAGGAGAAAATGGAAAAAGACTTTATTGATGAATTTATTCCATCAAAAGATACAAGGGCTTACTTGCATAGCATTCATCATGAATTTACGGATTTGGAGAAGGCTACGATTGTTGCAAATCACATTATGATTTCATATGAGAAAAAAGTAAAATAGCTAGATAATTTTATGCAAAAATTGTCTGATGCCACATTAAAAGATAGAATATCAAAAGTGTTAATTCAGATAAAAAAGAATAGGAAGTATTACAGAAAATGTAATACGGCATTAAGGGCATTGCCTTGTAATGAATCATTGTTTGACTTTGTATTTATTCCACACGATTTCAGGAATGGTGACATTGTAAGAAGTCTTTATGGTGGCTGGAATACGACTGAGTTTTGTGAAAAGGTAGGAATAATCCTCAATTATTCTGATAAGGATTATGAGTTTTATAAAAATCTTAAAGGGGATTATTCAGATGTTCAGGTTTGCGTAGATATTAAATTTGACGGAGCAAATTATCAGGGAGAGTTTGAACATGAGCATATTAATCCAATCTATATTGAACGTATGACTTTGAATGAAAAAGATGAAAGAAGGGCATATCTCAACTATTTAACAAACCTCTACAGTAAAAAGAATACTATGATTGAAGGCGATAATAAGCCTGAATATACAGGCGGTTCGGATGATGTATTAGAGCAAAGATATCTTGATCAGTATATTCCGGTTCAAGATGATGCTTCCGGTCTTTGGTGTGTGCAGACGGGGCATGGATTTGAAAGCGGAGATGTTGATTATATTGCAGCGGAGTTCTCCAGAACGGGTTTAATGTATCATTTCATGCATAATGGTGAGATGGATCATGTCCATGGATTTGAAAGTGTGTTGACTGAGGTTTTACAAGACCCGGAACATATAGATATTGTGACGGACTACGGTGAATATTCAGATCAGGAAATCCAAATGGTGAAAGGGATAAAGAGGGCAGTGGCATTTGTGCAATCACATCACAGACCTATGACCACTGCTGAACTGCGTGAAAACAGAATGGAGATAAAGAATCTAACTACGGGAAGGGACCATTCTTTCTTCTGGTAACAGCAGATGAATGGAATCATGATGATGACAGATGGATTGGAATATATGTAAATAAAAAAGAAGCAAAGGAAGCATACGACAGAGCTGTAGCCTGGTGGAGTGAAGAGCAGAAAGATATGCGTTATTCTACATCGCAAAGGGTGGCCATGTTCGAGTATATAGCAGTAGATGACAGATTTAGAGAAGTAAATCCGAAGGAATTAGATTAATCGAAGGGAACGGGATTTTTTAATCAGAGGTGTTATGGTTTGAGTTTTATAGTTAGGGATGAGCTTACTAAGGAAAGTTCCCCTAAAGGGGAAGTACTATGAGAATTGATTGTGTGTTAAAAAATGGAGACAATTGTCTGGCTGTCAATGAAACGATAGAAAATATTGAAAAGACGCAAGGCTGGGGATGTAAAACGAAGGAGTATTGTTGTTGGTGTGAACCTGGAGCAACCGGAAAAGAACGTGATGAAGAATTACTTAAGGAGTATAGGCGGGTTAAGAAGTTAAAGTCGGATGACATACTTTATGAAGGACAATTAAATGGGCATGGTGCAATAGATGACAATGGTCTATTTACAATATGGTATGAAGCTTGTATGTTAGCTTTGTTCATGAATAAACAATGGAAATATTTAACAGATATAGATTTCTGTTTAGCGTTTGAGCAGGCTAAAAGACTAGGATTTAGATTGCCAACAAATTCAAAAAAGGCATGTAGGATTAGGAAAAAAAGAAGTAAGAAATGAATTTGGTACTGCAAAAAAGAGTGTAAACAGAGCAACTTTATATCAAATTTTATAAGGGGGAATTTTATATGGAAAAGAATAATTGTATTATTAGTTACAATGTAAACGGGTATAGGCCTATCAATAAAACAATTACGTTTCAACAAAAGCTGAAAGATATGGTAAAGGATATAAGAGATACATATGGATTGCCATTGATTATTATGTTTCAGGAAATTTTAGCTGGACGCAATATGAAGTATTTGGATTTGATCAGGTGCTTGTATCCTGAATACGAGTTGATCCTGCCAGTTGGTTTTGATTATGAAACACATTATAGATCTATTATAGCCGTTACTTTGGTCCGCCGAGATGTATTGGGCAGTTATAGAGTGATAGAATTGGATTCGGAACTTCCTAATAGAGTGTGTTATATTGCTGCAGAATTGAAGGGGTTGGGAGACTTTAGGATATTAAATATACATCTGGTACAAACTCAAAACCTTGAATTTCAGGCAAAATGGTATGTGTTAGATAGGAAGAGATTAAAAGAGCATCAGTGGAATTTACTGCATAATGAATTGAATTATATTAGAGAATTGAATGTCATATTTGCGGGGGATATGCAGGAATCAAAGAATTCTCCAAACTTAAATAAATTAATAAAAGATGGATATATTGTTTCTGGAGCGTCTGGAACTAGAACAGTTAGAAATAGCTTCTTTGATCAGGAATATTATATTGACCACATCATATTTAGTTCAAGAGCAATAGCTGCTTTAGGAGATGGGACAGAGATTATTTATGATAATAGTGGCGTAGGTAAATATAGTGATCATACACTACTGTGCATTAGTCATGAAGTGACACCATCTTTTTAAATAAAGAGGTTGGTATATAGGTGTATTTTTTAATTGATTTATTTTAAATTTCTGACGTTTTTCAAATGGGGATTTCCATTTTAATATTTGCATTGGAATGTTTGAAATGTGATAGCGACGGCAAACAAAAGAAATACCAATACCAGTGCGGTAAATATCGTTGTGTTTGTGTTATAATATTCATGACAGTTGCTTGTTTGCGGAAAACACTTACAGCTGTTTCCGCGAAAGATGAAGAATAACATTATGCGGTATTAATTGAAATTCTTTTTAACCACTAGAAAAGTAGAGTTATTCCTATTAGGAAATCAAGAGGGAACTGATGTAATAAACATCAGTTCCTATTTAAATGCGAATGTTTTAAATGGATGATACTTTACGTTATCTAGTGATGGAGGTATAATTATATAAGAGTATCTAATGATATGATGCGAAATAAGAAGGAAGAAGGCTCAATGTGATTCTTTGGTTTGCTAATTGGAAATTAAAATTGTGATTTGGAGGCAGCGTTTGCTCGTGATTAGTGATGATAAATGGGGGGGACTGGACTAGAGAATAAAGTGTATGATATAAAAGATATTTTAACGATAGGTAGAATTGTAGTATTGTGGGATATAAAACTTATCAACTATATGATAATGATATGTTTGGAGGATTTAACATGAGTGAAAATTATTCTTTGAATTATTATAGAACAAACGACATAATTGAACCGATAACAGAGGAGCAAGAAGCATTTTTCTTTTTTTCTGATAATATAAAAAGGCATATTCGTGAATTACAACAATTAATTTGCGATGATGCATATGGCTGTTATCTTGTGGCAGGTATGCGAGGAAGCGGAAAAACAAGTTTTATCAATATGGTATTGTCAGACGTGGGCAGCTACTCATATCATAAAGAAAAAATTGTGGTGAGATTGAATGCTGTTCAGATAAATGATGTGAAAGATTTGTTGCTTGTATTGATAGATAAACTATTATACATTACCGAAAATAGTGAGGGTTCTCTGAAAGAATTTTATCCGCGATTGAAAAAGATAGATAAGTTGAATCGCGGAAATCTAAAGACAGGCATCAAGGGAAAAAATGTATTAGACTCTAGTAGAGGTCGCTCGGCTTCTGTCACAAGTGAAATAGAAACGGGTATAACAATAAAGAGTATACTAAGGCTTCCGTTAAAATTAATATCAAATATTAAAGGTGAAAGTGAATTACAGACAAGTAACGTTATGGTTACAAGTATTGAAAATGATTTTGAATATGTGCGAGAGGAACAGCCGTATGAAGAATTTAGGCAGTTATTAAATGATTTTGAAAGTGCAAATTATAGATTGATAATTGTTTTAGATGAGTTAGATAAACAAGAGAAAACATTTATGAATGAAATGTTTTCATATTATAAGGATTTTTTGACAAACTATAAATTATTTTGTTTTTTTATTACAGATGAAAATACATATAGAAGAAGTAATCAATTAAGAGATAATATGTATGCTACATATTTTATTAGGAAAATTTATTTGCCGTTGATGTCTTATAGTGAAACAATGCGATATTGCTATGGTCACTATTGTGAGGAATCAAAATATAATGTGGATATTTTATATTATATGTCTTTGGGTAATACGAGATTGATTAATATAATGTATAAGACATATACTGAAATTAATCTATTTGCACCAGAAAGGTTCATAATGATAATCTCATCTTTGAGTTGCATTATAGAAATCAAAGTATTTTAGGTATTATCAGAGAATTTGAAAGAAGGACTATTCGATCTCCAATAGGCAAAGAAAAGTGGTGTAAAAGAACGATTGATGTTGTGTTGAGTAGTGAGGAGTAGTAATGTGATAAAAGATGAGAATGGTAGGCGGAGGAAAAGTAAGAAGTATAGGTCAAAGAAAAATGTAGTGGAGGAATATCAATGTCAGAAACAACGATAGCGACGCTTATTGGTTCCGGAGTGACTTTGATTACAACAGTAGTCACTTGGATTATAAACGCAATGATTGAGAAAGATAAGTGTCGAATGGAAATCCAACAAAGAAAGTATGAGGTGAAAAGGGAAAGATTAAATGACATATATAAAAAACTGATTTGTATTGTTAATCAGTATCCTAATTCATCGCCGAATGATGTTTTGCAGTATGTTGAATATGCACCAAACTATTCATTGGAATCGTTTGATGCTGTTTTAAAGAGTTTGGATTATCAGATTGAAGATTACAAAGAACAATTAAATTATGCGAATATTAATTACGAGAGAAAGAACGATATTGATACGCAAATATCTAATAGAGAATATGCGAAAAAAAAGATATCCGAGATACGAGATGAATATTATATGGCCAGAGATAGATATAAATCATTTTGTAAATCTGATAAAGCAGAATTTGATCTTTATGCAGGACAAGATGTTCGAAATTGCCTTGTAGAATTTGAAGTGATTATCCATAATGTTTTTATTTGTGGTCACAGTGTAGGTGATGTTGATGATCCATTAAATAACAGAATCGAAATAATTCGAAAAAAAATGATTAACAATATGAGAAACGATATTGGAACGTATTAACAGATATGCTATCATCAATTTTCGTTAAATAGAAGCGGAATTTGGTCTGAATCTGTAATCTGGAATATTATTATATGTAAAGCTTAAAATTTTATGATGACTTTATTTGAAGGATACCTTTTATTGAAATAGAGTTGGAACAGATATATAATTACGGTTGGGACGATGGGAAAATTATTTTTTTCGTAAAATTAACAGATGTTTATGTATACATAAGAATTGCAGGTGATATTGTGAATATTGAAGCGTATGATGCGGAGTCTTTAAGGAAGCTTGTCAGACTCCTTGAATATGAGAACAGGTTATTGAAAGACAAACTAAAGAAAGAAAATATTCCGTATGACGAGGTCAATCCTTTTGAAGAGACGATAGACAATGTGGAAGAGTACGATCCTGACCAGGGAGAACGCATTGTTAATCCGCCTTATATTACAGATGAAATGGCACAGAAATTTTTTGCCATGTTTTGGGGACGAGAGGATGTTTATGCCAGGAGAGGTAAGAATGGTGGCTATTTTCCGCAATGTGATAACAGATGGGATGTCAAACTTTGCCCGAAACAGAGAGGCGAAAAGGCTTTTTGTGACGAATGTGAAAATACCAAGTGGACACGCTTGGATGTAAAGAAAATTATTGTACATTTGTTAGGGTACAAAGAGGATGGCTCAGATGTAATAGGAGTATATCCGTTGTTGCCTAATGCGATGTGCAGATTTATTGTATTTGATTTTGATAATCATGAAAAAGGTGCAGAGGCGACAGATTTTGCCAATACGGATAATGAATGGCATAAGGAAGTAGATGCTCTTAGAAAGATGTGTGAGATAAATGGTATTAAGCCTTTGGTTGAGCGTTCTCGCTCCGGTAAAGGTGCTCATGTATGGATTTTCTTCAAGAAAGCAATACCAGCTTCTGTAGCAAGAAATTTTGGCTTTTTGTTATTGGATAAAGGTTCTGCATCTATTAATTTGAAATCCTTTCATTATTATGACAGACTGTATCCGTCTCAGGATGTGGCAAACAGCATAGGGAATCTGATTGCATTGCCATTGCAGGGACAGGCACTTAAAAATGGTAACAGTGCATTTGTGGATGAAAACTGGAACGCATATCCGAATCAGTGGGATGTTTTGCTGAATAAAACAAAAAAACTTAGTGTAGAGGATATTGAAAAATATATGTCAGAATGGCAGGCAGAGTTGGCAGAAAACCGGGGAATGCTTACGGGTACTGATATAAATAACAGACCAAAGCCATGGAAGAAGAAATGTGAGTTTGTTAAGGCGGATGTTGTTGGCAAGCTACATATGGTACTTAGTAATGGTGTTTATATTGATACGCTAAATCTTATGCCTAGAATACAAAATCAGATTCGTAGTCTGGCTGCTTTTGATAATCCGGAATTTTATAAGAATAAGAGACTGGGATATTCCAATTATTATAATTTTAGTGCGGTTTATCTGGGAAAAGATGTTGATGGGTACATACAGGTTCCAAGGGGGCTAAAAGAACGGATTATCGAGGAATGTAATAAAGCAGGAATTGATGTTGATATCTCCGACCAAAAAGAAAAAGGACGTCCAATTAGAGTTTCTTTTAAAGGAGATTTACGGATGCAACAGGAGCTGGCGGCAGAGAAGTTATTGACTTATTCGGATGGTGTATTAAGTGCAGCAACCGCATTTGGTAAAACGGTTGTATGCAGCTATCTGATTGCAGAACGGAAAGTCAATACTCTTATTTTATTACAAAGCAAGGATTTGCTTAACCAATGGGTTGATGAGCTGAACAATTTTCTGGATATTAGGGAAGAACCGCCTGAATATGAAACTAAGACCGGAAGAAAGAAAAAAAGAGACAGTGTGATAGGAATTTTACATGGAAGTAAAAATACTTTGACAGGAATTGTCGATGTCGCCATGGTAGGTTCTATGTATAGTAAGGGAAAGTTTAATGAGCTGGTTAATTCTTACGGAATGGTAATTATGGATGAGTGTCATCATGCGGCGTCCAATACATCTATGGGATTGTTACAGAAAATCAATGCGAAATATGTTTATGGAGTTTCTGCTACGCCCAAACGGGGAGACTGCATGGACAAGATTATTTATATGATGCTTGGGCCACTTCGTCATAGATTTACAGCGTTGGAGAGGGCACAGGAGCAGGGAATAGGACATTACTTTGTGCCAAGGTATACAAGAGTTGTGGACACTGCTGACAGCAAGGATGATATTAACAAAGCTTATAGCCTTATTAGTACCAGTAAGGTGCGAAATGAGATGATTATTAGTGATGTAAAGAAAAGTATTGCACAGAATCAGACACCGGTTATATTAACCAGATTTAAGGAACACGCAAAACTTCTGTATGATAAACTTAAGAATGAAGCAGACCAGGTATTTCTTTTGTATGGTGATAATTCGGATAAGGAAAATGCGGATATACGGGTAAGATTAAAGCAGGTTCCTAAAACGGAAAGTCTTATTTTGGTTGCAACAGGGCAGAAGATCGGAGAAGGATTTGATTTTCCGAGACTTGATGTATTAATGCTTGCGGCACCCGTATCCTTTGAGGGACGTCTGGAACAGTATGTAGGAAGATTGAATCGTGATTATGAGGGTAAAGAGGCCGTTTATGTGTATGATTACATAGATCCACATGTGAAATTCTTTAATAAAATGTATGCCAAAAGATTGAGGACATATAAGAGAACGGGATTTTCCATATGGGCAGGAGACGAGCAGTCGAAACAGACGAGTCATACAATATATGATTCTGGTAACTATACGGAAAAATTTGAGCAGGACGTTGTGGAAGCTGAAAGGATGGTTGTGATCTCCAGTCCGGATATACGGCAGAATAAGATTGACCGATTATTATCACTGGTAAAAGACCGACAGGAAAAAGGGGTAAATGTCACTGTAATTACAACAGATCCAGAAGATGTCATGTTCGGTAGTGCAGAACTGTGTAACGTATTAATCAGAGAGATGCAACAGGTTGGAATCTGTGTTGTAACAAAAGCAGAAGTAGAAGAAAGATTTGCGGTAATTGATGATGAATTGGTATGGCATGGAGGTATGAATCTTCTTGGTAAAGTGGATATTTGGGATAATTTAATGCGCATAAAGAATCATCAGGTAGCGGCGGAACTTTTGGAAATTGCACTTGGCACTTAGAACAACCGTAAGGGGTGGTGATAATATGGCTAAAAAAGTTAACAGAAAAAGTTCTTTTTTATGATGCACTTAGTAATGTATATCATGATGATATTGTTATAGCAAGTGAAAATGAACGTTTATATCATTTGTGGAAGGATAGACTGGAAACTGTATTGCATGATTTTTCTAGTTTCTTTCTAAGCCAGTTGAGAATACATATTCTTTTGAAATGCCCCTGAGTTTTGAAGTTAATATATTAGTACAATACCAATACCCCCCTTGTGGTTACTGGCGTTTTTGTAAATGTTTTGTGCTTTATACATAGCGTAATCTGATGTAATAAGTTATAAATGATGGAACATTGAAAAGGAGAGTAATCTATGACTATTTTATTGTTTGGTGTTTCTAATGTTGGGAAAAGTACTGTTGGTGAATTGCTTGCTCACAAACTAAACTTTGCTTTTTTTTGATTTGGACGATGAAATTAAGAAAAAATATGACATAACTTTAGAAGAATTCATCTCTACTGATACTTTGCAGGAAAGAGATGAAAAGCGATGTCATTTACTTCGTACACTCGTAAAAAAATTCGGAAACAAAGTAATTGCAGTAACTCCATTATCATATGTCGATGCTATCATTCCTATCATCAGTTCTCCGGATGTTATTTTTATTGAATTAATAGATACACCAGAAAATATTTTTGAACGTTTAGTCTTTAGTGATGAAAATGATGTTAATTACAAAGATGATGACTAAAAAAATGCTCATAAAAATTACTATTTAGCCGATATTCAAGACGATTTGTCATGGCATGGTTCTGTTTACCAAAATATCACCAATTAATTTTTTGTTGATGGTAAACTGCCAGAAGAAGTTGCCAATGAAATCATTCATTTATATCATCTTGCTAAAAACGAAAGTAGTTATAACAGAGAATATAGAGGTAACTCTGAAATTTTAGTAACAAGCATAAGAGAAGAGTGCTTAGACACAGATATGATGTAAAAAAATATTACAACATGACATAATCAGATTGACTTCATAAATGTAAGTGTATATAATATAGACAAAATGAGAATGGCATGAATGGAGAACATGGTAATGGAGAAATTGGTAACACTTGAAGAGGCATTTAAAAGAATTGAGGAGTTGGAAAAAGAGAATGTCAAACTTCGGGAGGAATTGGAGTATTACAGAAATCGAAAAATGAGTGGACGACAAAAACATAATGCCAAGTGGATGGCAATTTATAATGATTTTGTTGCAGGTTATGAAAGTGGAATGACTATGGTAGAGATCGCAAAACGCAATAATGTCAGTGAGAGAACGATTTATAGGTATAAAGCGTATTATGAGCAAATGAAGACTGTAGATGAAAAGAAGATGATTAATAAGAAATAGAAAAAGGGTGATGAAGCATGAGAACATTTGATGATATGCTTTCTAAGCAGTTACAGGATGAAGAATTTAAAAAAGAATATGAAGCTATCCAGCCAGAGATGGATGTCATAAGGGCTATTGTAGATGCTCGTACTTCTCAGAATATGACACAGAAGGAGCTGGCTGAGCGTACCGGTATTAATCAGGCAGATATCAGCAAGCTTGAGAATGGAACAAGGAATCCATCTGTTAATTTGCTTAAAAGATTAGCAGAAGGAATGGGAATGGTTCTCAAGATTGAGTTTATACCAAAACAGAAAGTGTGATTATATGACCTCACCGGATTGTTGTCTGGTGAGGTTGCTTTATGAAAGACACCATACAATTAGAAGAGTTGCGGTATAAAAATTGTACCGCAGTAAGATAAAAATGCGTTGGATATTGATTAATAAAATGATCGGATAAATAAGCATCTAAAAGATAAACAACTTGACATAATGGTTAGTCTCAACTAACATATACCCATACACACACAATCCTATAGGAATGATTATAACACGGAGGTCTGAGAAAAACATGAACCTATTATTAGAAAGCATTATTTTTATTATATTCGTTTATGCAGTTATCGGTATCAGTACGGTAAAGAAGGGAAAGCTTGGCATGATACAGGAATATCCCAAAGCGATACAAGATTGTTGCAGGGAGTTAGGACTGATAGAAGAAGATGCCGACAAGCTGACGAAGAAAGCAACGATTGGAAAATTAGGAGTTTTCTGCGGTTATATGATCTTGCAAACGGTGTTGGCGTATTATATTGGTGGTGCCCGAACCTTTGTGGAAGGGTGGCTACAGGGATACGTTATGTGGATAGCAGAGATGTGGTTTGATGCGCTGGTGGTAGACTGTCTGTGGTTTTGTCATAGTAAGAGAATGATAATTCCGGGAACAGAGGATTTGGTCGATGCCTACCATGATTACTGGTATCACATCAAGTATGCAGTAATCGGAATGTTTACACAGGCAGTAATCGCCCTTCCAGTAGGACTATTTGTCATGTTTCTGGCAAGAATGTGATCATGACATTCAGCCAATGCGATTATTGCATTGTAACTTTTATAAATGCATTGGATAAAGAGTGCAAAGTGGTTACAGGCAATACTGGCTTCTTTGGCATAATAATAAAGCTAAATATGGATGGTATCGTTATGATACAAGGTTCGCTATTCCCAAATATGATAATGATGGGGAGTTAGCAGGATATAATATTTTTAGGGGGGAGACTTGTGATAAGACATGCCAAAGATGGTAAATTGTATTTGTATGATGTCTTGAGAATAAAAAAAGAAACGAGTGAGCCGCTTGAGTAAAAACTGTACGGTTGTAAAACTCATTTCTTGAATATATTTTATAACAGAATTAGATGATTTGTCAATCCAAATATTCGAAAACATGTCTGCGGAATGGTTCGACTTTCTTTTCTCCACTAGAGAGTGTGAAAAATATGCTTATACATCGCATGCGCGAATGTTAACTCAAAGTGAAGTTATAATGCATATCCAGTCTTTATATGATGTGGGCGAAATGCAGGCAACACAGTACGATGATCTTATGAGATATATTCAGGATATGTGATATCCGTGGAGTGCTGAGATTAGTGATATTTCACATTTGATAGAAGAATACATACAGTGCCCGGAAGACTCGTTACAACATGACATAATCAGATTGACTTCGTAAATGTAAGTGTATATAATATAGACAAAATGAGAATGGCATGAATGGAGAACATTGTAATGGAGAAATTGGTAACACTTGAAGGAGCATTAAAAAGAATTGAGGAGTTGGAAAAAGAGAATGCCCAACTTCGTGAGGAATTGGAGTATTACAGAAATCGTAAATTAAGCGGGCGACAAAAACATAATGCCAAGTGGATGGCAATTTATAATGATTTTGTTGTTGGGTATGAGAGCGGCATGACTATGATAGAGATTGCAAAGCGTAATAATGTCAGTGAGCGGACGATTTATAGGTATAAAGCGTATTATGACGAATTAAAGGACAAAAATGAGATGAAAAGTAAATAGACAATTGAAGTGGAGGATGATGAAGTGAAAAATCTTGTCAAAGACACAATTCATGCTAATGGAATTGCTTCGATAATTGGCTTTGCAACAGATTCGTACACTAGAATCAGTTAGTACTGATAAGCTTCCAAGATTACGATAGATTCATATTATTAAGACAAGTTTGGGGGATAAAGATGGAAAAAATGAGTTTATATCGAAAGAAACAGGGTTATATCTATGCAACTGTAGAATAAGTGTGATATTATGTGAGTAACAAATTGGTATTTGCAGAAGATTCTTATTTATAAAAAAAGGAAAACAATAAGACAAATACAAAAAATAAATACTTTAAGAGATGAAGCGGAAGGATAGAGCTTGATTTATATGATTTCAGTAAAAAAGCAGCGAATTGTTGCTATTATGGTTTTAAGTTCGATTGTGCTGATTTTACTTTTGTCGCTGAATTTCCGAATCTGGAGTGGATATTATGCGGAAGGTGATTTGGAAAGTATAGTCATACAGCAGATGGAAAGTTTGGAAAAGTCAAATAGCGAAAACGATATAAACGAAGGCATATTTTTGCATTTCTATGAGTGCATATGTTTAGGTGGATTAGAAATAATGGTACTTTGGGTATATGATGGTTTTAAAGAACTCGGTCAGGGAGAGTTTTCTTTCAGACCGGAAGTTACCCTGTGCAGTCTATCGGTTCGTATGGATGATTAAATACTTCTGGTAATCAAATTTTAAATTTATTATCAGGAGGAACTTCGATGTATGTATTAAATGCAAATCATATTTCAAAAAGTTATACAACTTCAGGAGAAACTATTCAGGTTTTACAGAATGTAAATCTGCAAGTTACGAAAGGTGAAATGGTCGCCATTATGGGGCCATCTGGCAGTGGAAAGACTACGTTGCTCCATGTGCTGACCGGGGTTGATACACCGGACGCTGGAGAAATTGTAATTGGAGGTGAAAAGTTTTTACAGCTTACGGAAGAAGAAAAAGCATTTTTTCGTAGAAAACATATGGGAATGATTTTTCAGGATTTTCAGCTTTTAGAGAGTTTGACAGTAAAAGAAAATATAATGTTACCACTCATTCTTGAACGAAAAGATGCGGAAATTCAGAAAGAACGTTTTTCAAAAATGGCAGATGTGCTTGGCATTGAAAAATTGGCTGATAAAGGAATTACGGAGATATCAGGTGGTCAGAAACAGAGGGTTGCGATTGGCAGGGCACTGATCAATGAACCGGATATTATTTTTGGAGATGAGCCAACAGGAAGCCTTGACCGAAAGACAACCGGGGATGTGATGCGATGTATGAAGCAGATGAATCAACAGTCCGGCATCAGCTTTTTGCTTGTGACACATGATGCTTATACGGCATCCTTTTGTGACCGGGTACTTTTTTTACAGGATGGGAATCTGGTCAAAGAAGTAAAAAAAGAGAAAAATGCTGATAAATTCAGAGAAAATATATGGAAAACATTGTGCCTTTTGGGAGGTGGAAAAGATGACCTTTTTTGATATTTCCCGAAAGATGCTGAAAGTTGGTTTTCACAAATATCGGTTGTACTTTCTATGCAATTTATCTGCGGCAGCATTATTCTGTTGCTTTGCAGTTATTTCCACAAACAGGACATTTATGAATGGGTCGATTGTAAATTCATCTATATCCAATAACATTTATCTTCCTTTTTTTCTGTCAGCAGTGTTTCTGATCTTTTTTCTTCCTGTTTCGTGTCAGGCGTTTCTGGCATCAAGAAAACAGGAATACGGCGTGATGTTTTCTCTTGGAATGAGCCGGAAAGAGGCGTTTGAAAATTTACTTTTTGAAAATGTGCTCATATCCGTATTGGCGTTGGCAATAGCACTTGTAGCAGGAACTGTGCTGTCATTTTTATTCTTTGCTGTTATCATTTATGCAATAGATGTTCATGGAGTACAATGGCAGTTTTGTCCGGAAGCATATAAGCTTACAGCAGTTCTATATACAGTAGTGGTGGCAGTTGCCTTTATCCTGAATGCCGGGAGACTTATGCTGGATAAAATCGGAACACTGATGAAAGCACAATATCGAGCAGAAAAAATAGGAAAGATCGGTACGATCTTATGCAGACTTGCACCCAACTATATGACTTTTCATTTGGTGGGATTGTCATTTGTCCGCAGACACAAGAAAGAATGGGGACTCAGGTATCTTTTGGCATCTCTCATGATAGCGGTATCTGTTACGCTTGCTGGTATATGCTTGACTTTGTATCCGGCTTTTCTACAGGATGCAAAAAGTTACTCTCCGTATGACATGGTGTATTCGGAAATCTATGGAATGAATCAGGTTCCATTACAGGATGTCATTCATATATTGGAGAAAAATGGTGTTGCAGTAGAACAGATCATTCGGCTTCCCTATATCAGAGACGATGTTTTTAATTATTTTCCTGTGACAGAAATAAACCGGGATTTTGGATGTGATTATCAGATTCAGGAAGGCCAGTTTTTGAATTTATTTCAGTACGATCTGGAAGATGGGTATGAGCATAACATACAGCCAGTATCGGCTGTGACAATCTCCGGGGACAGAAAGCTGCGGTCTGTTGGAACAGATGTAAAGATATTGTTTAATCAAAATCCGACCTTTGCAGATAAAACGTTGATTATCAACGATTCCGATTTCGCAAAATTACGTGCAGATACACCAGGTGGTGCTGGTATTGCAAACTTGTTTCAGTTTCAGAATTGGGAGGATTCTTATGCAGGAGTAAGTGGGGTAAAAGAATATCTGCATGAAAACAATCCATTGGATGAAAATGAGCAGCTGTATTATGAAATCTCTTCGAAAGTGGAGAAATACCAGGATGCAGAGAAATCTGGAGAATTTTTATTGTTCTTGATGGCATTTGTGATAGGACTTATAATAATGGCTGCGTTTCTGTTAATTCACTCTTGTATCCAGACAGAAAAAGAAGAAAATAGCAGGGCAGTTTGTAGTTTGCGACTGTTGGGAATGACGGACAAGGAAATTGTAAAGTGCCTATGCTATAAGAATTTCCTGAGATTTATACCACCAGCGGTTATGGGAACAATCCTTTCTTTCCTGCCATCTTATTATTTGAATGAGAGTTATGGAATGGGGGCGAATGGAATTCTGGCAGGAATCGTATTTGGAGTAATTTTGGCAATTGGAATATTCGTAGTGATACGCAGGTATTCTGAAAAAGAAGTAAAAATTTATTAAAGAATTTTTTGTAATACACGGGAAAAAGATTCAGATCCTGTGTATAATCAAAAGATGAAGATAGGGACAATTCGGAATTTGCTGATATATGCGTACCGTAGACGGGGTAGACAAGATCGTGGTATTAAAGGATGGTACGGTAGCAGAACAGGGAACACCGGAGCAGTTGAAACAGCAAAATGGTATCTACAAGCATATGGTGGATCTGCAGTTGCAGTCCGAACAGTGGAAATATCAATAATAGAGAAATTATAGTTGCTCACATGTGCAACAATAATAATTTAATGTTTAACATTAAAAAGTTGTTGACAAATGATAAAGTCTTGTTATAATGGAATTATCGATAAACATTAAATATTTAATGAAATGTGTTTTTTGATATGAAGGAGGACTTTATTATGAAACCAGAAGCAGTTGTTAAGATTAATAATATGGGTAAGGTAGCGGGCATCATTACGTTGATTGCCAAGATTCTTGTAGGAATCGGAATTGCGGGAGTCCTGATTGCGACCATTGCATTGGCAGCACTTCCGAAGGACTTTGTGAAAGCAACCGTTCGAACAGGGACAACCATATATGTGGATATGTCGCAGTTTGGGAATTCCTTTTCGAAGGAAGGACAGAAGGAGATGAAAGAAAGTCTCACGAAGGTGGTAGAGAATAGCACAATTGATATGAACGGGATTACAGCAAAGATATCTAATATTGAGGTAGATGATAAGGGATTTTCATTAGATGCAGACGGGCAGACCGAAGCGATTTCTTTGAAAAAGATCAGTGTATTTATGATTGGTGCGTGGATCAATCTGATCGTGACAATGGTAACATTGTGGTTTATCGGTGCATTATGCAAGGCAATTAAGAATTGTGATTCTCCATTCAGTGAAGAGGTGATCCGGAAGATGAAGCATTTTGCATATTCCTTAATCCCTTGGTGTGTGATATCTTCGGTTGCTAATTCTGCAATGTCAAGTTTTGGGTCAGATCGTTGGAATTTCAATCTGGCTGTCAATGGTAATATGGTAGCAGTCGTATTGGTTGTGCTTGCACTCACATATATTTTCCAGTATGGAGCTGTATTGCAGCAGGAATCAGACGAGACATTATAGGCTGGAGGCGGAAGTTATGGGTAAGATTATATTGCGGCTTGACCGTGTGATGGCTGACCGTAAGATGAGCCTCAATGAATTATCAGAGAAAGTAGGAGTATCGAATGTGAATCTTTCCAAGATTAAGACCGGCAAGGTAAGCGCAATTCGATTCTCGACATTGGAAGCGATCTGCAATGCGCTTGATTGCCAGCCGGGTGATATATTAGAGTATGATCCAGAAAACGTGGTATAGTATAGGTAGAAAATTTGAAAAAAGGGGTACATAATTATGTGGCTTGTTTTAGCAATTCTTTCATCTGTATTTGCAGCATTGACCTCCATTCTTGCAAAGATTGGAATTGACGGTGTGAATTCAAATCTGGCAACGGCAATTCGTACGGCAGTGGTGTTAGTTATGGCATGGGGCATGGTATTTCTTACAAATGCACAGTCCGGAATTGGAGACATTGGTAAGAAAAGCTGGCTGTTCCTTATCTTGTCGGGATTGGCAACCGGAGCGTCATGGCTTTGCTATTACAAAGCGTTGCAGATGGGAGATACATCAAAGGTTGTTCCGATTGATAAGCTGAGTGTTGTGATCACGTTAGTTCTTGCGTTTGTGTTCTTGCACGAACAGGTTACACCAAAGTCGGTCATAGGTTGTATTCTGATTGGAGCTGGAACGTTATTGATGGTGTTATAGGGCAATAAAGACAAAATATAGATTTGACGTAAGAGGGTGGCAAGAAGATGAAAAAAGCAGGAGTATTATTTTGGAATTTTCTTAAGATTGGTGCATTCACATTCGGCGGAGGTTATGCAATGATTCATTTGTTAGAACGCCAATTTGTGGCACGAAGAAAATGGCTGGACAGAGAAGAATTTTTGGACATGGTAGCAGTTGCAGAGTCGACCCCGGGACCGGTTGCGGTTAACAGTGCAACATATATTGGTTACAAGGTAGATGGTGTGATCGGGGCATTGAGTGCAACGGTGGCAGTGTGTCTTCCGTCTTTTGTGATCATATATCTGATCTCCTTGTTTTTGGATCAGTTTCTAGCACTGACCTATGTTGCATATGCATTTAAGGGGATACAGGCGTGCGTAGTCTATCTCATTCTAAGTGCGGCTTGGAAATTGTGGACATCCATGGAAAAGAACTGGATGAATGTGTCAATATTAACTGCAGTCAGTATTGCAATGATTTCGTTCTCTGTCTTTGCGGTGGATGTTTCTTCTATTTTATATATTATAATATGTGGAGTGATCGGGATTGCTATATATGGAATGAAATGCATGCGTAAAGAGAGGAATTCTGCAAAGGAAGGAAAAATGCTGTGATATATCTAAGATTGTTTATCGAATTTATGAAGATTGGGGCGGTATCCCTTGGCGGTGGGTATGGAATGATTGCTTTAATCCGGGAAATGGTGTTAGAGTATGGATGGATGACGGAGAGCGATTTTACCAGCTTTATTGCCATTTCAGAGTCGACTCCGGGACCGTTGGCGGTAAATATGGCAACCTTTATAGGTTCTTCGCAAGGTGGAATAGCAGGTTCACTGTGTGCAACCGTAGGAGTGGTCCTTCCGTCCTTTGTGATTATTTTATTGATTGCAGCTATCATGCATAATCTCTTGAAATATAAAGGTGTACAGGCATTTCTTACAGGGGTTCGTCCCTGTATTGTGGCGATGATATTTGCTACAGGTATTTTGATGGCGATTCATACATTTTGCTCGGTTCAGCTGGCGGGGGATAATTTGAATCCGGATATCCGCTCGATAGTCGTGTTTGGTGTTCTTATCCTGACGCATGTGTTTGTGAAAAAGAAATGTCATCAGGAACCGTCGCCGGTTGCAATGATTATAGTGTCTGCACTTTTGGGGATTCTGCTATGGTCTGTCAGATAGTGAAGAATATATATAATGAATAAAAAACGGGATGCCGATTGTATACGGCATCCCGTTTCGTATTACGATATGTTAAGAAACTGAGAGTTTCTTATGCTTGAATTAAAGCTGAGGACCAGCAGCTACTAAAGCCTTACCAGCTTCGTTGGTCTCATATTTCTTGAAGTTCTTGTTAAATCTCTCAGCAAGATCCTTAGCCTTGGTCTCCCATTCAGAAGCATCAGCGTAAGTATCACGAGGATCTAAGATTCCTGAATCAACACCCGGAAGTTCTGTAGGAACTTCGAAGTTGAAGTAAGGAATTGTCTTGGTAGGAGCGTTCTTGATATCACCATTTAAGATAGCATCGATGATTCCACGAGTATCCTTGATTGTGATACGCTTACCTGTACCATTCCATCCTGTGTTAACTAAGTAAGCCTTAGCACCACTCTTCTCCATCTTCTTAACAAGCTCTTCACCGTACTTAGTAGGATGAAGCTCTAAGAATGCCTGTCCGAAACATGCTGAGAATGTAGGAGTTGGCTCTGTGATTCCGCGCTCTGTACCGGCAAGCTTTGCAGTAAATCCTGATAAGAAGTAGTACTGTGTCTGCTCTGGTGTAAGAATAGATACCGGAGGAAGTACTCCGAATGCATCTGCTGAAAGGAAGATAACATTCTGAGCTGCAGGACCTGCAGATACGCCATTTACCTTAGATACGATGTTGTCAATGTGATCAATTGGATAAGATACACGGGTATTCTCTGTTACACTCTTGTTCTCGAAGTCAATCTTACCATCTGCCGCAACAGTTACGTTCTCAAGCAATGCATCTCTTCTGATCGCATTGTAGATATCTGGCTCAGACTCTTTATCAAGACCGATAACCTTAGCGTAGCAACCACCCTCGAAGTTGAATACACCGTTGTCATCCCAACCGTGCTCATCATCACCGATCAATAATCTCTTAGGATCTGTAGAAAGTGTTGTCTTACCTGTTCCTGAAAGACCGAAGAAGATTGCTGTGTTCTTACCATCCTTATCTGTGTTAGCAGAACAGTGCATTGAAGCAATGCCCTTAAGTGGTAAGTAGTAGTTCATCATAGAGAACATACCTTTCTTCATCTCTCCGCCGTACCATGTATTAATGATAACCTGCTCTCTGCTTGTGATGTTGAATGCTACACAAGTCTCAGAGTTAAGACCTAATTCTTTGTAATTCTCAACCTTAGCCTTAGATGCGTTGTAAACAACGAAGTCCGGCTCAAAGTTCTTCAACTCTTCCTCGGTTGGCTTGATGAACATGTTTGTTACAAAATGAGCCTGCCAAGCAACCTCAACGATGAAACGAACAGCCATACGAGTATCTTTATTTGCTCCGCAGAATGCATCTACTACATATAATTTCTTGTTAGAAAGCTCTGTCTTAGCAATCTCTTTAACTGCTTTCCATGCATCCTGTGACATACGGTGGTTATCATTGTGATATTCTTCAGAATCCCACCATACTGTATTCTCAGAATTCTCATCTTCAACGATGAATTTGTCTTTAGGAGAACGTCCTGTGTAAATACCTGTCATAACGTTGACAGCATTAAGCTCTGTGTTCTGACCAACCTCATAACCTTCGTTTGAAGACTTAGTCTCTTCCTCGAAAAGTAATTCGTAAGAAGGGTTGTAAACAATCTCAGTAGTTCCAGTAATACCATACTTGCTTAAATCGATGTTTGCCATGTTACTTAATACCTCTTTTCTTTGAAATTGTATTGATAATCATCTGTGAACACAGATGAACAATAACCATATGGGAATGATTCCTTGACACCCACTTTCTAATTATACATAATTGAATCATAAAATCAATAAAATTAAGTGAAAAATTTTTCATTTTTATTGATTTTTCAGGAACGTTCTTATTATAATAAGAAACTGGAAAAGATAATAGAAAGAGTGCAAATGATTGCTGTATATCCGACAATCCTGTTTGATTGAACGAATCGCATGCGGATATAATAGAAGTGTATGAATATATAGGATTCCATTTAGACTCAAATCAGAATATGTCAGTAACAAGAGGATATCAACATGAAGAATAAAACAATTGCAATTATAACGGGGGCAAGTGCCGGATTAGGAAAAGAATTTGTAAGGATATTGGCAGAACGGTCAGAATTGGACGAGATCTGGGCAATTGCAAGAAATGAGCAGAAACTGCAGGCTTTGACCGAGGAATATGGAGAAAAGGTCAGAACTTTTTCAAAAGATCTGTCTGACCGGAAACAGATTAAGCAGTTTGGGGAGATCCTTCAACATGAGAATGTGTCAATTCAGTATCTGATCAATAATGCCGGTTTTGCCAGATTCTGTTCTTATAATGATCTGTCGATAGAGGAGTCGTGCAATATGATTGATCTTAATATCAATGGATTGGTTGCTATGGGACTGATCTGTATTCCATATATGAAGAAAGGAAGTCATCTGATCAATATTGCATCGCAGGCATCCTTTCAGCCATTGCCATATCAGAATATCTATAGTTCGACAAAGGCATTTGTCCGGAATTATACGAGAGCATTAAATGTTGAATTGAGAGATCGGGGGATTGTAGCAACGGCAGTCTGCCCGGGATGGATGAAGACGGATCTGATCGACAAGGGATTGATCGGCGCGGATAAAGCAACCAGTCGTTTCCGGATGATGGTTACTCCGGATGTGGTGGCGGAGAAGGCGATTCGTGATGCAGACAAAAATAAAGATATCTCTGTATATGGATTGTATGTGAAGACGGCGCATGCGGTTGCTAAATTACTTCCGCAGCGTCTGATGATGAAGATTTGGTTATTGCAGCAGCATTTATAGAAAGGAATGTCAGGAAGATGAAGATTGTTGTATTAGATGCACAAACGGTAGGAGAAGATGTAGACTGGTCCGGATATGAAAAGCTGGGAGAAGTGGTTCGATATCCCTATTCTGAAACAGAAGAAGTGCCGGAACGGGTGAAAGATGCGGAGGTAATCATAGTTAATAAAGTACTGATCAACGAGCAGACAGTTGGAAATGCAAAGAATCTCAAGCTGGTCTGTGTCTTAGCGACAGGGACGAATAATCTGGATAAAGAATATCTGGAGAGCAGGGGAATTATCTGGCATAATGTAGCCGGTTATTCCACGGAAGCGGTTGCGCAACATACATTTGCGATGTTGTTTTATCTGTTGGAAAAGTTACGGTATTATGATGAGTATGTGAAAGATGGAGCATATGAAAAGAGTCCGTTGTTCACACATTTTGCGAATGGATTTGCGGAGATAAAAGGAAAAACATGGGGAATAATCGGTCTTGGAACGATTGGCAGAAGAGTGGCAGAGATCGCGAAGGTGTTTGGAGCAAAGGTGATCTATTATTCTGCATCCGGTGCAGCACCACAGGATGGATATGAACAGGTGGATTTTGATACATTATTAGCAACATCGGATGTGATATCCGTACATGCACCGTTGAATGAATACACCGAGAATCTCATGAACAAAGAAGCGTTTGCGAAAATGAAATCTTCTGCAATCTTTCTGAATGTGGGACGTGGACCGATCGTAGTGGAACAGGATCTGTTTGATGCTTTGGAAAATGGAGAACTTGCAGCAGCGGGACTGGATGTATTATGCAAAGAACCGATTGCTGCAGACAATCCATTGTTACGGATTAAGGACAGCCGGAAACTGCTGATCACACCGCACATTGCCTGGGCAAGTGTAGAGGCAAGAGACCGGCTGGTACAGATGGTGTTAGAACAGGTACAAGAGTATGCAAAGATACGTTAAATGTTTGCAGAGATCTTAATTTAACAGATAAATTCCGTAATTGAGATATCCGGCAAAGGTAACCCAGATCAGATAGGGAATCATCATATAGGCCGCGGGCTTTGAGATGCGATAGAATGCGATGGTAGTTAGCAATATCAGGATCCATAAGCCGATTAACCAGAGAAATGCAAACAAGTACCACTCCATATTGAAAAAGATCAACGTCCAGAGAAAGTTAAAGCATAACTGGATGCCGTAAAGTGTCAGGGCAGTATCATTTTTCTGACCGGAGGTTGCTACCAGATAGGAAGCAATTCCCATTAATATATAGAGAATCGTCCACACCACAGGAAACAGCCATGTGGGTGGAGAAAGAGGCGGTTGGTTCAACATTTCAAATGAATCCATCGCCTTTTTTGTGAGCAGAGCGGAAAGCCCGCCGGTAGCAAGGGGAATGGCAACGGCTGTAATCAGATTTTTCCATTGAATTTTTTTCATGTGGACACACCTCCTTACTGCTAGTATATGAAAGGCCGTTTTATTTTATTCATTCGAATTAAAATAAAATGGCCTTTCAATGTGGTATTTACCAATTCAATTTGTTCCTACTTTCCGAGAGAGTTACAATAGGAAATGCAATCCTTTTATTGTCAATGTTTTGTGTTATTCTTGCAGCGGGCAAGTGAGAATATGAATAAAAGGAAGATCACGGCGATGCACATCCATGGAATCAGATAAGATAAACCTTGCGGTGCAAACAGGTCATAATATCCTTTCAGATAAATAAATACGACTACCGCGGGTATAATATAGGTCATATGCCAGCGCAATTGATGCGGAAAACGAAGCCCGTTACCGGCGTCTGCTTCCGTTAAGAAGTTCCGGAACCCCCATCCGTACCGGGTAGTACAGAACATCACATAAACGAGGGAACCTAACGGAAGGACGTTACTTGAGATCAAAAAGTCTTCCAGATCCATGATTGTAGTACCGGAGCCTAATGGATGGAATCCGGATAACATGTTGTAACCAAGCACACATGGCATAGACAATACAATAATTGCCAGAATGTTAACTATAACAGCCTTTTTGCGTGACCATCCCCATAAGTCGATCGCAAAAGAGATGATATTTTCAAAAACAGCAATAACGGTAGACAAAGCGGCAAAGGACAGAAACAGGAAAAAGAGACTTCCCCAGATCCGTCCGCCGGTCATCTGGTTAAAGATGTTTGGCAGTGTGATGAATATTAAGGAAGGTCCGGCATCCGGTTCGATTCCGTAAGAAAAACAGGCAGGAATGATGATCAGACCGGCCATCAGGGCAACGAATGTATCTAATATGGTAATGCTAAATGCTTCACCGGTCAGGGAGCGGCTTTTGTCTAAATAACTGCCAAAGATTGCCATAGAACCCATGCCGATACTTAATGTGAAGAATGCCTGTGACATGGCACCGAATATTACATTGCCGATTCCTTTTTCTAACATATTATGAAAATCAGGAACGAGATAAAAACGAATTCCTTCTCCTGCACCCGGCAGCAAAGTCGAGTGAACAGCTAAGATAACAATGAGACCAAGTAACAACAGCATCATGATCTTTGTGACCTTTTCAACTCCTTTTTGCACACCAAGGGAGCAGATCCCAAATGCAAGGATAACAGTCAGGATCATCCAGAATGTCAAAGTGGCAGGGGATTGC
>UMFK01000867.1_pt1 | contig 35396 bp, 23 predicted proteins | sample 1964981 | NCBI WGS metagenome assembly UMFK01 (sample SAMEA4836043, study PRJEB28245) | human gut metagenome | biome: gut microbiome; material: fecal sample | place: Denmark | collected 2008
AAGTCATCTTTGCCTTGTTAGCCATGTTGGTCATCTCTACCTTTGACATAATCTGCACGCTGTCGGTGCTGAGCTGCTTGGTGTCGATGATCTTAGCCTCGGCAATGGTGAGCTTGATGCGATTGATCTTATCTTCTAGGTGAGCCTGTGCCTCCTTGGCGGCATCATACTCAGAATTCTCACTTAAATCACCCTTGTCGCGGGCTTCAGCAATTGCGGCTGATGCCTTTGGGCGCTCTACGGATACGAGCTCTTTCAGCTCAGCTACGAGCTTGTCGTAGCCTTCTTGTGACATGTAAGCCATAATTTTTCTTGTTGTTTATATGTTATTAATAATAGGGTTACAAAAGGCATAAAAAAATAAAGAATTCCAGTGCCTGCGGAGCACCGGAATCCTAAATCTATTTTGTGTCTCTTGTTTATCCTTTTGTCTATAATTCGAATGCAAAGATAGGACTTTATTTCCGTATCACCAAACTTTTTCGGTGAAATTTTGAAAATATCCCCCTTTTTCTTTCACATAGTCCATTAATTGGTTAAAAATCTGATTATTGCGCAATATCTCCGGATTGCCTGTCATAATCATCTGCTTCCTGGCACGGGTGATGGCTACGTTCAGCTTGCGGTCGATGATGGCACTATCTTCCACGAAACTGTTGCCGGCAAGGAAGTCGAGCTGCCAGATGTTCTGGATGGTGAAACTGTAGATGATGACGTCGCGCTGACTGCCCTGGTATCGCTCCACGGTATCGATGCTTATCTTCTCCAGTTCCGGGATGCCGAGCTTCTCGATGCCCTTGCGCACCATGGCTATCTGGTTGCGGTAAGGCACGATGACGCCCACTGTCTTCTGGGCATCAAACCGCTCGCCGTAGAAACGGTGGATGCGGCGAAGCATATCTACCACGATTTCCGCCTCGTTGACATTGATCTTGTCTGATACATTCGGCTCCTTGCAGAACTGGGATGGCAGGAAGATCATGCGGTGATTCTTCAGTAGGTCGTCGGTGGCATCGAGCGATGGGAGGATGTAGGAGAGTTCCGTTTCCAACTGGTGTGGACAAGGCACCGGCTCCAGCTTCTCCCGTCGGTAGAACATTCTGTTGGGGAACTCTGCAATTTCCGGATGCATTCGTCCCTGGCGGCGCAGGATGCCGATGAATTCGCTGCGCTCCTCATGGTCTTCCCAGCGGATTAGACGCTCGAAGAGGGAGTTGCGGCAGTTGGTGAGACAGATGTCTTGCAGGATGCTCATGTCAATGACGCCACCTTTCTGGCTGTCGTTGATGGTCGGAATGCCTGAATCCTTCTCGCTCTGCTGCACCACGGCAGGCAACTGCTTGTAGTCGCCGATGAGGATGAACTTATCCACAGCCGAAAGCAAGCCGATGAGGTTTGGTTCCAATATCTGGCTCGACTCGTCAATGATGGCGAGCTTGAAGTGCTTCAGCGTGAAGATGAAAGGCTTGGAGGTCATCATCGATGTGGTGCCCACAATGACGCGCGTACCTATTATATATTGTTTGATGGCTTCCAGCTTCGGACAGTCGCTGATGGCCTTCTCTATCAGATATGGGCGGAATCTTTCGTCACAAGAGTACTCGCTGCCGAGGCGCAGGAATGGGATGCCGGAATCTACCAGCATCTCGCAGATTTCATCCACGGCTCGGTTGGTATAGCTCATCAGGAGGATGGATGAGGCTGGCTGCTGATAGCCGCCTCTTGCCGTGGCGATGCTTTCCGCTGTAGGTAATCCCGTTCCGTCGTTCAGCGCTTCTTCTACCATGAACTTCAGGGCACGGCTGGTCTTTCCTGTTCCTGGAGGTCCCACGAGCAGGAAGTAATCCTGTGCCTGCTTGGCACGTAGGATGATGTCGTCTAAAACATCGTCGTAATGTCTGGTCAACGATAGGGAAGTGTCTCTTTGCGGGGCACGCTGTCCCAGCAGCAGGTTGCGCTTGTCCTTGGGTGCACAGATAAACTGGTGCAGGTTGCGGATGCTTCCGCCCGTGCTGGCATCGCTCGTTCCGTGTTCGATGGCATACGGCAGGTTCATCTCGAAGATGTCGGCATTCTGCTGACCGTCGTTCAGATGCACCACAATCTCATCGCTGTGAATCTCCTGTAATACACCTTTATATAATATAGCCTTTCTCACGTCGGGTTCTTCCTTCAGCTTGTAGGTATAGAGATACACCATGTCGCCGATGCGGAAGTTGGGCAGGAAGTCCTTGCCCTGGTCGGGCACGCTCAGGGTAATGGTGTCGTATCCGCTTCCCTCGCTGCTCTGTTCCTTCCTGATGATGTGCAGGTCGGTGTAGATGTTGCCTGCATCTTTCTTTTCTGATAGAGGCATTGTCCAGAGGTCGGAGCTTGATGTGTTCGTACCTTCCTGTGCGCCCACCTTGCTGATCATCTGCTCTCTGAGCACAAAGGTCATCATGCGGCAGAAGTAGGCTTCCTCCAGTGGCGATAGGGCATGGAGCGGGTCGGTGATGGCACTGAGCTGAGGCTTCAGGTACTTGTTGTAGAAGAAGTCCTGGGTGCCGGCAACATTGAGTACTTCGGGGGTAAACTCGTTCAGCGCATGCTCAAAGCCTTCCTTGGCTATCTCGAAGGAGGCGGCTACCAGCTGGTTGCGGTAGGTGATGGCTTCCTGGAATAGTTTGCGGTAATAGGCTACTACCATCAGTCCGTCTTGCGGCTGATACTTGGAATAGAGCAGACGGATGTTTACCCGTTCGTTGCTCAGCTTGAAGTTATGCTGCAGCACGCCATAGTAGAGCAGCAGCTGCACATAGTGCGGCTCCAGTTGATAACTGTGATAGGCGGGATCTACCTGGTGCGTTTCTATGTTCATGTTGCGTCCCGATTTCTGCTCCACCAGCAGTTTGCAGTCGGTGGTCATCAAATCCACACGTCCCTGGATGCCGAGTGCCTCGCAGACGAACGAAGGTTCGAGGATGGCTTTCTTCCTGTCGTAGAACTCCTCGCCTCGGAATGCCGTCATCTGTGCCTGCGATGCGGTGCGGGGAAAGAGGATATCCACCACCTGCTGCAGATTGAATGCCTGCAGACTGGCATCGGTATAGAACTTCTTGGCATCAAACCAGGGACAGGTGCAGAACTCCAGGGCTTTCTCCCTGAAATTGGTCTTTACAGTCTCGTTCATCTGGTATTTGCCGTGCGTGTTGATGATATCATCCAGTGCCGCTCCGGCAAAGTTACCCAGTAGGGTGGTCTGGGTGTTGGCTCTAGGCTTCATCAGGTTGAGAAGATAGAGCAGGGGATGGTGGCCGAAAGCCGTGAAGCAGGTGGCGATGCTACTGATATCTACCAGATAGTCGGGTTCCACCACGATGAGTCGGGGTGTGATGATGGGTTGCTTCACCTGGCAGTCGAGCAGGTTGAGCTGCATGCCTTCCTTCAGAAGGTCCCAAAGGTAGGTGTGGTCGATATGGTTCTCCTCGTCCTTCAGTCTCACCAGGTATTCCTCCTCGTCGGCATCCTGGTCGATATCCACACGGATGAAGTCGCTGTCCCAGTTCTTCACGATGCAGCGGATGCGGCGGTTGTTGATTTCCAATCCCTTCTGGTAGGGGCGGTTGGTATGGGGGATGAGCACGTTCAGTTCATGAGGCACATCCACTCCGAATACGGCAGAGATGAAGATGGCGAGGGCACGTGCATCATACTTGAGGTCTTCGCCCGACAGGGGTTCCTGCGAGTTGCTGTGTCGGCGCATGGTCTGGATGGCAATCTTGTCTGCCACCTTGATGCCGTGGGCCTTGCAGAGATAATCCACCTGGGAGAAAAGGTTACCGAAAGCCTGTTTCGTTTCCTTCACTCCTTCGTGGCAGCAGAGGATGAGCGTATCGTGCATCATCTTGTTGCGGGTCTTCGGCTCCAAATCCGGGAGCATCAAGAGTTCCCTTACCCGCTGGAAAAGTTCAGCGGCGCTGATATTGTTTTGATTCATAGGCTACAAAGTTACGAAAATTATAACTACTCTTATAATAAAGGTATTTATAATTATTGATAATTAACTGTTGAATGGGAATGCGTTTTTAAGGAAAAATAGGGTGTTCGTGCAAAAAAATGTAGTAAAGTGCTGGATATTCGTGCGAAAAAGTGTATCTTTGCAGCAAAAGTTCGTGCAAAAAAATGTAGTACTCTATTATAATAACCGATATTAAAGAATAAGAATTATGACAAATGAAGAATTGATGCATAGAGCCATTGAGCTCTCAAAGAATAGTGTTAAGACCGGTGGCGGTCCTTTTGGTGCAGTCATTGCCAAGGATGGTATCATCATTGCTGAGGCTTCCAACAGCGTAACCATCGATCTCGACCCTACGGCACATGCCGAGGTGAACTGCGTGCGCCAGGCTTGTTTCAAGCTGAAGACCTTCAATCTGGAGGGCTGCGAGATTTATACCTCTTGCGAACCATGTCCGATGTGTCTGGGTGCTATCTACTGGGCACATCTCGACCGTATCTATTATGCCAACGACCGGAAGGATGCAGCCAAGATTGGTTTCGACGATGAGTTTATCTACGAGGAGATTGACCGCAAGATAGAAGAGCGCCACAAGCCGATGATTGCCTTGATGCGTGATGAGGCGCTGGGTGCCTTCCGCATGTGGGAGGAAAATTCAGAAAAAACGGAATATTAGTAAATTCTCTAATTATTATAACAATAATGGAACAGTCAATAGAAAATCTCTACAAGCTTGACGGTAGAGTGCCCGTCGGTAAAGCACTCCCATTTGGTCTTCAACATGTGTTGGCGATGTTCGTAAGTAACATTGCGCCAATTATGATTCTTGCTGGTGCAGTAGGATTGGATAGTCCGACGAGCGCTGTGCTCATCCAGAACTGTATGGTTATCGCCGGTATCGGTACTCTGGTGCAGCTCTATCCGGTATGGCGCATCGGTTCCCGTCTTCCTATCGTGATGGGTATCTCCTTCACCTTCCTTTCGCTTGCCATCGCCATCGCCGGTGCTCATGGCATGGGTACTTTGATAGGCGCTGTCATCATTGGTGGTCTGGTAGAAGGAACACTCGGACTTTTCGCCAAGTATTGGATTAAGCTCATTCCGCCTGTGGTTGCTGCTACGGTGGTAACAGCCATCGGATTCTCGCTTCTTCCTGTGGGTGCCAACTCTTTTGCTGGTGGTCAGGGTGCAGCAGATTTCGGCAGCATGAACAATTGGGTTGTGGGCACGGTTACCTTGCTTGCCTGTCTTCTCTGCCAGATTTTTGCCAAGGGTTTCCTCCGCTCTCTTTCTGTATTGGTAGGATTGCTGGTGGGTTATGTGCTGGCGCTCTTCGTGGGAATGATAGATTATAGTGGACTTTCTGATCTTTCCATCATTTCGTTGCCAAAGCTCCTGCCATTCACCCCAGAGTTCAATATCGGTGCCATCCTTTCGGTGGTAGCTGTATATCTGGTGTCTGCCACAGAGACCATTGGTGATACTTCGGCTCTTTGCAACAGTGCCTTAAAGCGTGATCCTAGCACCAAGGAGATGGGTTCAGCTGTATGTTGCGATGGCTTCGTAAGTACCTTCTCGGGTCTTTTCGGTTGTACTCCTATCACATCGTTCAGCCAGAATGTAGGTTTGGCAGCCATGTCGGGTGTGGTAAACCGCTTCACCATTGGGTTGGGTGCCATCATCATGATTATCGGTGGTGTATTCCCTGCTATCGGTTATGTATTGACCACCATTCCTCAGGCTGTATTGGGTGGCTGCACCATCATGATGTTCGGTAGCATTCTCTTTGCCGGTTTCGGCATGATGGCGCGTACGGGCTTCTCTCAGCGCAACATGGTCATCGTGAGCCTCTCGCTCAGCGTGGGTCTCGGCTTCACATCGGCTACGGGCATGTTCAACATCTTCCCAGAGATTGTCCGCACCGTATTCGCCGACAACTGTGTAGCCGTAGTCTTCCTGCTCGCTGTTATCCTGAACCTCGTGTTGCCGAAGAATATGGATAAGGCATAAGAATCAAAGATATTTATAGTTAAAAAAGGTGCAACTCACAAGTCAGAATGTGAGTTGCACCTTTTTTGCTATAAACTGTTAACTATAAACTATCAACTAAATCACTGTCCTCCCAGTCTTTCGAAGAAGGTGATGATTTCTTCGAAGGTCTTGAATTCATCGCTGCCGTATTCTATCGCCGTACCCATGAAACTGTCGCATGGGCGAGGGTCGATGAAGTAATCGCCGTAGAGCAGGTTCTTCTGGTTGCAGAAGATGATGTGGTCGTAGGCTGGGGTAGAGAGATATTCCTCCACCCACGCCTGTACCTTCGTCATGTATTCATGGTCGTTGGTAGGCGCTGGGGCTACGATATATACATTGTAATGCTCTATCAGCATTTCGTATGCCTTGTGCATGCTGCTGGTTGCCTTCATGTAACTGTCGTGCAGGGCATCGAAGTCGATATATACGATAGGGCGCTCCTTGCCGTTCTGCTTGTCGTCTATCCAGCGGATTACCGGACAGAGATAGTGGAATGCCACCTTGTCGATGAGTCGGTGCTCGCCATGGAAGTGGATGGCCTGCGGATAGTGCTCGTGGAAGAGGTCGAAGGTGTGAACCACCGGGTCTTCATCGCCGAAGAGACCATAAACTCGTGCCTGCTCCTCAAGGGTGATGTCCTGGAAGCAGCGCTCGGTGATGTCGCGGTATTCCTTGATGAGACCCTTGGTAACCATCAGTTCGTTTACTCCGTCCTTTCTCGGGTTCTGGAACTCCTGCCTGCCGGTCATGCTACTCATCGTGTTGCCCATTTCGAAGGCTGGATTCACGAGTATGCGGTCGTAGCCTTTCAGCATCTCGGTGTACATACCACCCATTGAGGTGCCGATGATGAGGTCGGGCTTTTCAGCCTCTACCAGTTTCTGAAGCATTTCCACAGCTTCCTCAGGATGCACCGGAATGTCTTCTGCCACGAAGGTGGCGTTAGGCATTAGTTCCTGCAACATCTTCACGGTGCCGCTCTGACCAGAAGAGAGGAAACCGTGAACATACATAATCTTCTTGCCCGACATGAGGTCGGGAAATTGCTTGATATATGGATTCATATTTTTATTGTTTTATAGGGGGTAACTGCTCATACTCCCATCATTTCCTGTTAATATTCGGTGCAAAATTACGGTAAATTGCAGACAAAACAAAATTATTGGGCGATAAACTTTCCCGTTTCCGAAAAAAGTAGTAATTTTGCACCCAATAACCATATTAAAGTTCAAGTCATAATGGATTTACTGAAAGAAAGAATTATGCAGGAGGGCCGCTGCTTTCCTGGTGGAATCTTAAAAGTAGATAGCTTCGTAAATCATCAGATGGACCCTATCCTGATGATGGACCTGGCTAAGGAATTCGTGCGCCTTTTCAAGGACATCAATTACAACAAGATTGTTACTATCGAGGCTTCGGGCATCGCTCCTGCCATCATGGTGGGTTATCTGACCAATCTCCCTGTTGTCTTCGTCAAGAAAAAGCAGCCTAAGACCATGGAGGGTATGATTACCTCGGTGGTTCACTCTTTTACCAAAGACCGTGACTATACGGTATGTGTAAGCAACAGCTACCTGACTCCAGAAGACCGTGTTATCTTCATCGACGACTTCCTCGCCAACGGTAACGCTTCCAAGGGTATTATGGATCTCTGCGAGAAGGCTGGTGCCAAGATTGAGGCAATGGGCTTCATCATCGAGAAGGCATTCCAGCATGGTGGTGATTTCCTGCGCAAGGAAGGAATCCGTTATGAGGCACTCGCCACAGTAGAGAGCCTGGATGATTGCAAGATTGTATTGAAGTAAGAAAGTTGGATAAAATCAAGTGTCAGCTTTTATCCTATGTTATTCATTCAGATATGATATTCATTCAGATATGAAGATAAGATTTTATTTATTGAACGCCTTGCTTTGTATGGCACTGTCTTCTATGGCAGTGCCTGCAAAGCGAGGCGTTTGGCGTTTGATGACTTTGACTGATGGAACCGAGGTTCGTGTACAGTTGGTGGGCGATGAATTCATGCATTATTATGTTTCGGAAGACGGAACCAAGTATGTAATGGATGCTGCAACAGGACAAGGAAAGCGACTGGATTCTACTGCTTCCTTGTCTCGCAAGAAGAATGCAGCAGCCCGTCGTGCAAAGGTTCAATCTCGACAGAAACTCCATCTTCAGAAGGCGAGAGCAAAGCAGAATAGTTTCCGTGGAACTAGGAAGGGACTTGTTATTTTAGCCGAATTCACCGATCGTAAGTTCCAGAGTGGGCATGACCTGGCATTGTATAAGCAGATAGTCAATGGCGATGATTACACGGAAAATGGCTTCCGTGGCAGTGTGAAGGATTATTTCCGTAATCAAAGTATGGGACAGTTTGAACTGGATTTTGACGTGTTGGGTATCTGTCCTTTGCAGAAAACCACTGCTTATTATGGCGCGAATAGTACTGATGGTGAAGACTTGCGTGCGGGTGCAATGATTGCTGAGGCTTGCCTCTGGGCGAAGCAGCAGGGAGTTGACTTCTCCAAGTATGATTGGGATAATGATGGTGAAGTGGAACAGGTCTTTGTTCTCTATGCCGGTAAGGGCGAAGCCAATGGTGGTGCTGCTTCTACTGTTTGGCCTCACATGTATGCTTTGTCATTGTCAGATTATGGCAAAGCGCTGCAGTTTGATGGGGTTAAGGTGGATACTTACGCCTGTAGCAGTGAACTGAATGGTATGAACAAGCTTGATGGAATAGGTACTTTCTGCCATGAATTCTCGCACTGTCTGGATTTGCCCGACCTCTATGACACCAGTTATACCGGATGGTTTGGATTGGGTGAATTTGACCTGATGGATAGTGGCAGCTATAATGGTGACGGAAAATGGCCTGCCGGGTATTCGGCTTATGAGAAAGCAAACTGTGGTTGGATTACTCTTCATGACTTAACGGATATAGAAGAGGAGACAAAGGTGGCTGACGTCATGGCGATGAGCCAGGGAGGAGATGCTTATATCATCAAAAACAAGGCATATGAAGACGAGTATTATATCATTGAAAACCGACAGAATACAGGATGGGATGCTGAACTTCCTGGAGCGGGAGTCATGATTACTCATGTAGATTATGATGCTGATGTCTGGTATTGTAATGTACTGAACTCGAATAGTGAATATTATGACGATGCCAATCAGGAATTTGTGAATGACCATCCTCGTCTTACTATCTTCAGAGCAGGCAAGTCAACCTATTTGAATGGTTCGGCAAGTGATCTTTATCCTTATCAGTCTAATAATAGTCTTACGGCTATGTCTCAACCGGCTGCCACCTTATATAATAAGAATACTGACGGTACTACGTATATGCATCTTGACATCAAGAATATCGCTATTTCAAGTGATGGCTTGGCTTCGTTTACGGTGAGTAAGGCAGATCATTCTGGTGATCATAAGCCTGATACACCGGTACAGCCTTCAGGCTCTACCTTGTTGTATGAATCGTTTGACAAGTGTCATGGTACAGGTGGAAACGATAATCTGTGGAAAGGTAGTATTGCTGGAACTCAATTGTTGGGTGAAGACCTGGATAATAGTGGATGGACCAGTACGGGAACTGTTTATGAGGCTGACGGTTGCGTGCGCCTTGGAAAATCAGGAGTTGCCGGCAATATCACTACGCCAACCTTTACGGTAAATGGTACAGCGATGCTTTCATTCAAGGCTGCGGCATGGGATGGAAGAAATGATGCCTCCAAGTTGTATCTGGAGATAAACGATGTGAATAGTGGCACAAGGCAGATGGCGGTTATCCACAAGTCTGAACTGTCTAAGTATTCAGTACCTCTCAAGAAGGGAGAATGGAGTCAGTTGGGGGCTTCGGTCTATGCAACAGGCGATGTGAAGATAAGTTTCACTGCCGATAAGGGTCGTTTTTTCCTGGATGAAGTAAAGGTAACTGATAATAAGGTGGATGGTATAGATGAGGTGACGATGCCTCAACTGTCTGGTATGGACGGCTATTATACCCTGGATGGAATCAGACTCTCAAAGCCTCTGCAGGGCGTGAATATCATTCGGCAGAAAAATGGTAGGGTAAGAAAAGTGATGATTCATTAGGGGGAATCGAATATAATTATAAAGTGTAAGAGAAGTGTAGTGGTATTTTATACTATTACATTTTTCTTGCACTTTTTTGTATAAAAATAAGGGAAAAGTTTGGGAAAATCAATATAAATATTTAATTTTGCACTCAGTTTATATAAACGAGCGAGATTTTTTATTTTATATTTCATTTTAATAACAAACAAACATGACAAGAAGATTACTATTACTTGTATGTGCGGTGCTGTGTTTAGGCAGTAACGTTCGTATTAGTGCGCAGTCAACATCTTCTACTACGCAATCTGCAGAGTCTAACTTTGTAGAGGGCGTTGTGCGTGTCAAACTTCAACGAGAGATAGCCGACCGTATGGTTGCGGCTAAGCTACCGTTGTCGGTGAAAGGCACAAACAGGAAGTATGTTCAGACAGGCGTGACCCCGCTCGACAGGGTCAATCAGAAAGTAAAGGCAGTCTCCATGACTCGTGTCTTTCCTTATGCTGGTAAGAATGAGGCAAAGCACAAGGCTTTCGGACTGGATCTTTGGTATGATGTCCATTATGAGGCATCAGGTATGAAATTGGCACAGGCAAGAAACCTGTTCCGTTCTGCTGAAGGCGTATCTTACGCACAGCGAATTCCTCTTTACAAGCCTATTGGCGGTGAGCGTTTCCTGGAGGTTTCTCCTGCTGCCGTAGCTAGGGCTGCCAAGGCTGCATCTACCATGCCTTTCAATGATCCATTGCTCAATGATCAGTGGCATTACAACAACGATGGTCATATCGCAGGAACCAAGGTGGGTGCCGATGCCAATGTATTCAAGGCTTGGGAAACTGGTGTTACCGGTTCTAAGGATGTTGTGGTTGCTATCATTGATGGTGGCTTCCAGGTAGATCACCCAGACCTGAAGGACAATGTGTGGATCAACACAGCCGAGTTGAACGGTAAGCCTGGTGTTGATGATGATGGTGATGGCTATGTAGATGATATCTACGGCTATAACTTTGTTATCAATTCAAGCGATATCAACGCTCACTCTCATGGTACTCATGTAGCAGGTACTGTAGGTGCAACCAATAATAATGGTATCGGTGTCTGCGGTGTTGCTGGTGGTAGCGACGGTAAGGGCGGTGTCAAGATGATGGTTTGCCAGGTATTTGATAGCCGTGCCAGCAGTTCTGCTGTAGCTGATTTCGGTGCAGCCATTGTTTATGCAGCCGATCGCGGTGCAAGCATTGCCCAGTGTTCTTGGGGTGCCGGTGTTGCAGACGATGAGGATAAGTCGGTTACAGAAGCTATTGATTACTTCACCAAGAATGGTGGTGGCGACAAGATGAACGGTGGTCTCTGTATCTTTGCTGCCGGTAACAATGGTGAGGAAGGTAACTATTATCCAGGTTGTCTTGACAAGGTTGTGGCTGTTGGTTCTATGGCTCCAGACGGAAGCGTGGCTTATTATTCAAACCGTGGCAAGTGGGTTGATGTTACAGCCCCTGGTGGTTTGGAAGACAATGGTCAGCAGTATGGCGTATTGAGTACTTTGCCTAATAGTACCTATGGTTATAATGAGGGAACTTCCATGGCATGTCCTCATGTATCTGGTATTGCAGCATTGATTCTTTCCAAGTATGGTAACAAGCAGTTCTCTAATGAGACTCTCCGCACCTTGCTTACCACTTCTGTAAACGACCTTTATACTCAGAATCCTGAGTACAAGGGCTTGATGGGCTCCGGTTATATCGATGCTTACAAGGCTTTGCAGGGCAAGGAGGGTAGCGTGCCTGAGGCAGTTGCCGATTTCACTGTTACTGCATCTCACGACAATGCTCTCATCGAATGGGTGATTCCTGAAACCGAAGAGAAGAGCATCGACCATCATGTAATTTATTATAGCACAGAGGCTTTCTCTGCTACAGATGACTTGAACAAGTTGAACTCTGCTACTGTAGATACCAAGTTCAAGTATTCTGGCGACAAGATGTCTTACGAGGTAGAAGGTTTGAAGGCTTCTACTAAGTATTATTTTGCAATTGTGGCTTACAACCGTTGGGGTAAGGCTTCTGCCGTATCTCCAATCAAGGAGGCTACCACAAATGCAGGTCCTAAGGTTCAGGTAGATCAGAAGAACCTTTCTATGACAGTAGATGCAACCAAGGCTTCCACTGCCGAGGCTTCTTTCAATGTAAAGAATGCTGGTGAGGGCGTGTTGAAGTATCAGCTTACTACTGCTACGACCCGAGCTACTATGTCAACCAGCGGTCGTATCAAGAAGCCAAACCCAGGTCAGGTTCTTCCTTTCAGCGGTACAGTCAGCCCAACACTTGTGAAGCGCAACGCTGTGGCTACTTCTGACTATCAGGCAAAGGATTGGCCAGACACTTTGACTTATTCCAACCAGTTGTACAGCTATATCGGTGAAACTGATACCAAGCTGCCAAATGCTTTGGCTCAGTATTTCTATGTAGATAAGGCAACTTATCCTAATGGTTTCAACCTGACTGATCTTCGTATTCAGGGACAGAACGGACTGAATCCTGTGATTGAGATTTACGACGGATCTCGTTCTATCTCTACTGCAAGTTTGATTCAGAAGGTTAATTATGACTTCTGGGCATACAATTATCCTATCACCCTGAAAGAGCAGATTCACTTTGCTCCGGGTTCAAGCTTCTGGGTTGTAGCTAAGTTCCCTGCAGGCGCCAAGAACCCATTGGGTACAGGCAAGACTACCAGAACTGATGTTGCCCAGTACAGCTTCTATAGCTCTGATAACGGTACAACCTGGACTCAGTTGAGTGAGGTTCTCAAGGGCACCAGCTTCGAGGCAATAGCCAGTCAGCTCACATGGGCAGTACAGGCCATCAGCAAGAACCCAGACTGGAGTCAGGTTCTCAACCCTAAGCCTATCAGCGGTGAGGTTCGTCCTAACGAAAGCCAGAAGGTTACTCTGAAGAATGATGGTCAGAAACTGGTTAATGGTACTTATAAGTTCAATATCCATGTCAAGAGCAATGAGGCTGTTGATTCCAAGCAGCAGGTTGCTTTAGCTATGACCGTGAAGGGCTATAAGCCAGAATTGCACAGCCAGAAGCTGGTTGACTTCGGTGACTTGCTGGTTGGTCAGACCAAGACCATTGATGTAGAGTTGACCAATAGCGGTTATGGTGTGTTCGGTGGTAAATATGGTATGCTCCAGGCTCCAAAGAACGTGAAGTCTTCATCCGATCAGTTCAACGTGTCAAAGGGTGCCAATAATATTGCAGCCCGCTCTACCGGTACGTTGCCAGTGACGTTTGCTCCTACCAAGGAAGGCAACTTCAGCAGTACCATTACCCTGACCGATAAGAATGGTAATCAGCATTCTTTCCTGGTTCGTGGTGTCGCTTCTATACCTGCCCAGCAGAGTGTAACTCCTGAGTCTTACGATGCTAGCGATTTGAAGGTAGGCGGTGAGGATAAGACTGCTACTATCACTATCAAGAACACGGGTAACTATCCATTGCAGTATGTCTTCCCTAAGTTCTCTTCCGAGAAGATTGTAGGTTCTAAGGCGAGAGTACATAAGTTTGGATATACTACAGTCTCTAACGTAGCCGGTGATGAATCATTCGAGTATGAGCCAGCCCCAGAGTTGGCCGATGAGAAGGATATCACTTCGCAGTTTACCAATGATAATTGGCAGTCTGGTCCTATCAAGGTGGGCTTCAAGTTCCCATTCTATGGTAAGGATTATGATGAAATTTACGTATCTTCTTATGGTGGTGTCTCTATGCAGCAGATGGATGGTCGTATCTCTTGTATGGTTCCTACTGGCGATTGTGTACAGGGATTGGGCTATATTTCGGCTTATACCAACTCTGGCTGGATGGACATGGGTGCCAACAGTAAGATTACCTATGGTCATAAGAACGGTAAACTCTATATCAAGTTCAAGGATGTTGTTACTCCTGCAACCAATGGTGGTGGCGAAACAACTACTATCAGTTTCCACATGGCTCTTTGCCCAGACGGAAGTGTAGAGGTTTACTATGATGATTATAATCCAGCTGGCGTATTCGGCTCTGGTGGTCATAACTTCGTTGGTGTCAGCGATATTGCAGCCGCCGATCCTTGTATATTTGTTGATGCCAACAAGGTACAGGAGGATAACGATGGTCTGGATGCTCCTTATTATGATATCGTTACTGGCAGCGCCATCAAGATTGTGGCTCCTGCCAAGTCAATGATCAAGAGCTTGTCTAGCACTGATGGCTATGTAGGTAATGGTGAAAGTAAGGAAATCAAGGTAACACTTGCTGCCAATGATAATCTGGTAGCCGGACCTTTGACCAACTATCTCACCGTTATTACCAACGACCCTATCAACCCAAGCTCAACCGTTAAGTTGACAGCCAATATCGTAGGCGATAACCTGAAGGCTGAGGCTGCTCTCGATTCTGCAAGTGTAGATTTCGGTAAGGTATTCCGTACTTCTGCCCAGCAGCGCACAGTGTTGTTGAGCAACAATGGTAAGGATGTGCTCCAGGTAGCTGGCGTATCTGTCAAGAACGGCAAGTTTACTCTTGCTGAAGAAATGAATGCGGCATTCTCTGTTCCTGCAGGTCAGGGCAAGGATATCGTAGTAACATTGCCTACTGCCGAGAAGGGTACTGTAGAAGATGTGCTCGTTATCACCTATCAGGATGGTACAACCAAGGAAATACCATTGAAGGCTGAGGTGATCGGTAATCCTACATGGAAGAGTAATCCAGAGAGCCTGGAGGTTGAAACTCCTTATGGTACCAACGTAGAAAAGACAATCCAGGTAACCAACGAGGGCGATGAGAACCTTACGTTCTCTGCTGAGCCTGCTTCTTGGTTCAGTGCTTCTGATTTGGAGGCTACAGGAAAGTCTTCTGTTGATTATGTGTTCAAGTCTAAGCTCGATGGCTTCGATATACCTTATAACTGGGTAGATATCACCAACGACTATACCGAGCACATGCCTTATGCATACTATATTGATAAGACAGACTTCAAGAAGGTGGAACTTCCATTCGAGTTCCCATTCTATGGCAAGAAGTACAAGAGCATGTATATCTACAATACTGGTTTCGTATCTTTCGATGCGCCGGTAGAAGATTACAAGCAGTTCCCTGAGCCACCAGCAAGTCTGCCAACAAAAGAAACCTTCTATACCAACATCATCTGCCCATTCTGGGGTAACCACTCTATGAATACTCCATCTTCTGATGGTGTTTATTACAAGGCAAAGGATGATGAGGTTATTGTAAGCTATAAGAATTATGGCAATACGATGATGCAGGGTATGAACTTTGAGGTAATTCTCCGCAAGGACGGTACCTTCAAGTTCCAGTATAATGTAGATCCTGATGGATTCCAGTTGGGCGTATTCGGTCTCTGTGGTATCATGGATCATACCGGTACTCGTGGTATTACTCCTGCTGATATGTATATCACCGACGGCAATGCCGTTGAGTTCTCGCCATATAAGAACTATGTAGTGGCTCCAGGTGAGCAGGTTGAAATGCCGGTTGAGCTGAAAGCTAACCAGCTGGCTGACACTTACGATTACGAATTGAACGTTACAACCAACGATCCTTCTCGTGCAAGTATCAAGATTCCTGTTACGTTGAATATCACCGGTGAGGCTCAGGCAGAGTTCCCAGAGGTAATCAATGTTGAGCAGCCTGTAGATGAAAATGCAATGGAACCTTCTTACTACGAATTCCATGTAGTAAACAAGGGTACTAAGGCTTTTGCCATTACAGACGTTGCCTCAGAGATGTTTGTTGCTGCCGATCCTGATGATCCATGGGCTATGCCAGAGGCTTCACTTGAGGTTTATACTTCAGCAAACAACAGTGGTGATGACGGCATCGATCCAGGTCCAATGGCACTTGCTGCTGATGCTGCCAAGGCATGGGTTCCATACCAGAGCGGCATGATGGCACCTATCGTGGTAGGTGAGGATACCGTTAAGTTCAGAATCACTCCTTATAATGTTTCTGAGGTTCATGCTAAGGATTATCCTCTCGTATTCTCTGTAGAGGGCTTGGAAAATACCGAGTACAACTCTACCATTAAGTTGAATATCACAGAGGCTCCTGTCATGGCATTCGATCCAGAGGAGTTGCATATTGAGAACGTGGCTTCCGACTATAAGGGCACTTCTACCGTCAATCTGAAGAACGATGGCGAGTATAAGCTTACTTACTCATTGAGTCTCGACCCATCTGGTCGTGATGCTGGTAATGAGTATGAGGACGGCAACGATCCTGCTCCTGCCTATAACGTCATCTCTTATCCTTCTGAGGATGTTGCCAAGAATTTCGTGGCTACCTGTGTAGAAAAGATTTCTGGCAAGAAGGGCATGCTGAAGGCTCTTGGCTTGAAGAAGGTGAAGGATGATCAGAAGTTCATCTACGACTTGCCTACAGGTTACGAGGGTAATGCGCTCTATTATCCAGTACTCAACCCTGTAGCCAATGCTCAGGCTGCCCTGATGGGTACGGGTGCTTCTGCTCTGGATGAGAACTTCTATGCAGCAACTCGCTATGAGGCTCCTGCTGAAGGTTTCAATCTTACTCATCTCTATTTCGTCGGTACAGTAGGCGATTTGGAGAATGTTGACATCGAGGCTTCTGTTATTCTGGGCAATGATGTTACTGCTACAGAGAAGACCATCGGTCATGGCAAGATTCATATTGCCAAGGAAGAACCTCGTGAGGATGGTAGCTATCAGGGTGCTGCACGTATGTTGGAGTTTGACAACCCTATCTACATCAATCCTGCTGATACCTTCTATGTCGTATTGAAGTATCCTGCAGGCTACAAGGGGTCTGCCATGATGGCAACCAAGGATGGAGATATGGAAACCAATCGCTATATGGCACACTTGAAGTCATTGGGTGGCTGGGTTGACATCGAGGCTCTCTACGACAATGCTTACAGCTATGGTGCCTTCGGTTACTTCATGACTTGTATCGAGAAGGAGAAGGGTGAGCCATGGATTAAGTTGCTCAACGAGAAGAAGGAAGGCGAGATTGCTCCAGGCGAGGCTCTTCCTGTGCAGTTCGAGGTGAATGCCAAGAGTGCTTATTTTGCCAAGAACAATAAGGCTACTCTCGTAGTGAAGAGCAACGACCCATACAACAAGCTCTACAACTATCACATCTATCTCGACAAGAATGCTGCTCCTGTCATCACCGCTCCTGAAGGTGAGACTACTGTTCCTGAGGCTTCCAAGGCGATGGTTCCTGTAACTGTTGCTGATGCCGAGGGTGAGGCTTTCACCGTAAGCTTGAATGATGCTGATGGTATCGCAACCGTTGAGAGCTATGAGAATGAAGATGGTACTCAAGATGGTATCTCCGAGAGCAATGGTACTTATACTGTTGAGGCTGGCGGCAGCTTGAAGCTCAATGTGGCTCTTGCTCCTGCTTATGGTACTGCAGGAAAGCATTCTTTCGCTGTTAATGCCAAGGACGAGGCTGGCAATGTAAGCTCAGCTGTTGTCAACTACAATGTAGAGCATACCAACCGTGCTCCTAAGTACGTTGGTCCTGCCGACTTGGTTCTCAAGGGTGGTGAGACCTCTGCTCAGTACTACTTTGCTGATTTCTTCGAGGATGCTGATGGCGATGCCATGACCTTCTCTGCTCAGATTGCCGATCCTTCTTTGGCTGCTCTCTATCAGTCGGAGAATGGTATTATCATTGCTGCTAAGCAGATGCCGGGCTCAACTAACATCAATGTTGTTGCTACAGATGCCAATGGTGCTTCTACTACCGGTGTCATTACCTTGACGGTTGATGTGGCAACTGGTATTAGTAATGTTGTAGCAGGCGGCTCTAAGAGCGATGTTGCTGTAAATGGCGATGCTGAAAATGGTAATTTGAATGTTACTATCGGTGCTGATGCCGACAAGGTTGTTCTTTCGGTTTATAGCAATGCCGGTCAGCTGATGGCTCAGAAGACTTTGCTGAATGTTCATGCTGGCGATAAGGTTGGCGTAGCATTGGGTAAGGTTGCTGCGGGTGTATATCACCTTGTAGCAAATGTAGATAGTAAGACTTCTGCTGTGAAGTTTGCCGCTAAGTAATGTAGATTTTGGTATCTTGCTTCCCCGCTTTGGGTAAGCAGGATACTTATCCATAAGAAAAAAGAGGAATCGTGATACTGATTATTCACGATTCCTCTTTTTTCTATTTCTGAAGTCTTTCTTCTGAAGTTCTTTTCTGGAGTACTATTTCTGAAGTACTTCTTTTACGGTATGTCTTTATTTGATGATGTTTGCGGCATAGATGCCCATGGCCTTATAACCGGCAGGGTTCGGGTGAAGCCAGTCGTTGCTGGCGTATTCCCGCTTCATCCTTCTGTCATCATTCGGGTCTTGCAGCAGTTTGGCAAAATCCAGAATGCCATCCACGTTCTTTGCCTGGCTGCGAATCCAGTCGTTTACGTAGAGGCGGGCGGCTTCATGGAAATGACTGTAGTATCCGGCACCCTTGAATGGGGTGATGGTGCCCAGATAAACCTTCATCTTCCTGGCTTTCGCCTTCCTTACCATTCCCTGAATGCTTTCGATAAGCAGGCGTGCCACCGTTTCGCTGTTGCCGCTCTTGGCTGCACCAATATCGTTGATGCCTTCGAAGATAATCACCTTCTTTACGCCGCTCTGCATCAGGATGTCACGGTCGAAGCGTTCCTTGGCTAGCGCTCCGAAACCGCCCGGCACGGTTACCCGGTTGTTGCCGATGCCCAGGTTCAATACGCCCTGGTTGGTTATCTTATGCTTCAGCTGCAGCATCTCCGACATCACGTCGGGCCATCGGTTCTGGGCATTGTCCGTGGAGCATTTGCCGTCGGTGATGGAGTTGCCCATGATGGCGATGGCACTCATGTTGTTGCTCACGGTATAGACGTCGATGCCGCTGATGTTGTACCAGTGGTTCTCTCTGAAAGCCTTCTCGAAGTTGGAGTGGGCGTTGGTTACACCTTTCATGATATAAGAGGTGGTGCGCGAACCCATGTGCACGGTGGGCACTTCGGGAGCCGAAGTGTAGTTGATGGTGATGGCTACACGCTCCAGGTTTCTGAGCTTGAACTTCAGGGCGTCGCTCACTATCTGCTTGCCGGCAGGAATGACGGTCTTGTAGCTGTTGCCGAACTTGAAGTATTGTGCCGATTTGGCATCGATGCTGAACGAGTCCTTGGCGTGAGCGATGTAGATGGAGCGGATCTCCACGGGTTGCATCGAATAGATGTTACTCAATTTGAGGCGGATTACGTCGCCTCCTATACTTACCTTTACCACCTGGCGCACCGAGCGGTTGGTCATGCAGTTGTTATAGGGCATAAATGATCTGACTACAGTTTGCGGAGCTGTGGCCCAGGTGCCTACCCAGTTCTGTGCTAGAGAATAAGTTGATATGGCACAGAACACCATGAATAAAACTAATAATCTTTTCATCATACGTGCAAAGTTAGATAGAAAAGCCAATAAAACCAAGAAAATTAAAAACTTTTTTCATAAAACTTTGGATAATAAGGAGAAAAGTTGTAACTTTGTCCCCAAATATAACTAAAAGAAAAATGTGTAGGAAAACAACAACTACGAGGTAAGCAACCACTTCCATACTGGTATCACTTCAATCTTCAAGTCATCCAGTTCTATCGTCTCCTCTTCATCCATCGTAATAACAAAAAGTTTACTTCCTGGATACCTCTTCTGATAAGCATTCAAAGCCCCCAATTCTCGCTCACGAGTAGCAGCATCCTTGATACTGTACGACACTTGGAAAGCACATTGATGCTCAAAGAGACAAAAGTCCACCTCCACATTATCATGATAATAGAAGAGGTCTTCCCCATACTTCTCATGCAGGTGAATGGCTACCAGATTCTCCAAGAGAGATGTTTCTGGATCAAAGAGGAATAGACTCAGAAAACCATTATCTATAAAGTAATACTTCTGGTTCGATATTCTATCTTGCAATTTTGCACAAATGTTTTCTATGGAGAAGATCAAGCAAGTGTCCTTGATATATCTCAGATAGTCCACTATCGTCTCTTGCTTTACCTTTCCAGCCACAGTAGAAACCAGATTAGCCAGTCTGTTATAAGACTGTGGCTGCTTTACGCTCTCAGATAGTTTTCGTATCAAAGTCTTCATCGCCAGAGGGTTGCGAATGCCGTATCTGGCAATTAAATCTCCAAAGTAAATCTTGTTGTATAGATTGCCCAACCACTCTCGCTTAAACTGATTGTCAACAATCACCAATTCTGGCAAACCGCCAATATGAAAATACTCAAGAAAAGCCCTCTTGAGGTCAGAATTTTGCAGATACTCCCACTGCGCAGGCAAGGAGATATGCTGGGCTGACAAGTATTCCTGAAAGGAGAAAGGAAAGACGGGCTGCACCATATATCTGCCACCAAGCGTAGTAGAAATCTCGCTACTCAGCATCTTGGCGTTGCTACCGGTGATATACACTCTATATTTCTGGTCAGCAAGTCTACGTGCAAATTTCTCCCACCCATCAATGATTTGTATCTCGTCAAGCATGAAGATGGGCTGATACCCATACATCTCCTCGTAAGCCTGCTTGATGGCATCCAGGTCGGAAAGCTGGAGATTTTCCAATCGGTCGTCCTCAAAATTGAAGTAAAGGATTTCCTCTGGCAGATGTCCCAGGGCTATCATCTCTTGGGCACGCTGATATAGCAAGTAAGACTTACCGGCTCTTCTTAGTCCTACCAGCACATAGTTAGAATGAGATTCGAAGCTGATGTTTCTTTTCACCATCTCCACATTCTGAATCATCCTTTGGTTCTCCGCTATCAGCAGTTTTGCTATTCTCTTGTCCATATCTTCCGTTTTATGTTAATCTGGGTGCAAAGATACAACATTTTCCTTTATAAAGGAAGAAAAACCATAAGATATTTCCTTTATAAGGGAAACTTTTCTTGAAAAACTTTCCCTTATAAAGGAAATTTTCTTTAAGCTCCTTCGAAAAATGTGTAAAAGGAGCTAGAATTATGGAAAGAACAAGTATTGTCAACTTTGAAAACATGAAAGTCTTGCAGAATGTCTTCATACAAGACTTCGACATAGACAGAATCTTTTCCTCTTATATAATAATGTGTATCCTTATTGTCTCAATGAAGAAGAGCAATGAGGATACACTTTTTGTTTAAACAATCTTAAAAAACTAAACGATAGCTAACAGCCTGTTACTTTTTTTACTAAATTCGCAGTAACGCAACTGCACCTAAACAATCGTCTGTATCATTCGGTTGGCATTGCCGATAATACCGGGATATTCTCGGCGTCTTACCTAAAAATCTAGGTCGAAGATGAAGAATTTTAAATGCATAGGCCTGATGCTGGTCTTCGTTGCTAGCCTGCTGGTTAGCTGTACATCAGACAATGTGATGACAAGTTCCTCACAAGTAACAAACCATGAGGTAGTGTTCAGTCTCTACGAGCAATCCATCTCCAGCTTGGACACCCGAGCTGAAACTTCCGGCAACAAGACGTTGGCGGAATGCAAGTTGTTCACGGAGCTTGAAGTGGCCTTGATTCCTGCTGACGGAAAATCAAAGACGATGCTGGTTGCCCGCCAGGATGACTCTATGAGCACCTTCGGTAAGGTAAAGATGCAGATTCCGAATGGTACCTATCATCTTGTCATTATTGCAGCTAATACAGACAAGCCTATTGGTAAAAAACGAATCGATATCAAGTCTGCCACCGAAGTAACATTCCCGAACGACAAGGTTACTGATATGGCATATTGTTATAAGGAAATCACCATCAGTTCAACGGATAATACCAAGGTGGTGGAATGTGCTCTCAAGCGTGCCATAGCAGCCGTTAAATTGCTGCCTACGGATAAGACGCCAGACGACTTGAAGACTTTTACCATCAATGTCTCGGGTAATGTTGGAACAAAGTTCAATCCATCAGAGGGGTGTTGTACGGAGACGTGCGAAATCAATAGGGTTGTTGATGTTACCAAATACAATTTCGAGATAAAGGAGTATAACCTCTTTGTTGTTCCGGGAGCTGGGGATGTAACCGACGTCAAGATGGAAACCCAGGCATTGAATACTAATGGGAAGGTTTTGAAGGCGAATAGCTTCACCAACGTACATTTGGTTATGGGCAAGAGAACCACCTATAAGGGTCCTTTCTATACCTTTGCCAATGGCTTCTCCATTTCTATGACAGATGGAGAGATGGGTGATTCCGACTTTGGCGTGACCTTTGAGTAGAGCCATAAATAGGGCTTTGTACTTCACCCTTCCGAAACGCATGTTGCCACGAATCGGTTTGTGCCTGGTTACGGCAGAAAGTTGCCCTAGTAGAGGGCAATTTCTTGCCATAGCCAGACAATAATCGTCAGGTTGCCTGCATGGTTGGCTGGTTTGGTATCTTTAAGGCGTAAACTCCTTAGGAAAATGTGATGATTCTGGGAAAAGTCCTTAGGAAAATGTGATGAATGGGGAGAAAAGTCCTTAGGAAAATGTGATAAATATACTTAAAAGTCCTTAGGAAAATGTGATTTTCCTTTTGTAATCCGTTGTTTATTAGCATCTTATGTACTCTTGTTAAAAATAACGATTTTGGGAAGGCTATTTATGCCTCAAATACTAAGTAAATTGGGTATTTTTTTGCTTTGGGTAATGAATTGGAAGCAGAAAGTTAGAAAAACAGAAAGACGGCAGTTTTTAGAAAAACTGTCGTCTTTTTCTTGCTATTCTATAGAAAAAGTGCATAAAAAAAGGATATTTATAATAAAATGTCGGCTGAAATGCTATTTTTCTAGAAAAAAGTTTGGTAATTTGCTAAATAATGCTTAATTTTGCAGCCGATTAAAAATATTTTTAAAATTTAAGTAAGTTTTGAAAAGCGGGTTACACTTTCATATAAGTTTAGCCCGAAACGAGATAAAGAGAAAGAAATTATAAAATTATATATTCATTTATTTAAAACGAGAGAGATATATGGATAAAAGACTCATGACATTAGTCGCAGGCCTTACTCTCAGTACGAGCATGGCATTTGCGCAAAGTCAAATCTCTGGTAAGGTTACCTCTTCTGAGGATGGCAGCCCTATTATCGGTGCTTCCATCAAGGTGGCAGGTACAAACACTGGTACAGTTACCGATATCGATGGTAACTTCGCATTGAACGCTCCTGCTGGTGCCAAGTTGGAGATTACTTATATCGGTATGCAGAGCAAGTCTGTAAAGGCTGGCAGGAACATGAAGATTGTTCTGGATGCAGATGATCACGCTTTGGATGAGGTGATGGTTGTTGCTTACGGTACTCAGAAGAAAAGTGCCTTCACTGGTTCTGCAGCTATTGTAGGCTCAGAAGAGATTGGTAAGGTCCAGGTAACCAATGCTGTAGATGCCTTGAAGGGTAAGGCTGCTGGTGTGCAGATTTACACTGGTAGCGGTCAGCCTGGTTCTACACCTACTATCCGTATTCGTGGTTTCAACTCTATCAATGCAGGAAACGACCCTCTGATTGTGCTTGATGGTTCTCCATATGGTGGCTCACTTAATGATATCAACCCTGCCGACGTAGAGAGCATGACTGTATTGAAGGATGCTTCTTCTACAGCTCTTTATGGTGCTCGTGGTGGTAATGGTGTTATCTTGATTACAACCAAGGGCGGACAGAAGGGCACTAAGGGTACACTTACCGTTGATGCCAAGTGGGGTTCTAACTCTAAGGCTGTGCCTGAGTATGAGACAATGAAGAGTCCAGCCAAGTACTATGAAATGTGGTACATGGCCCTGAACAACTATGCCCAGAATGTGAACCACATGGATGCCACACAGGCATGGAAGTGGGCTAACGACAATATGATTACCAATCCTTCTTATGGTTTGGGTTACAATGTTTATACTATCCCAGAGGGACAGCAGCTCATTGGTACCAATGGCAAGCTCAATCCTAACGCTACCCTTGGTTCTTACTCTACCATGAATGGTACTACCTATTATCTGACTCCTGATGACTGGGTAGATGAAATCTACAACAACAGCCTTCGTCAGGAATATACTGTTACAGCAACAGGTGCTTCAGACAGAGGTACATTCTATGGTTCTGCCAACTATTTGAGCAATGACGGTATTACTGCAGCTTCTAACTATCGTCGTTTCACATCTCGTTTGAAGGCTGACTACCAGGTTAACAAATGGTTGAAGGTGGGTGCCAACATGAGCTATGGTCACTTTAACAGCAATTCTCTTAGCGAGGGTGGCGACAATGGTAGTGTTTTCGCTACTGTTGACATTGCTCCTATCTATCCTATGTATATACGTGATGCCAGTGGCAACATCATGTACGACCAGACTTCACGCATGATAGCTTATGACTATGGTAGTGGTAAGGTAGCTCCATTCCGTGCTTTCATGGGTGGTGCCAACCCTATCTCTGATGCTAGGCTGAATACAGCCAATTCAGAAGGAAACACCTTTAACGGTACAGGCTTTGCTGAGATTCAGTTGCCTTATGGCTTCAAGTTTACTTCTATCAACAACGTATATTTGAACGAGAGCCGTTCTACAGGCACAACCAATCCATACTTCGGTCAGTATGCAGCAAGTAATGGTGTGGTGAACAAGGAGCACGACCGTTCTTGGTCTTACAACTACCAGCAGCGTATCAACTGGCATCAGGTTTATGGCAAGCATGATGTTGAGGTGATGCTCGGTCATGAGTATTATCGTGCTTATGGCTATGCTCTGTATGCCGGCAAGCACAATCAGTTCTCTGTAGATAACAAGGAATTGGCTGGTGCTGTTGTCTTGGACAATGGTTCTTCTTCTATGAGTGAGTATAATACAGAGTCATGGCTCAGCCGTGCCATGTATAACTACGATTCTCGTTACTTTGGTAGTGTTTCTGCTATGCGCCAGGCTTCATCTCGTTTCTCAAAGGATAACTGGTGGGGTACATTCTGGTCATTTGGTGCTGGTTGGAACATGCATAAGGAGTCTTGGTTCAATGTTGATTGGATTAACGAATTGAAGTTGAAGGCTTCTTATGGTGAGAATGGTAATGATGGTATTGGTAGCTATATGTACACCAAGTATTTCAAGATTTCCAACTCCAACAATGAAGTGTCTTTGACTCCTTCTTCTTTGGGTAATCCTGAAATTTCTTGGGAGAAGAATGGTAAGTTCAATATCGGTGCTGATTTCTCTTTGTTGAAGAACCGTATCTGGGGTAGCATCGAGTACTACAGCAACAAGACTTCCGACATGCTTTCTATGGTTTACCTTCCTGTGTCTTTCGGATGGAGCGGTTATTACGATAACATCGGTAATATGGTGAACCGTGGTGTTGAGATTGACCTTCATGCAGATGTTATCCGTACTAAGGATTTCACTTGGAATGTATATACCAACTTGACAACCAACCACAATGAAGTTACCAAACTTTCTGATTCTGCCAAGCAAAGCTGGTATGATGGTATTGGTTTAGGTTACGCTAGCAGTTCGTACTTCTATCAGGAGGGTAAGTCACGCTTTACTTACTATACCAAGAAGTATGCGGGTGTAGATCCTGAGACAGGTCTTTCTCTCTTCTATAAGAACGTATATGAGAAGGATGAGAACAATAAGGACGTTTACTACAATAACGCTGGCGAGAAGGTTGACGAAAGCTATACTGGCATTAAGCACCGTAATGTGGTAGGCCAGGAAACTACTTCCACCTACAATGACGGTAGCTACTACCTTTGCGGTGATGTATTGCCAGACGTATATGGTGGTTTCGGTACCAGCGTAGCCTGGAAGGGTCTTGATTTCTCTGTGGACTTCCAGTATCAGATTGGTGGTCTGGTTTACGATGGAGCATACGCTGGCTTGATGAACTGCTCTGCAGGTCAAGCAATCCACGTAGATATGGAGAAAGCATGGACACCAAAGAATACCAACACCAGCGTGCCTCGTTGGCAGTATGGCGACTCATATATGTCTGCAGGTTCAGACCGTTTCTTGACTGATGCTTCTTACCTTTCATTGTCTAACATCACTTTGGGTTACACATTGCCTGCCCAGTGGATGCAGACAGTTGGTTTGCAGAAGGTGCGTGTTTACATGGTAGCCGACAATGTCTGGACTTGGTCTAAGCGCCAGGGTCTTGACCCACGTCAGAGCATTACTGGTGGCAGCTCTAATTCAGTTTATCGTCCTATCCGTACCGTTTCTGGAGGTATTACTGTAACATTCTAATCGTTTCACCAATAAAAAAGAAGAAAATGAACAAAAAAACAATATATCGTTCGATGGCTGGACTTGTGATTGCAGGATTCTCCCTGACATCACTCACTGGCTGTATGGATGTAACAGAACCAACTACTGTTGCCACTGAGGGGCAGATACAGAACTCCCCATCATCAGCAGAGTCATTCCTGATGGCGATGCCTGCAAATTTCAATAAGGTAAGTACCTCTTTGACAGATGATGGTTTTCACTTCCCATTTGGTTATGGTGCCATCATGTATATACGTGACTTGATGACTGGCGACCTTTTGCAGTCTTCCAAGAACTATACTGTACACTTTTACTATTGGGCACAGAACAAGTATCAGGGTGATGGCTATTTGTTCGGACAGTACATCTGTACCTATTATTATAACTTTATCCTGACCATAAACAACATGGTGGGAGCTGTCAATCCCGAGAATGCCACCGACCAGCAGTTGGGCTATCTGGGTGCAGGTCTGGCTTTCCGTGCTATGTGTTATATTGACCTTGCCCGTATGTACGAGTTCCTGCCTAACGACAAGACAAGCAACATCAATGCCGATGGTAATGATGTTAGCGGGCTTACAGTGCCTATCGTTACTGCCGAGATGAATCAGGCTGATGCCCTCAACAATCCTCGTGCTACTCACGAGAAGATGAAGGAGTTTATCGAGAGCGACCTGAATAAGGCTGAGGAGTATATCAAGCACCTGACAAAAACAGGAAATGGCGTACTTCCTGATCTGTCTTGTGTCTATGGTTTGAAGGCTCGTCTGTATATGTGGGATGGCGACTACGAGAATGCTGCCAAGTATGCGCGTCTTGCCATCAACAATGCTAAGGTACAGCCTATGAGCGAAGAGGCTTGCACCAACTATAAGACAGGTTTCAACGACATCACAAAGTGGATGTGGGGTGCTACACAGACATCTGAGGACACCTCTGTTAAGACAGGTATTGTCAACTGGACTTCATGGCTCAGCAACCAGACAACTTTTGGTTATACTGGTTATGGTGAAGAGAATATGCCTTTCAACGAGATAGACAAGCGAATGTATGAGCGTATCAGCGATACAGACTTCCGTAAGTTGGAATTCAAGGCTCCAGAAGGTTCTGAGTTGGCAGATAAGGTGATCCAGATACCTGCAACAAAGAGCTTGGCAGACAAGCGTATGCCAGCTTATGCATCTGTGAAGTTCCGTCCTAACGAGGGTAATACTGACGATCCTAACATCGGTGCAGCTTCTTCTTATCCTATTATGCGTGTTGAAGAAATGTACTTTATCGAGGCAGAAGCTGAGGCTCACATCAACGCTGCCAAGGGTAAGGAACTGTTGGAAAGCTTTATGAAGACCTATCGCGATCCTCAGTACACCTGCAAGGTGTCATCAACTGATAAAGTAGTTGAGGAAATCGTATTCCAGAAGCGTGTAGAGCTTTGGGGTGAGGGTCAGACTTTCTTCGATATCAAGCGTTTGAACTACTCAGTAACCCGTGGCTATCCTGGTACCAACTGGTACGACCTGACTCGTCTCAACACCAATGGCCGTCCTGCATGGATGAACCTCGTATTCGTATCTTACGAGGGTGACCGCAACCAGGGAGTAAGAGGTATGAACAACCCTGATCCATCAGATCTCTACACTCCATGGACCGAACAATAGTAGTTTTTTTTAACGAATAGATAAACAGACACAATTATGAAAAAAGTATTCAAATTTTCATATATGGTAATCTTGAGCTTGATGGCATTCGCCATCAGCTCATGTACCAGCGACTACGACTACACGGGTGCGCCTAAGGTAGCTAACGAAGTGTTCTTCAGCAATACCCAGGAGTCGAAGATAGAGTTGAGCAAGAGCAACTCAAGCTTTGTTGTTACACTTCATCGTGTAAAGACAGAGGGTGAACAGACAGTTCTTTTGAAATATACAGCTGATGAGGGTAGTATTTTCAACGTGCCTAGTCAGGTAACATTTGCCGATGGTAAGGCTGAGGCTCCTATCACTATCACTTACAATCCTGAGAATTTGCAGTATGGTACTTATAATGGTGGTACCATCAGCGTTGCCAGTGAGGACTGTGACACAACATACGGTATAGGTTCATTTACCTTTAAGGCTGGTGCCACAGAGTGGATGGACATCAATACCAATAAGTCGATGGGTGCTTACCGTGAGGATGTGCTGACTACATTCTTCGGTGTAGATAATGCTGTTGACGAAGTGAAGATTCAGAAGAGTGTTGTCGAGGAAGGCAAGTACCGTATCGTCAATCCTTATGCTTCTTGGAAAGGAGAAGAGGGTACTACCTATGATTCCGAGAACGACCATTACTGGGTAATCAATGCTACCGATCCTGATTTCGTCTATGTAGAAACTTGTCATACTGGTTTTGCTATCGGTGATTATGGTGAGATTACAATTTCAAGTAATGTTGCTTTCAACTTGGAGAAAGGAGCATCTCTTGATGTTATCAAGTCTAAGAAGCCAGAGTGGTTTGGTACCTTGAAGAATGGTATCATAACCATGCCAGTAAATACATTATTGATTTCTATGGCAAATTACCAGGAAGGTGGCATGTTTTCAGCCAACAAGAGTGGTTTGTTTGCTATAGCTCTTCCTGGTAAGGTAATCGCTAATTACAGTGTCGAGGCTGCCTATAAGGGTCGTTTCACCGATGCCAATGACAATGATTTCGCACAGGTTACTATGTCTTTGAGCGCAGATGTAGCCAAGGTGAAGTACGCTCTTGTTCCTGCTAGCAGCGACTTGAATGCTACCGTAAGCGGTATCGTTGATGGTAGTGTGGCTTCTGAGGAAGTATCTGCTTCCGGCGAAGTTCAGATTCCTTTTGACGAGACAGGCAAGTATGTTCTCGTAATGGTAATGTATAATGCAAACGGTGAGGCTGTAGGTTCAGATGTGCTGAATCTCTCACTCAAGTCAAGCAAGGATGCTGCCGAGGTATGGAATGATATTGCTGCTGGTACAGTAACCATTGGTGCCAAGAGTTATGGTTCTATCCTCTTCCAAGAAGACCCAGGTGTGCTTATGGGTAAGCCAGTTGTTACCGAGGGTGTACTCTCACAGAGTGGTAGCGATCCTACCAAGTTCCGCATTACTCCTTTTGCAGTTGAGAAAGCTCCATTGGAGTTTACTGTTGCAGAGAATGGTACAATCACAGTAGATACACAGGAGACTGGTCTTGCTCTTCAGGATGGTACAGCCATGTTGGTATCAGATATTCTGACTTACTTTGGTGCTGATTCAGATGATGGTCAGTATCTTGCTAGCAAGGGATTCATTTCCAAGTATGACAGTAGCAACAAGCTCTATACCTTCTTCAATATCTATACTAATGCCTCAGGCAATGCATATGCATTCGAGTCTGATACCTTCGAGGTAACAGATGAGGGTAAGGCTAAGATTCATGCTGCTTTTGCCAAGGCAAAGAAGGCTGCAGCACATCACTCAGCTGTAGTTTCTGCCAAGGCACATAAGATGTATGTGGCTAAGCGTGGAGCTTGGGCTAAGTAATACAGGCGTTTTTTATAAATAAAAACATGATATAATTTGAGGCTCCAGATAACTTGAATGGTTTTCTGGAGCCTTGTTTTTCTTAACAAGCTTTCAATTAAAAAGAAATATGATGAAAAGAAACATGAAACATCTGTTGCTTGCTTCCCTGTTGGGTTTCGTTTCTCTTACAGCCCATGCTGTACCTGCCAAAAAGGGCGTATGGCGTATGGTAACCTTGGCTGATGGAACTCAGAAAAGAGTGGAACTTCGTGGTGATGAATTCTGCAGCTACTGGGTGGATGCGGAAGGAATTTGCTACAATATCGATAGCGGTAGCAAACGATATGTCAAAGTAGATGCCAAGAACTTACAGTTGCGTGGAAGTCTGTTACGTGCCAAAGCCAACCAAGATCGTACCGAACGTATGGCGAAGGCTCGTCGTATGGCTGCGAAAAAAAGTTTGGGGCAAACCAATGGTTCTTATTTCGGCAAGAAGAAAGGTCTTATTATTCTGGTGCAGTACAAGGATAAGAAATTCAAGTTTGGCCACAACCAGAAGATGTACAACAGAATAGCTAATGAGACTGGTTATGCAAATTCGCTCGGCTTTGTGGGCAGTGTGAAAGATTATTTCCTGGCACAGAGTAATGGACAGTTTGAACTGGACTTTGATGTAGTGGGACCTTATACTCTCAATCATGAATATGCCTATTATGGTGCGCCTTCTGGCAGTTCTACTGATGTCCGTCCTAGTGACATGGTGTATGATGCTTGTCGTTTGGCAGACCCTGACGTCAACTTTACTGACTATGATTGGGATGGCGATGGCTATGTGGAGCAAGTGTATGTTCTCTTTGCAGGACTCGGACAGGCTGCCGGTGGTGACGAAAATACAATTTGGCCTCATGAGTCTAAGTTGCAATATGGAAATAACGGCTCGTATGTAAGCAAGGACAATAATGTGGTGGTAAATACATACGCTTGTGGACCGGAACTTACCTTACAATATACTCCTGTTTCTTATAGGGAACGTGTGGATGGTATCGGTACTCTCTGTCATGAGTTCTCCCACTGTTTAGGTTATCCAGACTTGTATGATACTAAAAATGGAGTAAACTTCGGAATGGGTGACTTCGACCTGATGTGCTCTGGAAGCTATAATGGTGAGAGCTTCTGTCCTCCTAACTATTCTGCCTATGAAAAATGGTTTGCAGGCTGGATAACCCCTACTGTACTGGATAAGCCTACATCTGTAAAAGGTATGCAGGCACAGGATGTGAAGTATGGGCAGGCATTTGTTGTGTACAATGACAATAACAAGAACGAGTATTATCTTATCGAGAACAGACAACAGAATGTGGGTATCTGGGATAACCAGTTGCCTGCCAGTGGTATGATGATTACTCATGTGGACTATGATGAAAATGTATGGGGATGGAACAACGTAAACTCTATAGTAAATTATAGTAACCAATATGGTAGTGAATACGCCTATCTGGACAACGATCATCAGCGTCTTACTATTTTCCATGCAGACAATGAAGAGGGTACATCTGTAAACTCGCAGACTGGTGATTTGTATCCATACAAAGACAATAACAGTCTTACCGACACATCTTCGCCTTCTGCTATCATCTATCAGGGCGGTTCGACCATGGGTAAGCCTATCACCAACATTACTCAGAATGAGGACGGAAGTATAGACTTCGACTTTATGGGTGGTAGTAACGACAATATTATCTCAGGTATTCATTTCGTTGAGAATGACAAAGTGTCATCTTATGGCCTGGGGGTTTATTCTTTAGACGGTCGTTATTTAGGTTCTTCCGTCAGTGGCCTCAACAAAGGCATATATATCGTGAATGGCAAGAAGATAGTCAAGTAAGCAATGAAACAGATATCTCTTATTTTTCTTTTTGGTGCAGTTCTGTTGATGGCTGGCTGTGCGGAGAAGAAATCGAATCACGTGAAGTCATCAGACCTTGAGGAGAGACATATCAGCATGGACTCCATGCCGGAACCCGTAAAGTTGGACAGTGACTTGCTTTCTGATGCAGGTACAGTTGTTCCTTACTTTCCTGGAGGTCTGAAAGCGATGCGTGCTTTCATAGCCAAACATGTGCATTATCCTCAGGCGGCGCGTATGTTGAAAAAGGAAGGTAGGGTTATCATTTCAGCTCAGGTAGACACCAAGGGTAACCTTTCTAATTATGAGGTAAAGACAAGTGATGACCCTCTGTTCGACAAAGAGGCTTTGAGAGTAGTTAAGTTGATGCCTCGCTTTGTTCCTAATGGGGAAGGCAAGGTGGTTGCCGGCTCCGTAGAGATTCCTGTCATGTTTAGATTGAATTGAGGAAACTGTTTCCTTAAAAGTTCTCCATAATCATGCGGCAGGCAGTGCTCTTCATAGCATAATATGGAGTGACTATACATAATGGTGTATCCTTCTTGCCCAACATATCGGGCAAGCGGGATACACCCTTTTCTTTTTATCTCCCTCACCCTCAAACATTTTCCCAAAAATCCTTGCTTCTTTCAGAAGAAAAGCGTATCTTTGCAGAAGATTAGCTGCGTTCGGTAATTTGTAAGCAAGCTTACATTGCGCTTACTGGCATAATCCGTGCAGCAAGAAAGTTGAATCATTAAAAAAAGGAGGCAAATATGACAGAGCTAAGAGATAGATACATACGTTTTGACTGGGCTATCAAACGTTTGCTTCGCCAGAAGGCGAACTTTGGGGTGCTTGAGGGCTTCCTGACTGTGTTTCTGAATGAACCTATTAAGATTGTTGATATCCTGGAAAGCGAAGGAAACCAGCAGGCAGCTGATGATAAATTTAATCGTGTAGATATCAAAGCCCAAAATAGCAAGGGAGAAATTATCATTGTAGATATTCATGCATTCTGTATTCTATATTATTGTGAAAGCATTTATTTTAAGTGGAATCAGTCTATTTTCAATCATATCAATTTAGGCAATACCTATAAAGAGGTGAAGAAGGTATATTCCATCAGCATTCTGTACTTTGATCTGGGCAAGGGATCAGACTACATCTATGTGGGACAGAACAATTTCGTGGGCTTGCATACCCAAGATCACCTGATCATCAGTACCAAGGAGAAAGATACGATAGTAAGGAAATCGCCTTCTGAGATTTTCCCAACTTATATTCTGGTTCGTGTAAACGAATTCAACAAGGTGGCTAAATCACCATTGGAAGAATGGGTTGAGTATCTGAAGAATGGAGTCATCTCTCCTGAAACCCAGGCACCAGGTCTGCAGGAAGCTCGTGAGAAGCTGAAATACTATTCCATGTCGGATGCAGAACGCTATGCATACGATGAGCACATCAATGCCATCATGATTCAAAATGATGTTCTGGGAAATGCAAGATTGGAAGGTATGGAAGAAGGCAGAGCTGAAGGTAGAACTGAAGTGAAAAATAACATTGCCCGCAAAATGCTGGCTAATGGATTGAGCATAGAGCAGATAGCTTTAATTACCGGTTTGACAGAGCAGGAAATTAAAAGACTATAATATAATAAGGTGTATCCTTCTTGCCCCATACACCGGGCAAGCGGGATACATCTTTTTCTTTTTATCTCCTTCACCCTCAAACATTTTCCAATAATTCCTTGCATCTTTCAGAAGAAAAACGTATCTTTGCAGCACGAAAGTTGAATCATTAAAACAAGGAGGTACAATATGGATTTATTTGATAGCAAAAGACAAGAAAGATTAGAGGCAGCAGGAAAGGCTGCAACAGCTAGTAAAGAGGCATCTTTGAAATTTCTTATAGATGCAGGCATTTTGGATAAAAATGGAAACTGGGCTTCACATCTTAGATAATGGTATACAAAAATAAGATATTATGGAGCAATATAGAGTAAATCGCGTTTGGGTTGACGATGCCCATATTTGGGCAGAAACCCAAAATGGCTGGAAGGCTAACTATCCTTTCAGTCGTTGGAACCGTCTTGCTAACGCCACACCAGCCCAGCGTAAGGCTTTCGTATTGAGTAGATATGGTATTCATTGGCCAGAATTAGACGAAGATTTATGCTTTGAAGGACTGTTCGCAGATGCTGGTATATACAAACCATCAAATGCAGAAGATACTATTTATTATCAAGCATAACAAAAGTTGAATCATTAAAATAAGGAGGTAAATATGGACAACAAGAAACTTTCATCAGAAGCGTTACTCTCTAATTATGGAGATATGACTTCTTTTCGATATGGCAATAGTAACATCCGATTTCGTACTCCTAAACGTCTCAAACGATATACAGAGGTTAAGGAATGGGATAAGGGATATATTGTTGTTATGGCAGATTATGAAGGTTTGGGCGAAACGGAAGAGTATATTGACCTTTTGCCCATATTAAAGAATCTGTATATCAATCCTGAGACTTTTCTCAAACCAATCAAGTCAGTAAAAATAGATTATCATGAAGGAAGAAGAAATTAAATCTGTAGCAGAAAAAGCAATGATGATTGTTTGCGGATATGCATTTTCGCAAAATGAAGAAGGCTTTATACGTGTAGTGTATCTACACCCACCATATCATGCTCTTGTGATGACTAGCGAGGGGGAAGTTACAGAAACCAATATGGATGATATAGAAATCAGCATCGTTCAAAAGTATTGGATACGAAACAAAAAATTAATGGAGCAAGCTTATGCCTAAATATTACGATTTTATGATATGTGGGTATTATCTCTATTTTACTTCCCATTGCATAGTGGAAGCTATGCATGTACATGCCAGTGACCGGCACTTAACTGAATCCGGTTCTGCTAAGTTATTTGTTATGGGAAATGGTGATACCATCGTAAAAGAGCAGGGTGTTCTGACCAATAAAGAATTGAGAATCATTCGTGAATTCATAAAAGACAACTATCAGGAAATGTTCTTAAAATGGTCGGAAATGAGCAATAATGGCTTTTATCGTGGAGAATAATTAAAGAAAGGCGTATCCTTCTTGCCCCATATATCGGGCAAGCGAGGATACACCTTTTTTATTTTTATCTCCTTCTCCCTCAAACATTTTCCAATAATTCCTTGCATCTTTCAGAAGAAAAACGTATCTTTGCATCAGAAAAGCTGCACTCGGCAATTTGTAAGCAAGCTTATATCACGCTCGCTAGCATAATCTTTGCAGCACGAAAGTTGAATCATTAAAATAAGGAGGTAGAATATGGATTTATTTGATAGCAAAAGACAAGAAAGATTAGAGGCAGCAAGAAAGGCTTCTACTGCCAGTAAAGAAGCAGCACGCGCCTTTTTAATTAGGGCAGGAATTCTTTTACCTAATGGTGAAGTTGCACCACATTTGAGATAACGGTATGGATAAGTCTTTATATTCAAGGCGCTCCAACCTAGTAATTGGATTTCATGGTTGCGACAAAACAGTTGTTGATGCCGTAGTTGCTGGAAAGACCGATCTTCTTTCCAGCACTAATGACTATGACTGGTTAG
>UMFK01059186.1_pt1 | contig 34897 bp, 26 predicted proteins | sample 1964981 | NCBI WGS metagenome assembly UMFK01 (sample SAMEA4836043, study PRJEB28245) | human gut metagenome | biome: gut microbiome; material: fecal sample | place: Denmark | collected 2008
AAACTTAAATACGAGATTGACAAGATGAACGAGTGGGACATTCAAGCGCAGAAGGAATATGCCGTGCGCAAGGGCTTGGAAGAAGGGCTGCAGAAGGGGCTGCGTGAAGGCCGTGAGGAGGGTCTGGAGCAAGGACGTGAGGAGACAAGACTTTCTATCGCAAGAAAGCTTTTCGAGGCCGGGACACCGGTTGATGTGATTGTCAACTGCACTGGAGTTGATGATGGAACAATCGCATCGTTCGCTCATCCCGAGTAGCATAATGGATGGCGATCCGCAAGTCCGGGAAGGAGCTTGCGGATGCTTTCTTTGAAGTTGCCTGACACATTTTGAAGGCGTTATTAAACGAGTCTGCGCAGCGGGGCAAAACGTGTCCTCCACTCTCTGGCCATGTTCCTTTTAATTCTTATTGATGTGGCAGTCGCCAATCTCAAGAGTCCTTGTCTTCTTTTTACTGTTCCTGGTATAGGAGCGTCTGCTTTTTCTTGGCCTTTTTCTTTTTGGCCAGAGGATGTAAATTTCTGTTAAGATACAACAATTAGTTAATTGTATGCTGAAGGAGCTGCAGAGGCTCTGCAAGTTGATGAATATTCCCGTGCTGCGGGATGCGCCTGACTGTCAGGCGGCAGTGAGCGTTTACCCATTCCGTCAAACATCACTGCCATGGGGGGACTGTCTAAAAGTATAATCACCCCCAGTTAGGATTGAATATTCGTTGTTACTCTGCATGCGGGCGATACTTTTCCAATTTCGTCGATACCTTTCAGACAGTCTGGGGGAGCTACCCCTCACTGCCCGGTGCCCGCTTCACTGCCAGGTGGGAATGTCACTCTTCGGAATTGCACGAAAAAGGGCCTGGGGGCTGTTAAGTCGCAATTCTGTGTTGAAAATTAGGCTTTTCGGGCGAAAAGGCCGCCAGAATTGCAGCGGAAGAGTGGCTGAAGGGCTTTGCAGACGTGTCCGCTATGCAATTCTGTCAATGCCAGCGGAACGATACGTCGCTGAGGTCGAGCTTCAGACCTTGACTCAGTACGGTTCCACGATAAATCAGATCTGCGGTTTCGACATTGTCGCAAAACAGCAAAACAACATAACGACAAAACGGCAAAACAGCAGCAAAATAGTTGAAGATCCAAGTTTGGAAGAGCAACATCCGCGTGGCGGCGGAGAAGTTCGTTGGGATATTCATTGATAATGTGTTAAATTTGTTGCCGCAAGCTTTTGCGTCGGTGTCGGCCTGGAAGGGTGGGCCGGTCGCCGGAGGTTATGGCTATTCGTAAAATGAGAAATGGTATGAAATTCATAAGTTGGAATGTGAATGGACTTCGCGCCTGCGCGGGGAAAGGCTTTGATGAGGTGTTCAACACGCTTGACGCAGATTTTTTCTGTCTGCAGGAGACGAAGATGCAGCCGGGGCAGCTGGATCTGGAGTTCCTGGGCTACACGTCGTACTGGAACTCGGCGGAGAAGAAGGGGTATTCCGGGACGGCGATATATTCAAGGCACACGCCGCTCTCGGTGACGTACGGCATCGGGGTTGAGGAACACGACCACGAAGGACGCGTAATCACTCTGGAGATGCCGGAGTTCTTCCTTGTCTGCGTCTATGTGCCGAACTCTCAGGACGGTCTTCGGAGGCTCGACTACCGGATGCGGTGGGAGGATGATTTCCGGGAATATCTTGCCGGCCTCGCCGCGCGGAAGGGTGTGGTGGTCTGCGGTGACATGAACGTGGCCCACAATGAGATAGACATCAAGAATCCGGACACGAACCGCCGCAACGCCGGGTTCACCGATGAGGAGCGCGGCAAGTTCTCCGGGCTTCTGGACTCTGGTTTCACTGACTCCTGGCGCTTACAGCACCCGGACGAGGTGAAATATTCCTGGTGGTCGTACCGCTTCCACGCCCGCGAGAAGAACGTCGGATGGCGGCTGGACTATTTCCTCGTCTCCGACTCCCTCAAAGACAAGATCACAGCCACCGAGATCCACACCGAGATCCTCGGCTCCGACCACTGCCCCGTTGAGCTCGACCTCGATCTGTAAGACAAGACCGTGCGCGGGAACAGGCCATCTGCTCACGAGGGCGCTATATTCATTGGTCTCGTGCGCGAAGAGGGTGTCTTCGCTCACGAATTCAAAGCTGTTTTGGAAGTCTGAATATTATTGCGTAAATCGCGCTGCGATAATTACGCAACGACAATTACGTAATAACAAATATGGCTACATTGAACAACCCTTTTGTCATCTATGGTTACAAAGGTTCTGAGTATTTTTGTGACCGTGAGGAGGAGACCGAAAAGATGATCTCAGCCCTTCATAATGAACGCAATGTCACTCTTGTGGCTCCTCGTCGGATGGGAAAGACCGGACTCGTCAAGCATGTGTTCGCCAAGATGGAGAAGCAGGACAAGGACATCAAGTGTTTCTATCTGGACATCTATCCGGCGAAGAATCTGGATCAGATGGTCGGGATGTTGGGAAGTGAGATCATCGGGAATTTGGATTCTGTCTCCCAGGCGGCCATGCGCCGTGTCCAGGAATTTTTCAGTAAATGGAGGCCGACTCTTACAATAGATGAAGTAACGGGCCGCCCTACATTCTCCCTTGACATTCGGCCTTCGGAAGGACGTGAGACCTTGAAGCAGATATTCGAATATCTTGGACAGTCTGGGAAGAGGTGCTACATCGCCATAGACGAGTTTCAGCAGATACTGGATTTCCCGGAATCCGGGGTCGAGGCTCTCATCCGTTCATATATTCAATTCTTGCCTGACGTGTATTTTGTGTTTTCCGGCAGCCAGCAACACATGATGGAGGAGATGTCCCTTTCGGCGGACCGCCCGTTCTTCCAGAGTTCTTCCATGATGACACTTTCCTGCATAGACAAGGAGAAGTACCTTGATTTCGCCAACAACTTCTTCAAAGGACAGTCAAGGGCGATGGACGAAGATACTTTTGAATATATTTACGATGTCTCTGATAAAGTCACTTGGTATGTCCAGGCGATTCTTCATGGCATTTACGAGCATTCCAAGGATGTGATAGACAGACAATTGGTTGATGATGTCGTGCGTGAGATAATTGAAAGCCAATCCACGGCTTACCAAAATTATTGCGCATGGCTCACCGAAAACCAGCAGCGTCTTCTGACGGCGATCGCCAGAGAACGTCTGGTCACTTCGCCGTTAGGCCAAATATTTATCAGATCCTATAACCTTCCCGCTGTCAGCAGCGTTAAAGCGGCCTTGAAATCCCTTGTTGACAAACAATTGATCAGCAAGACACCCCAAGGTTACTATGTGTCAGACCGCTTCTTCGCCAAGTGGCTCTCCGGACATGTTTTTTAATTGAACGATTTTTCGTCGGATGAGAAAAATAAGAAAGATGTTCTGCCTATGCGCGGCTACTACATATTTCGCACTGGCACGTCGGTTCTGTGAAATGGCGAACACCGACCATCTTCCCTCTATGTGAATCGAAGCGCGGCTTAATCCTATAAAAAATGTCCGTTTCCTGATTCTCAAAGAATCGTCTTAAAGCAAAAGCGCAAAGGTCAGCAATCTGAACCATCCCGGTGAGTTCTGAATTTACATAGAGCGGTGTTTCAATGATGTGCTTTATTGATGTCCAAAGTGTTCCTTGCTTATGAAAACGCTTCATAAGTTCGGTATGCTTCTTTGAAACAGTCTCGTTGTTGTCGTGAATCAGCAGACCGTAAGTCAGGTCTTCAGAGTGAGAGACATTACCCATGTAGTGCTCAAAACGCGAGATGACTTGTTCGAAAGCCTGATCCTCTGTTGATAATTTGGATTTGGTAGGATCGAAGAAAACCTTGTCGATACATTCCGCAAAGACTCTGGCGTGCCTCCAAGAGCCAACCTGATCTGCAATCTCTCGGATGAATGCAAAGCGCTTCGCGTAGGTCAAATGTATATAAGCGTCCGTCTGCTTATAATTCTTCTTGAGCTGCTTGAGCGCTTTTGAGTTGTTGGTCTTCTTGACTCTAAATATTTCTGCCTTACGTTGCTTGATTACCTCGCTGCGACGATCTGCGAAACTCATTGTGTCAAATCCGGGAATTCTGGTTTGCTCCAGATATGAACGCATAATCCATCCTGTATGGATCTCTGATTCGGACAAACCGTACTTAGCCTTAATTTTGTTGATGGCGCTGTCGCACTTCTTCCAATCTTTGACTGGAATTGAAATGCCGCAAAGGATGTAGTGTGAGGTGTTTCCAGGAATCTGAGGTGTTCCGGATTCATCAACATAACAAAAGTAAACCATACTCTCCGAGACTTCAAGGTATAAAAAAAGCGACTAGTATCAAGGCCGTAGCCTATGATTGAGACGCTTGGCGACTCCTCCTAGACGCATTGCAAATGTAAACATATTATTCTGAAAATCAAAACAGCTTCTAAACAAATATCTCATTCGACGGTTTTTCTTCGACAAAAATTAGGGCACACGTTACTCAAAAGAGTTACCCACTTTTCGGAAACGAATCTGAATATCGCACAATACGTGGGCATTGAGTCAACTTCATAATGCATATTCTTTTATTTCTGAGTCACGAAGATAGTCTCCCGCAGAAGGGTTCTTTGCCTACGTGTTTTTTAATTGAATATTTAGTCGTAACTTAGCGGACTGCTTGACAGGCAAAGAATTTGTGGGGAAGAATATCCGGTCGCCTGGATGCGACAGCTGAGTTTGCGGGGGTGGATGGTGTCGAAGTATCGATAGAAGTGCCGGTAAAGGAAGGACTGGAGCGGGGAAGTGCCGGAGCTGCATAATGAGTGGAACATTTATTAACACTAATGAATATGAGAACAAATAGATTTTTAGGCTTCATCATGTCTGTGGCGGCTCTTGCTTTCGCGGCCACGGCTTGTGATGACAAGAAAGAGGACTTGGGCGCTCCGTCGGTGGAGGTCGAAAAGTCCGAGATTTCATTTGAGAAGACCGGCGGAACCGAGACCGTTCAGGTGACTGCCACCAGAGACTGGAAGGCCACCACCGAGCAGGACTGGATCTCCATCGGACCGAGGGAGGGGAAAGGCTCCTCGAAGGCCGTGACTGTCGAGATCAAGGTGATGGAGAACTCTGGTTTGGATCGTGAAGGATCAGTGAAGTTCGACATCGGCTTTGACTCCAAGACTTTGACCGTTAAGCAGAAAGGAACAGGTTCCGTGGCTGACATGACCGTCTACAAGAACGACTTTGACAAGGCGGAAGCAACAAAGACCTATGGAACAGGCACAAGCTGGCCATATCTCGATCAGTTTGACGGTTGGAAGAACGCGACTGGAACGGGAGCGGGAAGTGAGGAATATTCGTTTAAGGCGATGTCGGCCAGGGCGAACTCCACTTCCAACAGCAACTATTCCGACTATGCCGGATCCGGAAGCAACAACCTGTTCTTTGGTTCGAACGCCTATTTCTCCGTGACCGGCATCAAACTTCAGTCAGCCACTGACTATTCTTTGACTTTCGGAGCGGAGAAATATAGCCAGGATAATGGTAGCCTGTTCAAGCATAACGAGTTCCATGTCTATGTCAGCAATGACGGAGCTAAGTGGGTCGAGCTTGAGTATTCATTTCCTAATGGCGACAAGGAAGGTCGCTGGGATCTTGCGACCTCTAATTTCACGGTTCCGTCAGGAACAACGACGCTTGGCATCTATGTAAAGGTCGATGTGGCTAGCTCTTATCGCCTTGATGACCTTTGCCTTGCCGTCGCTTCCTCAGCCGGCACCGTCATCGACTTCTCCAAGGGCGTTGACCTCGGCACCGGCGGTGGCGGTGGTGGAACGACCACTCCGACCGAGGGTACCGTGGCTTCTATCGTTTCGGGCAAAACCGATGCGTCCGTGACTCTGAAGGATGTCCTTGTCACTGGCGTGACGAATAAGAGTGCTGTTGTCACCGACGCTACTGGTAGCATCCTTGTCTTTGTCAACGCTACTCCGGGAGTAAAGGTAGGAGACAAAGTCACTGTGACCGGTACCACGGGCAAGCACAATGGACTTATGCAGATTACTAAGCCGAAATTCCAGATCGCATCGTCAGGCAACACCGTGACCTATCCTGATCCTAAGACTATTGACGAAAGCAATGTGTCTTCCTATAAGAGTGATGTGGTTGAATTCGTCACATTCAAGGGTAAGGTGAAAAAGAACGATGTTTACTACAACATATTCATAGGAGGGGTTACGGACAAGGATTTGTCGTTGTCTTACTTCCCTGGTGACATGGAATCTCTTGTGGACAAGGAAATTACCGTCAAGGGCTACTTCGTGGGAGGTGGAACCCACTACCAGATTGTGGCGGTCAATGTTGACGGTAAGGACATCACCGAGGCCGTAGAAAACGGCGGAGGCAATCCTGGCGGCGGCGACAATCCTGGCGGAGAGACTCCGGACGAAGGGAAATTTGCCAGCAATGTAAAATGGACATTGGGAGAGAATGCCTATGATGGTACTTCTCCAGACAAAACAAAGCAGACAGCCACGATTAATGGTGTGAAGGTGGTGACCATCCTCAAACTTGGAACATCGAATAAACCGGGAAAGGCCACATTGACAATCCCTGCGAACACCTCCAAGTTGTCCTTCTATGCGGTTGCGTGGAAAGGTAAGACAGCCACTTTGGTCGCTTCTTCTGCTGGAACCGAAGTCGGAACGCAGGCGGTGGCAGGTAATGTCGGTGCTACGGGAAATCCAGAGTATACAATCTCGGTTTCTGACTCCGATCATTACACTATGTCCCTGTCGCCTCAGGCTTCAGAATCAAATATAGAGATCACCACTAAGGAGAACGTGCGTGTGATTCTGTTTGGAATAGTGGCGGAATGATGGTGTAGTCATAGAATCTTGATTAACAAAGACTAAGGGATGCCCGGAAAAGCGGGCAGCCCTTTTGCTCTCTAATAATACGAACACATGAAGATAACGTTGAGCAGGTTCTGGATGATTTGCGCCGGTGTTGTAATGCTGGCGCTATCATCTTGTGGCTCAGGTGGTAAGGAGGATGTGCTTCCGCCGATAGTCGAGGTGAAGACCGCGGTGGTTGAGGCGGGAGGATATTCACAGTTCATTTATGTGAAGGCCTCGTCATCCTGGAGGATCACTATAACTTCGGTGGACGGCGGCGAGCCTGTGGATTGGATTATTGCTGATCCGAGCTCTGGCAGCGGCGACAAGGATGTCACCCTGAAGGTGGAGGCGAACAAATCGGAGAAGGAGCGCTCGGCTGTGATCACGGTGGAGAACAGTGCGGGAAAGGCTTCGAAGACAATCAGCCAGAAAGGGAAGAAACCGGAGATCAAGCCGGATCCAGACCCGACACCGGAACCAAAGCCTAACGAGACAGGCTGGCTGGAACTTCCATCAGTTCCGGCAGGGACGGATTTTTTCGCACATTCGATGACGATCGGCTCTGTAAAGACGCGGAACTATTCCTTCATTTGGGACTACGACAATCTGGTCGCGCCATGGGTGGCCTATCCGCTTTGCAAATGGAATATCGGTGGTCCGATGAAGAGGACAGATGCCTGGGCGCTTGATCCGCTTCTGCCGGAGAGCAGGCAGCCTGTTTTGAAAAAAGGCTATCGCAGTGGTAACGCGGGGAGTTTTTCCCGAGGACATCAGATAGCTTCAGCGGACAGGCTGACATCATATTCGGCAAACGCCATGACCTTTTATGGCACGAATATGACTCCACAGATTTATGAGGGGTTCAACGGGGACATCTGGGCGACGCTTGAAGACAAGGTTCGTGGATGGGCAAGAGATTCCGACACCCTCTATGTCGTGACCGGTTGCGTGATAGACTACAAAGACGGAGAGACCGTCAAGTATGCTCTTGACAACAATGGCAAGAAGGTCACCGTCCCGACAGCCTACTACAAGGCCGTGCTCCGCTACATGAAGAATTCCACGGTTGGCTATTCGGGCTATTCCGCCTGTGCCGTGTGGCTGGACCACAAAGTCTACAGCACGAAGACCATAGATTCTTCCTATTCGATGTCGGTTGATGATCTTGAGAAGAGACTGAACATTGATTTCTTCGTGAACTTGCCTGCCAAGGTGGGCGAGGAGACTACGGCAAGGATCGAGGCCGAGGAGCCGAAGACCGTCGCCTGGTGGTGGAGGTAGCGCTCCGGCGGAACCGACATATTCATGAATAATAATACAAAACTGATATGCGTTTGAGAAAAATACTTTATTCCGCTCTGCTGCTTCTGGTTGTGGCCGCCACGGCCTGCGCCAAGGGGGACAAGGGCGCGAGGGGGTATGTCATCGGCTTCTACAATGTCGAGAACCTCTTCGACACCTACCACGACGAGGGCAAGAATGACTATGAATATCTCCCCGACGGGGCAAACCGCTGGACTGACGCGCGGTACAACCGCAAGCTCCGCAACATCGCCACGGTGATCAAGGCGATGGCTGACGAGAACAAGGCTTTCCACACGGTTCTGGGCCTGAGCGAGGTTGAGAACCGCCATGTGCTTGAGGATCTTGTGAGCCAGAAGGAGATCGCCGACGCGAACTACCAGATCGTGCACTATGACGGTCCGGACAGGCGAGGCGTCGATGTGGCCCTGCTTTACAGGCCGGAGCAGTTCAAACTGATTGAAAGCAAATCCATTCCGTTTGATTTCAACAGTAAGGACATAAAGTTCGACATGGACGAGGAGTCTCAAGGACACTTCCGCACCCGTGATGTGCTGATGGTCAGGGGCGAGATCAAGGGCGAGATGTTCGCGTTCTTCGTCGCCCACCTTCCATCCAGGATCGGAGGCAAGGGGAGCGACCTTAGGAGCCGTGGCGCGGAAATCATCTACGAGAACTCCGCCAAACTGATGAATGAATATCCCGGGATCAAGATCGTGGTGATGGGTGACATGAACGACAACCCTACGGACGAGAGCATGGCCGTCTATATGCACGGCAAGGAGAATGTCTCCGAAGTCGGCAAGATGGACTTCTTCTCTCCGTTTACCTCAATGTTGAAAGCCGGTTACGGCTCTTTGGCCTATCGTGGCGAGTGGAACATCTACGACATCATCCTTGCGAACGAGGCGCTTGTGAACGCTCCGAAGGGGACGCTCAGGATTGTTCCGATCGTGAAGGGCAAGTACTACGGACGCGTCTTCAACCAGCCGTTCATGGTTCAGCAGACAGGACAGTACAAGGGTACGCCGTTCCGGACATATTCATCCGGCTCCTACGTCGGCGGCTACAGCGACCACTACCCGACCTATATTGTCATTAGTAACAAGTAGTTACTTCGGTCGCTTCGGCACTTCGACAAGCTCGGTGACTGAAAGTGCAGTGACCGCAGAGGCTCGGTCACTGAGCTTGTCGAAGTGACCCTCCAAATGGATAAATAGTTAATATTCAATAAATATGAACAAAAGAATATTCCTTGCCGCATCGGCTCTGTTTCTGGCTCTGACTTTATCGGCCCAGAACTACACCGGTGGCGTGAAAGGTACGGTCGTCAGCCGCTTGAGCAAGGCGACCATTGACGGAGCGGATCTGATCCTGTATTCAGAAGGAAAGGAAGTCGCCCGTGTGAAGGCCGGACAGGACGGAACGTTCCAGATCGGGAACCTGAAGGACGGAATGTACGACCTTGTCATCGAAAGCCCGGACTATCTCCAGTCCAGAGTCAACGTGACCGTCAATGACGGCTATGTCAAGAACATGTTCAACCTGTCCCTGACCCCGGTGGCGAAAGTCGCCGAGGTGGACGACGCCAGTTTCTCTGAGTTCGACATGGACGATTCCGGCTATCAGGACAGCCCTACCATCCTTTTCGGTCAGAACGATGTGTTCAACAATATGGCCGGCTACAATTTCAGTTCCGTGCGCTTCCGTGTCCGCGGCTATTCCAGTGAGTCACAGGATGTCTATCTTGCTGGCGTGAGGATGAACGACGCTATCACGGGCTACACGCCGTACTCCCTCTGGAGCGGTCTCAACGAGGCCACCAGAAGCAAGGAGTCCGTGAACGGAGCCGAGGTCTCCGATTTCGGATTCGGCGGCTACAACGGCCTCACGAACATCATGCCGATGGCCTCTTCCGTCCGCACAGGCTGGAGAGGAAGCGTGCTGACCAACAGCGCTCTGTACAGGCTCCGCCTGATGCTGACCTACGCTTCCGGACAGTTGGACAACGGCTGGTCCTACGCTTTCAGCGCATCGGCGAGGCTTGGCGGAAATGACTGGATAAAGGGTGTTTTCTACCGCTCGTTCGGCTACTACGGAGCCGTGGAGAAGAGGTTCGGCGAGGAGCATAAGCTGGGATTCACATTCATGGCCGCCCCTGGCGAGCGTGGAGCGCAGAACGGTTCCACCCAGGAGGTCTACGATCTGATGGGCGACAACATGTACAACTCCAACTGGGGCTACTATAACGGCAAGGTGCGCAACGCCCGCGTCCGCAAGACCCACGAGCCGATCGCCATCCTCAAGTACGACTTCACACCGGAGTCCCAGAAGCTCTCGGCCTCGGCCACAGTGCTTTACAGATTCGGCAAGAACGGCTACACGGCTCTTGACTGGTACGATGCCCCGGATCCTCGTCCTGACTACTACAGGAACCTTCCGAGCTATTTCTACATGGACAACACGGACTACAACCGTCGTAACTTCGCCAAGTACGCATGGGCGAAGGAGGCTTGGAAGACCGACCTCTCATCGACCACCCACATCAACTGGGATCGTCTCTATGCCGTGAACTCCTTGAACTCCACCGCCTCAGGTAACCGTTCGAAGTACGTGATCGAGGAGAGGCGTGTGGACCAGAACGACCTCAACTTCGCTGTCAACGCCAAGTGGAATCCTGTCAAGTTCCTGACAGTCAACGGAGGACTCTCCTACAAGTGGAACCGCACGGAGTACTACAAGATTCTGGACGACCTGCTCGGCGGAGACTACTATGTCAACATCGACCAGTTCGCCGAGAGGGATTTCGCCGCCTATCCGACGATGATCCAGAACGATCTGGACTACTATCTCAGGAACGGAGCCGCCCAGACCCTTGCCCAGGGTGACAAGTACGGCTACGACTACTATGCCCACGTCCGCCGCGCGGAGGCCTGGGCCTCAGGACGTTTCACGTTCGGCGGCTTCGAGGCGACGGTGGCCGGAAGGCTGGGATATTCGAAATTCTGGAGGGAAGGTCTTTTGAGGAAGGGTCTTTTCCCGGGACTTGACGACAACGGCAACCCGTTCACCTACAATGGGGAAATCATCACCAAGTACGACCAGATCGACGGCAGGCCGATCACCTCGAAGGGTGAGTCCGACAAGAAGGACTTCCTGACTGGATCCGGAAAGATCAACCTCGGCTACTTCATCAGCGGAGGCCACAGGATCTACGCCGACGCAGCCTACATCACCGAGGCCCCGACATTCAACCAGGCGTTCATCTCCCCGAGGACGAGGAACACCGTGATGCCTGACCTCAAGACCATCAAGACATTGACGGCGGACATCAACTACGCCTACAGCAATTCCGGCTACGATGTGCGCGTCACCGGATTCTACACCTCCATCAAGGATCAGACGGACGTGATGAGCTTCTACGATGACTCGCAGAACTCGTTCACCAACTTTGCGATGTCCGGAATCGACGAGAGGCACGTCGGAGTCGAACTCGGCTTCAAGGTGCCGACCCCGGTACCGAACCTTTCCCTTCAGGGAGTGTTCACCTACGGCCAGTACATCTACACCTCCAACCCTACGATGTACCAGACCTATGACAACAGCGCTGAATATGTAGCAGGCACCTACGGCGTCGTCATCCCTTACTGGAAAAGCCACCCTGTTCACAAGAAGAACGATGACGGCTCTTATATGTTAGATGCTGACGGCAACACCATCGTAGACCATTTTCAAGATCACTATGTTCCGAGCACTCCTCAGTTCGCCGCCAGTCTCGGCCTCGCGTGGAACAAGAACTACTGGTTCATCGACGCGGATGTGGATTTCTTCGGGAACTCCTATCTGGACATGAATCCTCTCTACAGGACGGACATGGCCACAGCCGGGCCTGACGGTCAGGTGACCGCCCAGGAGATCGAGTACATGGCCGCGCAGGAGAAGTTCAAGAACTTCATGCTCGTGAACGCCAGCGTGGGCAAGTCATGGTATATTCAGAGAAAGTACCAGCTCGGCTTCTCGATGCAGGTGAAGAACCTCCTGAACAACAGGGATGTACGCACCGGCGGCTACGAGCAGACCCGCCTTGTGGACAACACCGTCAGCAAGGAGAGATTCTACAGGTTTGATTCCAAGTACTTCTACATGAGCGGAATCAACTACATGTTGAACATTTATTTCAGATTCTAAGGATTCCAAGGTATGAAAAGAATATATTTCGCGCTGATCGCCGCCATTTTCGTCCTCGCCTCCTGCGAGGAGTGGGACCAGGTCTTCACCACGGACTACGGCAAGGCTGATGTCTACGAGCCTGTGACGATGACCCCCAACACGACCATCGCCCAGCTCAAGGCTCTGTACAAGTCCGGTCCGGTGAAGATCGAGAAGGACATCGTCATCGGAGGACAGGTGGTCTCCGAGGACCGCAGCGGCAATGTTTACAAGAGCATCTACATCCAGGACGCCACGGGCGGCATAGAGTTGAAGATCGGCAAGAACGCCCTCTACAACGACTACAAGCTCGGCCAGTGGGTCTATGTCAAGTGCGGCGGCCTCACGCTCGGCGCCTACAACGGAATGATCCAGCTGGGCTACGCTGATCCTACCGGTGAATATGAGACCTCTTACATCGAGGTTCAGTACATCATTGACACTCACATATTCAGAGGTAAGATTGACACTCCGCTGCAGCCAAAGAAAGTCTCCGCCGCCGATCTTCTGAAAGAGGAGAACATCGGCTGCTATGTCGAGCTTGACGGCCTGACCTACGCCAACGAGATCTTCTGCCTGATCTACATAGACTCCTACAAGGACAAGAAGTCCTCGTCCAACAGGATATTCCTATCCGGCACAGGCAAGGACTACAAGCCGGTCGCGGATCCGACGTGGGGCATAACGACCTGGGCGATGTCCAAGCAGGGTTTCATCGGCTACCTGAATTCCGGAAAGTTCGATGACGCCTATTCCGCTGATTATGCCAGACAGGTTTCGGATCCGGAACTCAAGGCCACGCTTCTGAAGAACGCGTCGGCGTATTCCGTCAGCCAGTACTTCAATATGGGCAGTCAGTCCGTGCAGATCCGCACCAGCGGCTATTCCCGCTTCGCAGACACCCAGATTGACGAGGCCATCCTCGGTGGCGCCCCGATCAACGTCAAAGGAATCCTCACTATCTATCAGGGTAAGGCACAGTTCACCTTGATAGACCTTGATGGAGTTGAGAAAGTGATCTAATAAGATAGTGAACTTTGAAAGCCTCCGTTCGGTCATTCCCCGTGCGGAGGCTTTTTCAATGAAAATATCAAATGTCTGTGAGTGTCAAGGCTTTGTTCCTTGGGGAAAAAGCCTTATCTTTGAGAGTTGAGTTATATTGAATTATGGAGGCCGGATTCAAAAGATTCCCTATCGGGATACAAACATTCAGTAATATTGTCGAGGGAGGTTACCTCTACATCGACAAGACAGGTTTTGTGCACGATTTGGCGGAGACTTACAAGTACGTGTTTCTGAGCCGTCCGCGTCGTTTCGGTAAATCCCTGCTGTCCTCGACTTTCCGTAGTTACTTCGAAGGAAAGAAAGAACTTTTCGAAGGGCTCAAGGCCGGAGATATGAAGAAAGAATGGACGCGGCACCCGGTCTTCCATTTCGACATGTCCACGGCCAAGCACGTGAACGAGGATCAGCTGTTGCGCCAGCTCGACTATAAACTTGCTGAATATGAAAGAGTTTACGGCAAAGGTGAGAATCTGGACAAGATGGATGTCAACGCAAGGTTGGAGTTTCTGGTAAAAGAGGCGTTCGCCAAGACCGGGGAACCAGCAGTGCTGATCGTTGATGAATATGACGCACCGCTGCTGGATGTGATGAACGACAAGGTCAGGCTTCCGTCCCTGAGGCAGATAATGAGGAATTTCTACAGCCCGATAAAGAGCCTTGACCCTTATCTGCGGTTCGTATTCATCACCGGGATCAACAAGTTCGCCCAGCTCAGCATATTCAGTGAGCTGAACAATTTGAAGAATATTTCGATGGAGACTAAATACTCGGCGATTTGCGGTATTTCTCAGAAGGAACTGGAGGATAATATTCAATATGGTGTGCAGGCGCTTGCCGACAGGAAGAAGATTTCCTACGATGAAGCTCTGAAATTGTTGAAATATAACTACGACGGCTATCATTTCTGTGATGAGTCTGAGGATATTTACAATCCTTTCAGCTTGCTTAATGCCTTGAGTGACCGTCGTGTCGGCAGCTACTGGTTTGATTCCGGCACGCCGACCTATCTTGTAGAAAGGCTGAGGCGTAACCCGATTGACGAAACCACATTGGACAACATCCCGCTGGTTCCCCAGTCCGACTTTGACGTGTCTCCGGAACTCTCCGACGACTCCTTGCCGATGCTCTATCAGACTGGTTACCTGACCATCAAGTCCTACGATGAGCGGATGCAGCTCTACACCCTCGGCTACCCGAACAGGGAAGTCAAGATAGGCTTCACCCGAGGACTTCTCGGTGAATATCCGAGCAAGACAGGAACAGCCTCCGGATTCGTGGCGCATTTCTATGCCGCGATGGACTCCCAAGACATCGACCTTGCGATGGAGAAGCTTCAGGCCTACCTTGCCGGAATCCCGAATGATTTGGAGAACAAGACCGAGAAGCACTACCAGACAATCATATACCTGATTTTCTCGCTGTTGGGATTCTATATCCGTACCGAGGTCAAATCCGCCATCGGACGAGCCGACGCCGTCTGCTACACCGACAACAGCATCTACGTCTTCGAGTTCAAGGTTGACGGCTCTGCAGAAGACGCATTGAAGCAGATAGACGAAAAAGGCTACATGCTCCCTTACAAGTTAGAGGACGGCAAGACCCTCGTCAAAGTCGGCGTCAACATCTCCTCCCGGACCCGCACCGTCGAGAAGTGGGTTGTGGGATAATCCGTATTCCCGTGTTCGGGCATATTCATTGATTTGATGGAATATAATGGATATTAACATATTAAGCAACCTTCAAAAAATAACCTGCCTCATCTTAAGGAATCTTTTCGGTCTATATCTGTTTTCTCATCAGTCATGTGCCACCGGCACACTCCTTCTTCGAAAAAAGATCTATCCTCGAAAATCTTCTCTTAATCTGAAGCAACTTATTATTTTCATGTTACTAAAATTTAAATCAAACTAAGATGAAAAAAACAATCTTAGCATTAGGAGCGATCGCTATGATGGCAGCCTGCACACAGACAAAGAACAATCCGTTCCTGGAGGAATGGAACACACCTTACGGCATTCCGCCGTTCGAGAAGATTCAGCTTACCGATTACATTCCTGCCGTCAAGGCCGGGATTGAGGAGCAGAACAAGGAACTTGAGGCTATCCTGAACAATCAGGATGCGCCGACGTTTGAGAACACCGTGGCGGCTTACGAGCTGTCCGGCAGGACTTTGACCAAGACGACGGCCGTGCTGTTCAACCTTCAGGAGACAGAGGGCAGCGATGAGATGAACAAAGTTGTCGAGGAGGCCACCGCGCTGATGACCGAGCACGAGGACAACATCTCGATGAACAAGGCGTTCTTCGAGCGTGTCAAGGCTGTCTATGACGCTGACCAGAGCGGACTTACGAGAGAGCAGCAGATGGTTCTCAAGAAGCTCTACCAGAGTTTCACCCGCAACGGTGTGGACCTTGACGAGGCCGCCCAGGCAAGGCTTAAGGAGATCAACCAGAAGATCGCCGCCGCGCAGCAGAAGTTCGGCACGAACCTTCTGGCCGAGAACAACGCGTTCAAGGAGCAATTCGGACTCCCTGTCTCATCCTACACCTCCGAAATGACATCCTGCGAGGACAGGAACCGCCGCGAGGCGATGTTCAAGGCATATTCCTCAAGAGGAAACAATGGCAATGAATATGACAACAAGGCTCTCTGCCTTGAGATCCTGAAACTCCGCGCCGAGAAGGCCAGACTCCTTGGCTTCGACAATTTCGCAGCCTATCAGCTGGACAACAAGATGGCTCACGACCCTGCTACCGTGGACGCTTTCCTTGACAGGATCATCGGCCCGGCAGTGGCCAAGGCTAAGGAAGAGGTGGCTGACATGCAGGTGATTATGGATGAGGACATCCAGGCCGGTAAGGTGGCCGCAGGTTCGAGGATCGAGCCTTGGGACTGGTTCTACTACGCCGAGAAGGTACGTCAGCGGAAATATTCATTGGACGAGAATCTGACGAAGCCATATTTCCGGATGGAGAATGTCCGCAACGGCATATTCTTCGCCGCCAACAAGCTTTACGGCATCTCCGTCGAGCCGCTGAAGGACGTTCCGCTCTACAACCCTGCCGTCGAGGCCTTCAAGGTCATTGACGCGGACGGAAGTCTTCTTGGAATATTCTCGACCGACTATTTCCCTCGCTCTTCGAAGAGAGGCGGCGCGTGGATGACGAACTTCCGTGAGCAGTATGTTGACGCCCAGGGCAATGACGTTCGCCCTATCGTCATCAACGTCTGCAACATGACGGCTCCGACCGACTCTCTCCCGGCCCTCTTTACCATTGATGAGGTCGAGACTGTGTTCCACGAGTTCGGTCACGCCCTCCACGGACTTCTCACAAAGTGCCACTATCCTTCCGTCAGCGGAACCAATGTCGCCCGTGACTTCGTGGAGACATTCTCTCAGTTTAATGAGAACTGGGCTTTCCAGCCGGAGATTCTCGCTGAATATGCCAAGCATTACGAGACCGGTGAGGTCATTCCTGACTCCCTCGTGGCCAAGATTAACAATGCCAGGAAGTTCAACCAGGGCTTTATGACCTCAGAGCTTTGCGCCGCGTCCATCCTCGACATGAAGTGGCACGAGCTTGACGAGGAGGATCTCGCGAAGCTTTCCGAGGGAGATCAGGCCGCCAATGTGGCTGAATTCGAGAAGAAGGTCTGCCGTGAGATGGGTCTCATCGACGAGATCATCCCGCGCTACCGCACGACCTACTTCAACCACATATTCAACAGCGGCTACAGCGCCGGCTACTATAGCTACCTTTGGGCCGAGGTTCTGGACAAGGATGCTTTCGAGTACTTCGAGCAGCAGGGCATCTACAATCCTGAGGTGGCTCTGAAGTTCCGCCAGACCTTCCTTGAGAAGGGTGGCAGCGAGGAACCGATGACCCTCTACCTCTCCTTCCGTGGCGCGCAGCCGGACCCGGGTGCTCTTCTCCGTGCCAGGGGACTGACTGAAAAATAGAACGGTATTCTGACTAAGAGGAAAGACATATTTATAAGTATAAGAAGGACATCCCCTTTTTGAAATTTTGCACGTTACCAAAATTTTCAAAAAGGGGATGTCCTTCTTATGTCCCGATGATTGAATACTTTTCCGTCGGTCGCTGACGTAAGCCAAAACTGCATAAATAACTGCTGACAGTGGGGGCAGAAAAAAGGCAAATGGCAAATTTTGCACGTTACCAAAATTTGCCATTTGATTTTTCTGCCCTAAGGGTGTCGATCTGTGAATGTCTAAAGGGATTGGTACACGAGAAGCCTCTCTGCGGTACCAAGTGCTTTAAATAATGCCTTTGGTACACGAGAAGCCTCTCTACGGTACCAAGTGCTCTAAATAATGCCTTTGGTACACGAGAAGCCTCTCTGCGGTACCAAGTGCTCTAAATAATGTCGTTGGTACACGAGAGGCCTCTCTGCGGTACCAAGTGCTCTAAATAATGCCTTTGGTACGTACAACTGCCTTCTGGTGTACCAAACCTCTATAATAAGGTCTTTGGTACACGAGAGGGCTTTCTGGGGAACAAACTGAATTTATTCTATTAAAATTATTCTGCTAAAATAATTTTGGCAGAATAATTTTTTGTTATATTTGCCGTAGATGGAATTAACTATGGACAATTATATCAATCCGTTCTTTGTTGCGGGAAGGATTCCTCCAGAATTTTTCTGTGACAGGGACACAGAAACCAAGCGGTTGACGGGCTGCATATTAAATGGGGAAAATGTCGTTCTGACCTCTCCGAGGAGGGTCGGGAAGACGGAGCTTGTTTATCATTGCTTTGATGAAGAGAGGCTGAAAGACAAGTTTTTCGTGATATTCGTGGATATTCTTCACACCTCCAGTCTGAGGGAACTTATAATGGAGTTCGGAAATGGGGTTTTCAAGAAGGTCGCGAGGCATAGTGACAAACTTATGAAGTCTTTCGCTTCGACTCTAAGGTCGCTTCAAGGGAGTTTTGGATTTGATCCGGTGAGTGGAATGCCGACATTCAACGTCCGTCTGGGGGATATTACGGCTCCTGAATATACCATTGAGGAGATATTCGAATATTTGGAGAAGGCGGACAGGCGCTGCATTGTTGTCATAGATGAGTTCCAGCAGGTTGTGAAATACCGCGAGAAAGGTGTGGAGGCATTGCTGAGGGCGAATATTCAGCGCTCTTCCAACTCTAATTTTATCTTTTCCGGCAGTGAGAGGAGGATAATGGATCAGATGTTTCTGGACTCAAAAAGGCCGTTTTACCAAAGTGCGACCAATTTGAGTATGGATCCGATTGACAGGGGCGTTTATGCTCGGTTTGCACGGGATCTGTTCGCAAGGTATGGAAAGACAGTTGCGGAAGAGGGAATCCACAAAGCGTACGATATGTTTGAGGGAATAACCGCCTACGTGCAGAGGATAATGCACGATGTGTTCACGGAGACGGCTACAGGTGGAACCGCGGATGTCGATCTTGTGGACAATATGACGGACCGCTTTATCGAGGAGAGTTCCAGGCGCATCCGGGAGCAACTTTCGGTAATAACAGAACAGCAGAAAGAATTGCTGTATGCGATTCATTCAGAGGGCGTTGCCAAAGGATTGACGGCTTCGGCGTTTGTTAAAAGGCACAGACTGAAGTCCGCAAGCTCCGTCCAGTCCGCGACCAAACAGCTCCTTGAGATGGATCTTATTACAAAAGAGGGCAATGAATATACTCTCTCGGATCCATTGCTGAAACTTTGGCTTACACGTGAAATCCAATAATTCATTAATATTATGAAAAGAATGTTTTTGGCCCTCCTTCTTGGAGGAATGACGCTTTCGGCGGTCGCTGGGCCTGCCGAAGTGACCGACGAGGCGAGGCTTCTGAGGTTCCCGGCGACCAACGGGACGGATGTTGTGTTCTCTTACGCCGGTGACCTGTTCACGGCTCCGCTCAGCGGTGGCGAGGCACGCCGACTGACCTCCCACATCGGCTACGAGATGTTCGCGCACTACTCACCGGACGGCAAGACGATCGCCTTCACCGGTGAATATGACGGCAACCGTGAGGTTTACATCATCCCGGCGAAAGGCGGCGAGCCTGTCCGTCTGACCTACACGGCCACCAACGGACGTGACGACCTCGGTGACAGGATGGGACCTAACAACATCGTGATGGGATGGACACCTGACGGAAAGAACATCATATTCAGAAACCGCACTGGCGATGGCTTTTCCGGCAAGCTTTGGACGGTTTCCGTGAACGGCGGGATGCCGAAGGAGATTCCGCTTCCGGAAGGAGGTTTCTGCTCCTATTCGCCTGACGGAAAGAAACTTGCTTACAACCGGGTGATGAGAGAGTTCAGGACCTGGAAATATTACCGTGGCGGAATGGCCGACGAGATCTGGATCTACGACGGCAGGAAGGTCGAGAAGATCACCGACAACCCGGCACAGGACATATTCCCGATGTGGGTAGGCGACGAGATCTATTTCGCGTCCGACCGTGACATGACGATGAACCTTTTCGTTTACAACACGAAGACCAAGGCCACGGCCAAGGTGACATCATTCGATGACTATGACGTGAAGTTCCCGAGCACGAACGGCAGACTCGTTGTGTTCGAGAAAGGAGGCTACCTCTATAAGCTGGATCCGGCCACAAAGGCGACCGAGCAGATCCACATCACCCTCGGCTCCGACCTTGTCTATGCCCGTGCCGAAAGGATGAATGTCGGCAAGAAAGGCCGCTCTTCGTTCAGCCTTTCCCCAGATGGCAAGAGAATGGCCATCACAGCCCGCGGAGAGGTCTTCGACGTGCCTGTCGGAAAGGGCATCACGAGGAACATCACCAAGACCCCTGGCTCGAACGAGCGCAGCGCCGACTGGAGTCCTGACGGAAAGTACATCGCCTTCATAGGTGACGGAACAGGGGAGACCGAGGTCTATCTCTACGATGTCGCCGCCGGTGGCGAGCCTGTCCAGGTCACCAAGGACAACGACACCTACATCCGTGACCTCCAATGGAGTCCGGACAGCAAGCACATCCTTTACACCGACAGAAAGAACCGCATCGTTGAGGTCGATCCGTTCGCCAAAACCAAACGGACTGTCCTTCAATGCCCTGAACAGGAAATAAGGGATGTTGAATATTCCCCTGACAGCAAGTGGCTTACCTACAGCCGCCCTGCCCCGAACAAGATGAGCGTTGTCTATGTCTATAACCTCGCTTCCGCCAAGGAATATCCTGTCACGGAGAAATGGTACGACTCCAGTTCCCCGACATTCTCAACAGATGGTAAATACTTGATATTCACATCTGACAGGGATTTCCGTCCGATCTACAGCAGGATCGAGTGGAACTTCGCCTACACGGACAGAAGCGGAGTTTATATGACGATGCTCGCAGCCGGCACACCTTCACCGCTGCTCCCGACTGACAGCGAGTCTGTGAATATTTCCGAAGATAAGAAGGATGAAGCGGCTCCGGCGGAAGCCGCCAAAGACAAAAAGGCCGCCAAGGCTTCTAAAGACGCCGGCAATGCTGCTTCCGGCAAGAAGACTGTGGACGTGAATATCGACATCAATGGCCTGGTAGACAGAACCATAAAACTTCCTGTAGGAGGCTCACGCTCATATTTCTCTGACGGCAAGAAGCTCTGGTACAGGGATGGTCGCGGCACTCAGGTGCTTGATTTCGAGACCGGTAAGTCTGAGCAGTGTTCTGAAGGAATGGTCATCTACCGTCCGGGAGACAAGAAGGCACTTTCGACTGCCAAGGGCAAATGGACAGCCGTCAGCTTCCCGTCCGCGAAAGTCGGCGGAGGCGAGGCCATTGACCTTGACAATATGTACACGACAGTGGATTACGCCCAGGAGTGGCCTCAGATCTTCGACGAGGTCTGGCGCGCCTTCCGCGACGGCTACTATCTTGAGAATATGCACGGCCGCGACTGGAAGGCCGTCAAGGAGAAGTATGCAGCTCTCCTGCCTTATGTCAAGACCCGTCTTGACCTCAATTACGTGATCGGCGGAATGATCGGCGAGGTCGCCAGCGGTCACGCCTACGTCAATCCGGGCGACTACCCTAAGCCTGAGCGCATCCCGATGGGCCTTCTCGGTGCTAAGATGAGCAAGGACAAGAGCGGTTACTTCAAGATCAATCACATTTACTCCGGCGCTGTCTATAGGAACGAACTCCGCTCACCGTTGACCGAACCGGGAATGAATATCTCCGAGGGCGATTTCATCACGGCCATTGACGGACAGTCTCTTAAGGACGTTGACAACATCTACAGGCTCCTTGTCGGAAAAGCTGACAAACTTGTCGAACTGACCGTCAGCAAGTCGGCCGCCGAGGGAGGACGCAAGGTCGTGGTCAAGCCGATCGCCGATGAATATCCTCTCGAACACTACGAGTGGGTGATGAGGAACATCCGCACCGTCGAGGAGAAATCCGGCGGCAAGGTAGGCTACATCTATATCCCTGACATGGGACCTGAGGGACTTAACGAGTTCGCACGCTGGTACTATCCTCAGCTCGACAAGGAGGCTCTCATCATCGATGATCGTGCCAACGGTGGTGGAAACATCTCTCCGATGGTCATCGAGAGGCTTCTGCGCAAGGTTTACAGGATGACGATGTACAGGAACTCCAACCAGAACGGAACCATTCCGGAAGGGACCCACACGGGCCCTAAGGTGCTGCTGATCAATAAATATTCAGCATCGGACGGTGACCTCTTCCCGTGGAGCTTCAAGGCCAACAACCTTGGAACGGTGATCGGCACAAGGACTTGGGGCGGAATCGTGGGCATCAGCGGCTCCCTGCCTTACATGGACGGAACCGACGTGCGCGTGCCGTTCTTCACGAACTACGACGCGGCGACGGGACAGTGGATCGTCGAGAACCACGGAGTCGATCCTGACATCCTGCTGGACAATGACCCTGTTAAGGAATATGCCGGTGAGGATCAGCAGCTTGACAAGGCCATTGAGGTTGCCCTTCAGCAGATCAAGGACCGCAAGCCGTTTCCTGAGACCCCGGCTCCTCGCACCTTCAAGGATCTTGGACTGCCTCAGATCAAGTAACGGATTACCGAGACACTGAAATATGAAGACAACAGGAATCCGGCCGGCCATTCTGGCGGCAATGTTTATTGGTCTTACATTGGGTTTATGCGGATGTGGCGCGGCCACGGCGCCGGAATCCCTCCGGTGCGAGTACCAGGAAGGCGACGACATCGTGATTGACACCCAGGCCCCAAGGCTCTCCTGGATAAACAACACGACCCAGACGGCGTGGCAGGTGCTGGTGGCGACGGACAGGAATGCCCTCAAGGAAGGCAAGGCCGACATCTGGGACTCGGGTAAGACGGTTGGTGCCGAGTCGCATCTGGTGGCATATTCAGGCCCGGCTATGGAGTCCATGAAGGACTATTGGTGGACGGTCAGGATCTGGGACGGCAAGGACAAGGTCTCCACCTGGGCGAGACCTGCCCGCTGGACGACCGGAATGTTCAGCGAAAGTGACTGGCGGGCGAAGTGGATAGGTGCCTCATGGCAGGATGACAGCGTTCCGGAGGCGGACAACTCCGCACCCATATTCAGAAAGGAATTTACTGTCAGAGAGGGACTTGTCCGTGCGAAGGCATTTGTCTGCGGACTTGGCTGGTTCGAGATGTCCATCAACGGCGGCAAGGTCGGAGACGATTATTTCGTTCCTGGCCTGACTGACTACACGGCCAGACCGGCGCTTCTCACCAATCCGCGGATCCCTCTGGAGCCGGAAGTCACCGCTTACAGAACCCTGTATCTCGCCTATGACATCACCGACATGCTCGGCAAGGGGGCGAACGCCGTCTCGATGCTCCTTGGGAGCGGCTATTTCCATGAAGGGTTGTTCAACAACAACACCATAGCGAACTACGGCTACCCGAGGTTCATCCTGCAGATGGCGCTTGAATATTCAGACGGAGGCATTGAATATGTCTGCTCGGACACCACATGGAAGGAGGCTCACTCTCCGGTCGTGTTCAGCAACCTCTACCAGGGAGAAGTCTATGATGCCAACTTTGAGATTCCTGGATGGAACAAGCCAGGATTGGATGACTCCTCATTGAGCCACGCCGTCCTGAAGGAAGCTCCGCAGGGCAGGCTGACCGCCAACATGGGACCGACAGACAAGGTGCTGGAAACCCTTAAGCCTGTCAGTTTCGAGCGTCTGGAGGACGGCACGTTCAAGATTGATTTCGGCAAGGTCATCTCAGGATGGGTCAAGCTGGACGGCGTGAATGTCAGGAAAGGAGACACACTGAGGGTTAACCACCTGTCCGAGTATCCGGCCGGCAGGTGTGAATATGTCTGCGCTTCCGACGGCAAGGTCACGACAAGCCCTCGGTTCACCTGGTACGTGTTCCGGGAGGCGATAGTCTCCGGGATGGAGAACCTTGACGTCTCACAGGTCGTGGCAGAGTCGGTCGGCAGCAATGTGAAGCCTGACGCCGAGTTTGACTGCTCGAATCCGTTGTTCTGTCGGATCGAAAAGATCTGGAGACAGTCGCAGGTGGACAACATGCATGCTGGAGTGGCTTCCGACTGCCCTCACCGGGAGAGACTTCCTTACACCGGCGACGGCGAGGTAGCCATGCCGATGGTTCTCGCCAACTTCGATGCCGCCTCCTTCTACAACAAATGGATCGGCGATGTCAGGGGCAGTCAGAATCCGGAGTCAGGCTATGTTCCGAACGGCGCTCCGTGGGAACCATGCTGTGGAGGAGGCCCGGCCTGGGGAGCCGCCATCTGTGTCATGCCTTGGGAGTTCTACAACAGCTACGGTGACAAGACGCTTCTCGCCGACTGCCTCCAGCCGATGAAGGATTTCGTGCGCTACTACGACACCTGGCGGGCAGAGGACGGCACCTCGTCCTTCCACAAGCCTACGCCTCAGGGCGCGCCTCTCTACTGGTACAACCTCGGCGACTGGGCTCCGGCATTCGGCCTGCCTCAGGACGAACTCGTCCACACATTCTTCTATTGGTTGTGCGCCGACATCACATCGAAAGCGGCCAAGGTGCTTGGAGACGAGGCGGGAGCCGCCGCCTATTCCGCCAAGGCCGAAGGAATCCGTGACGCCTTCAACAAACGGTTCTACGATCCTGAGACAAAAAGCTACGGGGATTTCGGCTCCAATGTCTATGCCTTGTACATGGGTGTTCCCCGCGAGAGACTTGAGGATGTGCGCGCCACACTCCGCGACGAGCTGATGGTCAAGTACAACGGCCATGTCAATGTGGGATTCGTCGCTCACCGCTTCCTTTATGAGACGCTTGCCCTGAACGGAATGAACGATGTCGCTTGGACGCTCCTCAACCAAAAGGACTTCCCGAGCTTCGGATGGTGGCTTGAGCAGGGTGCGACAACCACGTGGGAGCAGTGGAACGGCAACGATTCGCGCAACCATCCGATGTTCGGTGGCGGTCTCGTCTGGTTCTACAGGATGCTTGCGGGAGTGCGCACTGATCCGGAAGAGCCTGGCTACAAGCACATCATCATCCGTCCGGTTCCAGTCCGTGAGCTGGGCGAAGTCTCCTACACGACGGCGACTCCTTACGGAACGTTGGTCTCCAAAGTCACGGTGGACGGTGACAAGGTACGCATGGAAGGCCGGATCCCTTTTGGAACCCACGCCACGGTCTATGTCCCGAAAAACACGGATGTCGCCATCCTTGACCCGCAGGACGACTCCAGCTACGAGATCCACAGCATCGGCCCTGGAGCCTATTCCTTCTGATGCGGGTGTCGGTGGCATTGGCATTGACAAGAAATGGACGGCCGGCGGCGGTTACACTTCTTTCTCCCTTTCCGGTGTCGATGCCGACAAAGTGATGGACGGCGGCATGCCAGGATTCTACTTTGGTGTCAATTATGATTACGCTTTTTCCACGATCGATGGTCTTACGGTTGAGCCTGGACTTTATTTCATGCACTACGGCAAGGATCATGTTGACCCATGGTCTGACTTTAAGGTCAACCGCAATACTTTCTATGTAGGCATAGGTTTCACCTTCTGATTTCAGCCCATATTAACAGGCAGGTCATAAAGTTATCCGGTCACTGAACATCTCGAAGTGACCGGATTTTTTATTTCGTTGAAACTTGAACTTGTAACCAATAACCTTTGGTTGCAATTCCTCTCCTGGATATTTTCATATTTTCGCACCATGAAACTATTCAGGATATTCAACACTTTTGTTGTGTCCGCATTTGCCGTGGTTGCTTTTTCTTTATGCTCAGGCAATGAGACAGACTATGCGTTGGACGTTGCGGAAAACCTTATCTGGACAAGGCCGGACAGCTCGCTGTCTGTGCTTGGGTCTGTGGACACGTTGAGATTGAGGCCGGAATCGAGTCGCGCGAGATTCTCCCTGCTTTATGCGATGGCGCTGGATAGAAACTGTATCGACACGGCTGACATCAGTGTCCTCAGCCTGGCGGTCAGATATTATGATCGCCACGGCTCTGACACCGATCGGATGATGTCGTACTATTATCTTGGCAGACTTTACTATAATGGAGGCGATTATCTCTCCGCGGTCAAATGCTATATGCAGGCGAAGGAATATTCAATGCGTTCTGTCGATCTTGTCTTCAGAGGCTTGATTTCCTCCGCCATTTCGGATGTATATGCGCAGAACAACAATTTCCCCGAAAAGATCAGATATTCAAAAGAGGCTCTTGACTGTTTCAGTGAGGCGGGTGATTCCTGCAGGACTTGGATAACGACAGGACGTCTGGCTTCTTACTATGCGGATTGCAAGGACTGGGACAAATCGGACAGCCTTTATTCGATATTCCTTTCCAGTCCTCCGCATGACACCGCGGTCTTGGCTGAACATTTGTTCAATATCGCCAGATACTCTCTTTCCCGTCCGGAGCCAAATCCGAGGCAAAGCGTGGCGATATTTCAGAAAGCGGTTGATGAATATGGTGGGAAACCTTCCGCGATTGATTATGCCTCTTTTGCTTATGCCTTGGACAATATAGGCTGCCATCGTGCGGCGGACAGCATCTTTTCCCAATTGGAGGAGAGAGTGAACGGCTCTGTTCCGTTAATGATTTGGAAGTACCGTGTGCTCAAACATCGGAGAAAGTTTCAGGAGGCTTTGAATATGCTCGAACAGTCTGTGGTCTTGCAGGAAGAATCATTGAACGCCACTTTGAACCAATCCGTCACTCAAGCGCAGTCGGATTATTTCAAGACCAAGTCAGAAATGATGGAAAAAGACCATGACATGCAGATTCTTGTCAGATGGATTGTCGTTTTGCTTTCGGTGATCGGCCTGTTTGTTGTCATCACGGTCTATATGCACGGCAAACGAAAGTGGGCGAGGCGGATGAGCGAGATGTCCATGATCAACGAGGAGGTAAGCTCCAGGCTTTCCAAGGAGCACGTTGCTTTGTCGGACAAGGAACTTGCCTTGAGGAATCTCAGGAGGAAGTATGTTTCAACCTACAAGCGTCAGTACAGCCAATTGAATGATCTATGTGTGGAATATTGGGAGACGGCAGGAAGCGGAAAGGAGAAGGAGAGAATCTATGCGAAGGTGAAGAGGCTTGTCAGTGTGATTGATGATTGCAACCAGAAGAAACTGGAGCGGATGATAGACGAGAATCTGGACGGAATCATGGGGAAGCTGCGAGCGGATTTGCCGGACGCTACAGACAATGAGTTCCGTTTCATCGCACTGAATATCCTCGGATTTGATGCCAAGACCATCGCCCGCATCATGGGCTACACGGTGCAGAGTGTCTATACGAAACGGGCTCGTATGAGGGCCAAGATCTCCGAAATCGTCTCTGAGAACAAGGATTTTTACCTTGACTTTATAGGTTGACAAACGTAAAAGTCTGATATTTAATTTGTTCAGGAATCCATTATTCTTTCCTGCCAGTATAACTGTCTGAAATTGAGCCCGATATGCGCACGTGTTGAGATTCTTGACTTTAACATAGGCTTAATTCATTGTGTCTTAATAATATACTGATGGCGGCTGTTAATACTTTTTTTCATTGAAATAATGCTCTTTCTTGCGACCTTTGCGAAAACCAAATATAAAACCAATTATGCGAAAAGTTTTATTTGCGCTGCTCGCGCTGACTTTCATCAGTCAAACGTATTCTCCGTGTAAGAGTAAGGACGAGACGCTTGTTGTGTTGATCGTCCTGGAAAACACAAAGCCATCCTCGTCCACGAACCGTTCTTTGGCGCAATGTCCTATAGACGGTTACTACCACACCTTGACGAATATGGTAGAGCTGTCCTTCAAGTCTAACCTTGGAAACGTGTTTGTCACGCTGGACAATATGACGACGGGCGAGACTTATGAATATTCCGGCAGCAGTGCCGCAGGGGTGATGATGATGCCTGTGTCTTCCAATTCTTGCTACACGATGAACATTACCACGGAGTCGGGACGTGTCTTCACAACCTCGTTCCTGACCGGTGATGTCTACGAGGACGAATAGTCCGTGATAACCAACTAACCATTATTGTTTTCATCAACCACCATGGATGCGGTAATGAATTATCGCATCCATGTTTCAGTGGTTTCAGACGTGGCTGTTATTTCGTAAGATAAAGCTTTGCGATGACGCGGTTGTCCTCTTCGTTTATGTTGTTCAGGATCTCAGGATTGCTGAGGCGTTTCTTGAGGGAGGACGGGAACGTGCTGATCGTGGCTGGTTCCAGAAGACAGTAGATGATACCGTCTTTCATCTCCTTGAATGAACCGGCGAACACATCCTGACCAGGTTTGCCAGCGCTGAACCAATGCCAGTCACCGCCGCTCAGCAGGCCATAATAGGAATCCTGATCCATAACCGTAATATGTCAGCACGCCTTCATCCGTCAGCCAAGACATTGATCCAAGATCCATTTCCGGGAATATCTTCGAGTCGATCATATTCCCGTCCAATGAGAATCTTTGAAGTTTCGAAGGGGTTGAAAAGACGCAAAGGTTTCCGTCACGGTACTGGATGTCATTTATTCGAATATACTCCTCGGGCCCGTTGCCTTTCTGTCCGATGCGCCCAAGGAATTTTCCGTCAGCGGAATAGCGAAATATGTTGTTGTTGATCAGATTCATCACGATATAGGAATCCCCGGCGATGGTCAGGTCTGTGACGCCGCCGACCAGATGCTCGCTGTCTGTTTCCAATGGTATCAACTCGATTGAGGAAATGTTTTCCGCCAAAGGATTGATGGTGTTGTTGAACTCCACGGCCACATTGCCGTCCGCATTCACCTTATGACCGGTGCTTCCGATCGCCATGGAAGCCAAAATGCCCAAGGTCAAGATTGTGGTAAGTTGTCTGTTCACAACAAAACGTTTTTGGCTGTCCGGCAAAGCTAATGTTTTTCTCGAGAATTATATCTAACTTAGCAACGACTAAAGACGATTTTGAATATGCTGCTTGAAAACTGGATGATGAGACAAGGGGTAATAATATTACTAAGTCTGTTGATGGTTGTGTCGTGCAAAGGCACAAAGAGTGACTGTGCGGTTGACAGGACCATTGAATGCAGGGAGTCGCAGATACGGCCGGATATTCCTGAATATGTCAAAGAGGTTACTTTTCTTCCATTGGAGGTGGGAGACAACACGTTGCTGGGCTCTGTGGATAAGGTGGCTTTTTATAATGATCTGATTTATATCGCTGACTATAGCTCCCGGAAGATTCTGGCCTATGATATGAACGGCAAGCTTTGTTTCGTCCTTGACAGGCAGGGCAGAGGGCCTGGTGAATATCTTGAGGTCAAAAGTTTCACGGTGGACTCTGATAACCTTTACGTTTTGGACAATATCGGCAAGAAGTTGCTTGCCTATGATCCGTTGACGGGGGAATATAAAGCATCCAGAGAGATGCCTATAGTCGCTTGGGACGTTGAGGTGCTGTCAAATGGCGACTTTATTTTCGCGTTTGTCACCGCGGGCGGAAAATCCTCAAAAGAGCAACCGCCATATCGCTTGTTTGTGACAGACAATGATTTGAATATCAAAATACAGATGCTTGGCTATGGCGAAAAAGAAGGCTCAGATGCCTTCGGCTATGGTCGTTTTTTCTCCACTTACAGGGACAAGATCTTGTTCTGCTCCTACGGCAACGACGCATATTATGTTCTGGATCGCGGCAATGGTGAGATCATTGAAACAGTCGGGATTGATTTCGAGAATAAAGCATCCCGTAAAGACAAGAATGATGTGTCCCTAATAAACAGCTTCACGCATTTGGGCTCTGTGCCGATTGTTTGCGGAGATTATCTTTTTTGTGACATCACGACAAAAGATGCCGGTGGCGGTTATTGCCTTTATGGCTCAAACACAAATGGTTTTGTCTCCAATCCGGAAAATGGAGGCCGGAACTGTATGCTGGAACCAGTTTGCAGCTATGCCGATTCTTTCGTGAGTGTGCTTGAGGACAGGGATATGTATGACTTTATCGTCTCCACAGGCTTCCAGAAGGCCGGTGAGGATGCCGAGAATGCTCTTGACAGCGGTTCTCTGGTTCTTCTGTTTTATCATATGATATGAGTTCGGACCCGCGGTTGGTTGTGAGAAACCATGCGCACCTGGAACCGCATCCGATTGACAGTGATAGAGTTGGCACTCCAGGTGCGAACAGATTCGCACACCTGAGAGTTGGTGGCTTCGCTACAGGGCGTTCTATTGGCACCTAAGACTTCCAGGTGTGAAAACCTCCGCGCACCTGGAACCGCATCGGCTTGACAATGATCGAGTTGGTACTCCAGGTGCGAGCGGATTCGCAAGGACAAAGGATGGCTTCTGGCTTTATTATTCCTACCTTAAGAATCCTGACAATAACAGCCTCATTCTTGTCAATGAAGAAATGGATCACCTTTTGAAAGGCTTTTTCCCGGCAAAGGAGCCTTTCCCGGTGTCTTTAAGCTCTGGCTTCACCTCTTGGGCCGGGAAGGAATATTTCTACTTCCCTCAATCAAACGTCCTGTATTCATTGGATGGAACTGAGGCGCGCCCTTACATTGAATTTGATTTCGGAGAGCGGACATTGCCATATTCAAAAATAATGAATATGTCCCGGGAGGAATATGAGGCTTTAGTTGGTTCCGGATGTGACGGAAGATTCGAATCCGATTTTGGTGTTGTACAAGCTGAAATAAGTTGCCGTACGGTGCTCTAACCATTTAATAAGTAGTTTGTTAAGAACGCTGTATTATCTGCTTTAGGCTTTGCCTTGCAGCTATCTTGCGGCTTGGTGAACGTTGCGTATGAGTACTGGTGGTTGGATGCAAAGATGTAAAAAAACCGGTATTTGTGGAAATATTTTTCCGATATTTGTGGAAATAGCGCTTGGGGCGATGGAAAGCCGTAAAGAAGATGCCTAAAATAAACTTGTAATTTGATAATAACAAATGAGATCAATTTATGCTATTATGTTGGCCATATTACTATTGGCCACTGGTTGTAGTGATTCATACTGCCCTTCGTTGGATAAGGTTGTCACAGTGGAGGAAAGTGATTTCTATGAGATTTCTCTTTCCGGACTCAAGCCAAGGGAAATAGATCTTGACTTGATGGGGATTATCGGAGCCCGTTATTGCGACTCTTTGTTGGTTGTCACGACTTTGGGGACGGACCGGTTGCTTCACTTGTACGATCGCCATTGTCTGGAGCGCAAAGGAGACTTTTTCACCAAGGGACGAGGACCGAAAGAATTGTTATTTCCATTATTCGGAAGTTCTCTGAGCCTGGATAACGAATCTGGCTCATATATGATGCGTTTTGTGGACCGGTATTCTGACCGTCTTGTAGAGGTGAATCTTTCAGAGTCCATTATGAATAAAGATCTTGTTTTAAAAGAACGTGAGTTTAAAAGCGGGGAGGAACTCTTCACGGCGCTGCCTTTGGACGGATCCCGTTGCTTTATGAAGCGAATGGTTCAGAATGGCACTTGTTTGGAACGTTATGTCCGGAATGTCGAAGGAACAGAAAGTATGAGCCAGCCAATGCTCAAGTTAAACTCCTGTCAGATAAGCAATAATGATGGCTATAATATTAATTTGTTTTCAGGAACAGTTGGTTATAACAGCTCTCGTCATCTTATTGTTGAGGCGATGTGTCTGTTGAATCTTGTTCAGGTATATCCTGTTGAGGGCGATGGCGGTTACACATTGTGCTATGGAAAGACTATGCCTGACATCCGTGTCCTTGAAAAGCAGTCGCCTCAATTATGCACTTATCATACAGGTTTGTCATTGAATGATAGTTACTTCTCTGTTATGTACACCGATGAACGTGCGAGTGGGACGACAAAGGAAATCCACGGCTATGCCTGGGATGGCAGTCCATTGTTCCGAATACCATTGCCTTCGAATATTACCAAATATGACATCGACAGTAAGACCGGATCCTTATTGACGGTTGATGAGGAAGACCATATTCGGGAGTACAGTATTGAATATCTAAAGTCGTAAGGAGAGACCTGAGAGGATCTCATTTGATGTGGGTGAGGACTTGCGGTCGATCATAGGAGCGGCCTGCAATGGTGGTGATTCTTTGCTGGATTTCCCTTAAGGGCGTGAATGCTCTCAAGAGAAAAATGATTATTTTTGTACGGTAATCGCTCATTAGGGAGCGTATATCTGTGTCGTGAGACTATTCAGAATATTCATCAGACTGGTTGCGGCGGCGGTCGCCGCAATGATATCCTCCTCCTGCGGGAACAGGGAGGCAGGGCGGATTATGGACTCCGCCGAGGACGTTATGTGGACGAGACCTGACAGTGCGTTGGCTGCGTTGGAATCGATTGACACGCTGAGTCTTAAGACCAAGGCGCAGCGTGCGAGGTACTCGCTGCTGTACACTATGGCGTTGGACAGGAATTGGATTGACACAACGGACTTACGGATAATCCAGCCTGCTGTCAACTATTATGAACGTCACGGATCCAAGGATGACAAGATGAAGATGTACTATTATCTTGGGACCGTGCAACACATCGCTGGAGATTTGGAGGATGCGATTGCAAGCTATGTCAGCTCTATGGAATATTCTTCAGAATCTGACAATTTGATTTTTAGGGGATTGATAGCTTCTGCGATTTCGGATCTTTACAGTCAGAACAAGAACTATTCGGTTGCTCTAAATTATGCCAAAGATGCATTGACTTTGTTTAAGAAAGCTGGTGATTCGACAAGATTGTGGGTGACCACCGGAATGCTGGCTTCCTTATACGGATCTATTCAAGACTATGAAAGATCAGATAGCCTTTATTCCGAGTTCTTTTCATCACCTTGCCAAGACTCGTCTCTGTATGCAAGGATGCTTATGAATAAGGCTCTTGGGTGTCTATGGAGGCCTTCACCTGAGCCAGAGTTGAGTGCGGAGTTATTCCGAAAATCGATTGATGAATTTAATGGCAATCCTACAACGAATGATTATTGCGCCTATGCCTATGCTATGGATCTGTTAGGAAACAGTGTGGTGGCGGATAACATAATCTCTCAATTAGTGGCGCAAGGTTGCCCGTTGAATGAGATAGATGTTTGGTGCTATCGTATTAGCCGACATCGTGGTGAGTATGAAAAGGCATTGACTCTATTGGAAGAGTCTGTTAAAGATCGTGACTCTACAGTTTGGGAAGCCGTCAATCAATCCGTTGCCTTGGCTCAATCCGGCTACTATCAATCCAAATCAGAACTTTTGGTTCAAGAGAGGTGCATACGGAATCAACGTCAATGGATTTTTGTTTTATTAGGAGTGATTATCTTTTTGTGTATGTTGTTCATCTTTATACACAAAAAGATAAAATGGGAGCATAGAATGGAGGATATGTCGCAGATCAACGACAATATCAATCGTTTGCTTTCGCAGGAACGCAATATTAAGGAGGATTACCGCTTAAGGTTGAATGCGATGGAAGAGAATCAGTCGAGACTTGTCGAAAGGGAAGCTGCGATCAAGGATCTACGTTCAAGATATATCAAGGCCTACAAGTCTCAGTTGGACAGACTGAGCGAGCTTTGTTCGGGATATTGGGCCTCGCCAAATACAAATTGGAATAAGGATCGGGTTTATGAGAAGGTGAGAGGACTTGCCGCTGAGTTGGAGAATAGCAGCGAAAGCGAACTTGAGGCAATGATTGACGAAGGGCTTGACGGGATAATGACTAAGCTTAAGACCGACTTTCCAAGGATGACAGAAAGAGACAGACGGTTTATCTCTTTTCAGATTCTCGGCTTGGACGCCAAAACGTTGTCCTATGTCACAGGTTATTCTGTCGCAACAATCTATACGAAGCGTAACCGTCTTAAAGAACGGTTGTTAGGACTGGATTCTGAAAATAGAGACTTATATCTTGAAGTTCTCTGTTAAGATTTTAATCTTTTGATTATCAGTAATATCCGCTGATGTCTTGAGGAAAGGCCTTTTGTAATTTCTTGACTGATAGGGTCTTATGTTGTATCGTTAAGATTCTTAATCTTGACGATATTGTAACTATTTGATTATTAGTAAGATTAAATAGTGCAAGTCAAAACTTTTTTTCATTGACTTTTGCCAGAATCTTCCGTACTTTGCAATGTAAGTCAAAACGTTAAAAAACATCTCAAAGTAATGAACCGAATAGTATTAACAATTGTTCTTATCTCTATCTATTGTTGTCCGTTATTGGCGAATATTTGCAACAACGATAATGATCCTGTTGTAGTTATTGTGAAAGATGAGCAGACGACAGGAAAAACCAAGACAAATCGTACCCCTGCAAGGATTCCGATTGAATGCTATTATTACCCTTTTGCCAACAATCTTGAATTGTCGTTCCTGTCAAATCTCGGAACGGTGGATGTTGTGCTTGAGAATCAGACTACAGGAGAAATCCACGACTATGTCGGGAACAGTGCTTCAGGAAGGATGGTAATCCCTATAGAACCTAATACCGCCTACAGAATGGACATCACAACGGAGAACGGGCATATCTACTATGCCGTGTTCTTCACTGATAATGATTCTGACGAATAATCTTCATAATAATTCAGAAACATGTCCAACTCGCTAAAATATCTGATTGTCATTTCCGCGCTTGTCGCCTCCTCTTGTTCTTGTGACAAGGTGGATGTCGCACTGAGGTTGGCGGGAGACAACAGAAGCGAGTTGGAGCATGTTTTGGAATACTGTTGACCACGTATAATTGTACAAGAATATGTTATTCTAAAAAGCACTAATATGAAAAAGTATTGTTTGATTTCATTTGTTTCCATCCTTTTTATTGGTGGATTATTTGTGACAAGTAAACTTATCGTTAATGATTCTTATGTTTTGTTTAATGCGAATGTAGAGGCTTTGTCGAACGAGGAGAGTTCGTCAGGCATTCTTACTTGTCATAATGATTATTTTTATATATTACTGTCCGCTAAAACTTTTTGACAGTACAAAAAATT
>UMFK01015537.1_pt1 | contig 34638 bp, 22 predicted proteins | sample 1964981 | NCBI WGS metagenome assembly UMFK01 (sample SAMEA4836043, study PRJEB28245) | human gut metagenome | biome: gut microbiome; material: fecal sample | place: Denmark | collected 2008
TCCACAACTACCGCATCGTGCACGACAAGGACAGCAATAAGGTGATTAAAGGCTTGCATTTCACCTTCATTGAACTCCCTAAATTCACTCCACATTCCATTGCCGACAAACGCATGATGGTCTTGTGGCTCCGTTTCCTCACGGAAATCAATTCCAATACGAAGGAGATTCCTGCCGACCTGCTTAATGACCCGGAGATAGGAAAAGCCGTAGAGGAACTGGAGATTTCCGGTTTCACTGATGCCGAACTTTGGGCCTACGACAAATTCTGGGATTCCGTAAGCGTTGAAAGAACCCTCATAGATGACAGCTACCAGAAAGGTAAGGAAGAAGGTATGGAGAAAGGAAGAGCAGAAGGCGAAATAAACAAGAGTTTGCAAATCGCCCGAAATCTCCTAAACCTCGGTCTTCCAATTTCACAAATAATCCAAGCCACGGGCTTGACGCAAGAACAAATAGAGCATCTGAAAGAAAGCTAACCCCTTCTTTCTTGCAAGAAATAGCATAAAAGGAAAATCCTAAGATACATTGCTCTCTGTATCTTAGGATTTTTTATTTCTTCTAATTTCTAATCTTTTATCTTCTTCCCTTTATTTCTTCCTGGCTATGATAATCGTTACACCTGCAAGGATGGCGAGGATGCCGATGGCAAGCTGAAGGGAGAAACTCTCGCCGAAAATGCAGACACCGATGATGACCGCCGTTACAGGCTCCAGGGCTCCCATGATGGCGGCTGGCGTGCTGCCGATGAGATTGATGGAAATGGTCATGAAGAAAAGCGACAATACCGTTGGCAATAATGCAAGCTGGGCGGCATAAGCCCATTGCACCGGAGTTTGCAACATCTGAATCTTCTCGCCCGCTATGAACGAATAGATGAGCATCGTGATGAGTCCGAACACCAGAATGTAGAAGGTGAACTTGATGTTCGACATGCCCGGATTCTTCCACTGGTTCACCGAGATGATGTAGAGCGAATAAAGCAGCGACGAACACATCACCAGCGCAAAACCAGCCGTGCTCAACTTGTCGTTGCCGTCGCCCTGATAGAGCAAGCCCACTCCCGATACTGCCAGCAGAATGGCGAGCGTGGTGGTCCACGTCACCTTCTCATGGAAGAACACCGTCATCAGTATCGCCGTCATGATGGGATAGACGAAGAGGATGGTGCTGGCTATTCCCGCCGCCATGTAGTGGAAACTTACGTAGAGCGTAGCCGACGAGAGGGAGAACATACAGCCCAGCGTGGCAAGACGAATCATGTGTCCCCACTTCACCTTGAAACTCTCCTTGCGGAACAGCATCACCACGGCAAACATCAATACCGCCAGAAGATAGCGATAGATGAGCACCGAACTGGAATTGAATCCGTCACCATAGAGCACCAACGTACCCAAAGGATTGGTACCATAACACACGGCAGCTACAACGCCCGCCGCAAAGCCTTTCACTTTATTACTGCCAAAGCCTTTCACTTTATTACTGCTTATCATTTTAATTAAAATGCTTTTTTTACTAATTACTAAGTTTTTTCCTATACCTTATTATACTTATTATATATGATATGTATCTATCTATAATTATATATTAAAATATGTTTCTATTTCTATTGGCTTGCAAAAGTACTGCAAATTTTCGAGATAAACTAACAAAATCGGATAAATATCTTCTATCAACAGAGAAAAACTCCACATTTCTTGTTCTTTACGAAAATAAATAGTACCTTTGCAATATCTTTGCATTAAAGAATACAAACAAAATAGAATCAGAAATATAAACTAAACAATAAACATTTGTAACTATGGAACAGATTAAAAACGATCAGCTCACCGTTGAAATTTCAGCGCACGGAGCAGAACTCAAGAGCATCAAGGATGCTGATGGTAACGAATATCTCTGGGATGGCGACAAGGAATTCTGGGGCGGACAGTCACCTCTCCTCTTCCCTATCGTAGGCGGATTGTGGAAGAACACCTACCGCATCGGCGACAAGGAGTACACCCTGTCTCGCCATGGCTTCGGTAAGCTCGTTGACTTCCAGCTCGTAGGCAAGACCGGCGACCGTCTCACCTTCGCCCTCATCGACAACGAGGAGACTTTTGAGAACTATCCATTCCACTTCAACCTCGCCGTTTCCTATCGCCTTGCCGGAAACGAACTCCACGTTATCTGGCACGTTGAGAACACCGACGACAAGGTAATCTACTTCCAGATTGGCGGTCACCCTGCATTCAAGGTACCAGGCTGCAAGAAGGGAGAGAAGCTGAAGGCTTTCCTCAAGCTCGACAACGAGGCCCCTACCCGTCTTTTCGCTACCATCGGAGGCTGCATCGACCCTAACGCTCGCGAGACTGTTCAGACCGACAACGGTATCCTGGAGGTAACCGACGAATCATTCGCAGATGATGCCTACATCTTCGACAAGAGTCAGGTGAAGCAGATTTCCCTGCTCAACGAGAAGGGCGAGCCACACGTAACCGTAGAGTTCAAGACTCCAGCCGTGGGTATCTGGAATCCGGGCAACCACGCTCCATTCGTCTGCATCGAGCCTTGGTTCGGTACCTGCGACTGGGCTGAATACACCGGCGAGTTCAAGGATAAGTACATGATGAACAGCCTGCAGCCAGGTGCCAGCTTCATGAGTGAATACATCATCAGAATCGAAAAATAATTCATCGTTCATAGCAATAAATAATGGAAGAAAAAGATAATTTGCAGCTCCCCGAGAACGCATTCCGCGAACTCAAGGACGGGGAGGAATACAAGCCGCTGATGTCGCCAGACAAGGTTTATCCCGAGGTAAACGGATGGTCGGTGACCTGGGGCATCGTGATGGCCATCATCTTCTCTGCCGCCGCAGCCTATCTGGGCTTGAAGGTGGGTCAGGTGTTCGAGGCAGCCATCCCTATCGCCATCATCGCCGTGGGCGTAAGCACCGCCACCAAGCGCAGCAAGGCGCTGGGCGAGAATGTCATCATCCAGAGCATCGGAGCCTGCTCGGGTGCCGTGGTGGCAGGAGCCATCTTCACCCTGCCAGCCATCTACATCCTGCAGGCAAAATACCCGGAAATGACGACTTCGTTTATGAAGATTTTCATGGCTTCTGCCCTGGGAGGCGTGTTGGGAATCCTGTTCCTCATACCTTTCCGCAAGTACTTCGTAAGCGATATGCACGGTAAATATCCGTTCCCAGAGGCCACAGCCACCACGCAGGTGCTGGTGAGCGGAGCCAAGGGCGGCGACCAGGCTAAGCCCCTGCTCATCGCCGGACTGGTGGGTGGTCTTTACGACTTCATCGTAGCCAGTCTGGGATGGTGGAACGAGAACTTCACTTCCCGTGTGGTAAGTCTGGGATGCGACCTTGCCGACAAGGCGAAGCTCGTGTTCAAGGTGAACACAGGTGCAGCCGTATTGGGATTGGGTTACATCATCGGATTGAAATACGCCTTCTACACCTGTCTGGGTTCGTTCGTAGTATGGTGGCTGATAGTGCCAGGCATGAGCGTCATCTTCCACGACAGCGTGCTCAGTGCCTGGGATCCCAGCATCGTGAAGACCGTGGGTGAGATGAGTCCGGAGGAAATCTTCCGTGCCTACGCCCGCAGTATCGGTATCGGCGGTATCGCCATGGCAGGTATCATCGGCATCATCAAGAGCTGGGGCATCATCAAGAGCGCCGTAGGACTTGCCGCCAAGGAACTGAAGGGCAAGAGCGATGTGGATGAGAACGTGAAGCGCACCCAGCGAGACATTTCTTTCAAAATCATCGCCATCGGTTCGCTCGTCACCATCCTCATCACCTTCCTCTTCTTCTGGTTTGGCGTGATGGATGGCAACCTGCTCTTCGCCGTCATCGCCATCCTGCTGGTGGCAGCCATCGCCTTCCTCTTTACTACCGTAGCAGCCAATGCCATCGCCATCGTGGGTTCCAACCCTGTATCGGGAATGACCCTAATGACGCTCATCTTCGCCTCTGTGGTGATGGTGGCAGTAGGTTTGAGAGGCCCAGGCGGAATGCTTGCCGCCCTGATTATGGGTGGTGTGGTTTGCACCGCACTCTCTGTGGCAGGTTCGTTCATCACCGATTTGAAGATTGGTTACTGGCTGGGTACTACGCCTAAGAAGCAGGAGGGATGGAAATTCCTCGGCACCCTGGTGAGTGCAGCTACCGTGGGCGGCGTGATGATGCTGCTCAACGAGACCTACGGATTCGCTTCCGGCTCTCTGGCTGCTCCTCAGGCGAATGCGATGGCTGCGGTCATCGACCCTTTGATGAATGGTGTGGGTGCACCTTGGATTCTCTACGGCATCGGAGCCGTGATAGCCATCGTGCTTACCTACTTCAAGATTCCAGCCCTGGCTTTTGCCCTGGGTATGTTCATTCCGCTGGAACTGAACGTTCCGCTGCTGGTAGGTGGTGCCATCAACTGGTATGTTACTTCACGCAGCAAGGATGCCAAGGTGAATGCGGAGCGTGGCGAGAAGGGTACGCTCATCGCCAGCGGTTTCATTGCCGGTGGAGCCTTGATGGGTGTGGTCAGCGCCCTGCTGAAGTTTGGCGGCATTGAGGCCAGCATCGCAGACAGCTGGTGGGTGAACCCATTGTCAGAGGTTTGCTCGCTCATCGCCTACATCTGCCTGATAGGTTTCTTTATCAGAGCAACGAAGAAATAAAGAAGATTGATTTTCGGAAGAAAAGATTTTAAAAGATAAAAAAGTCGGGACATACAATTTCATGTATGATTCCCGACTTTTTTTGTATCTCCCTGTATTTTTGTTGATTCTAAACTATATTCTAGACTATAATGATAGTCTTTTAGACGAAAATAGCATCTACTTAGAATTAATTGTTGTAATTTTGCACCCGAAACCAAACATCAAACTAAAAGAATCAGAATATGAATAAGAAATTATTACTCCTCTTATCGGCAACTTTAATGCCTGCAGCCCACATGTGCGCACAGAAAGCATTATACCTGCCTTACGAATGGAAGAACCCTTCCATCAGCTTCGGAAAAGACTCCATGATTTACAAGGAGTCGGACCCGGAAAACAAATACACCTGGTCGAAATCAAGAAGCAAGGAGTCGGAAAACTTCATCGTATATTGGGACAAGAACTATGGCAAAACCAACCCCAGCAACGCCGATGCTACCTATCGCGTAGATATCGACTATCTGCTCCAGCAGGCTGAATCCTTCTACAAAATAAATGTAGAAAAACTGGGATTCGCCAACTCAGCCGACTCATACGTCAACAAATACAAGAGTATGATTCTGCTGAACCATACCACCGACTGGATATGTTATGGAGCCGGATACGACTACACCGTTCCAGCCCTCTGGCTCAGTCCTAACACCAGCCAGCCTGTGGGTCATTCCGTAGCTCACGAGGTGGGTCACTCCTTCCAGTACATGTGCTATTCCGATGCATCGAAGGCGGGAAGCATCGCCAATGTGAACGTGGGCTTCCACGACCCTATCGGTCAGGGTGCTGGCATCTGGGAACAGTGCGCCCAGTGGCAGGGTCTCATCTCCTTCCCGGAACTGATGTACGACCAAAGCATCGGCCTTTTCCGCAACACCCACAACTATGCCTTCACCCACGAGTGGCACCGCTACCAGAGCTACTGGTTCCTCTACTATCTTGCCCAGTATTACAACGACCTCACCATCGTATCGCAGGTGTGGAAACACAAGATGAGCAAGAAGGCACCCGATTTCAACGAGACGCTGATGAACCTGAAGCAGCTGAGTTCTGATGAACTCTACAAGATGTATTTCGACTATGCCTGCCGTCTGGTGACCTGGGATCTCGATGCCTGCAAGCCTTACCGCGATGCATTTATCGGCGACTTCAACTACCGCTGCTCGGCCATAGGCAACAAGGAGTATCAGGTGGCACTTGCCAGCTGTCCTCAGAGCACAGGTTTCAACGTGATTCCTCTGCAGGTACCGGCAGCCGGAACCAAGGTTACTACGAAATTCACGGCACCACAGATGCGTGCCGGAGCCATCAAACTGGCGGATGCCGACCCTGGCGAATACTTCAACGGCGATAATTTCGTAACCTACGATAAGCGCACCTATGTAAACAACAGCAACGGCCTTTACAGAGGATTCCGCATCGGCTATGTGGTGCTGCTCAAGGATGGAACCCGCCAATACATCAACGATGACGAGATTCACTGCGTAAAGAACACCCAGAAGACCGAGGAGATTTCGATGACCGTGCCTGAAAACACAGACAAGATGTGGCTCGTGATAAGTCCGGCTCCAGCCAAGTATCTCAGCCATCTCTGGGATGAGAAAATCAGCATCAACGACGATATGTGGCCTTACAGCTTCAAGCTCGAAGGCACCGACATCGGTTCGAAGGCGATAGTCTATATGGCGCCAACCATCGATGGCCGTGCCATAGAAGATGCCAAGTTCACCTACGATGTTTACTTTCCTGCCCAGAATTCCTACGCCGGAACCAGCGTCAGCGTGGGCGGCAAGGCAAATGCCATGCTGGGCACCGCATTCCAGCTGCAAGGCAATGAGCTTACCGGCAAAATCGTGAACTACTCTGCTACGGGTCCTAAGGATGGACAGATTATGTTCTATGCAGAGAACCGTGGCGGTTCGCTGGTAAAGCAGAATCCTACAGCCAACGGATATGGCTACTGGTATGCAGCCAACGGCAATGTTTCAAGCTACGCCAACGGTTATACCTTTGCCGAGTTCTCGCCATCATCGCTGACCTTCAACCTGGGACAGTATCCTGGCAGAAACAGCAACGGAACCACCCGCACCATCCGCCAGGCGCTGAAATACCAGAAGAGCGCCACCGAGAGCGCCATCGTATCCTTCGTATTCAACATCCATTTCGATGCCAGCAAATCGGGAGCCGAATTAACCGGCATTGAGTATGATGAGAAGAACGCCACCGCCATCGAGGCTGTCAAGATATTGACTGGCGGCGATGAGAAGGTGAATGTTTATAATATGATGGGACAGATGGTGAAGCAGAATATCCCGGCAAAGGAAGCCACAGCATCCTTGTCGCACGGGATGTATGTTGTAGGAAACAAGAAAGTGTTTATACCATAAGCAACGAAAAAAAGAAAAGTGGCATCATGGAAACCAACCATGATGCCACTTTTCCTTATATAACATTATCCCTGCTCCATAAATTCGCCTGGCTTCATGCCAAACTGCTTCTGGAAACATTTGGAGAAATAACTAGGACTGCTGAATCCCGTCATATAGCAAACCTCGCTGATGCGGTATTTGCCGCTCTTCAGCAACGCAGCAGCCTTTTTCAGCTTCACCAGCTGGATCATCTCGTTAGGCGTTACATCCACCAGCGCCTTGATTTTGGCAAACAGGGTGCTTCGGCTGATGCTCATCTGCTCTGCCAGGAACACTACGCTCAGACAAGGATTGGTGATATTCTCCTCTATCAGTTCGTTCATCCTTACCAGGAATTCATTATCCGTTTCATTGGAAGCCACCTCGGTGATAGGCTCCATCGGCATGTGCGAATACTTGGTCTGCAGCAGACGGCGCATCTCCAGCAGGTTACGGATGCAAGCCTCCAGATACTTCATCGAGAACGGTTTCTCGATATAGGCATCAGCACCGCAATTCATGCCCTCCGTCTTGCTGCTGTCGTCGGTCTTTGCCGTCAACATGACAAACGGAATATGACTAAAGGCTGCATCCTGGCGAACCCGTCGGCAGAACTCGGCACCATCCATTTCTGGCATCATCCAGTCGCTCACTATCAGCGTTATCGTAGGATGCAGCTTCAGCTGGCGCAATCCCTCCACACCATTTTCTGCCGTGAACACTAGGTAATCGCTGGCAAAGTTCGAGGCGATAAACTGGCGCATGTCTGCATCGTCTTCCACTACGAGCATCGCCGTCTTCATCTTTTTACCCCCCGAAGTTCCAGAGCCATCCGAAGTTCCGGAACCAACAGGAGCCATGCCGTCGCAGGAAGCGGCCTCATCACCCTCGACCTTCTCGGCCTCATAACTGTCAGCATCCACCACTAGACTGGCAAGATTTTTCTTATCGTCCTCGCCCACTACGGCATCCTGCTGGCGGATAGGCAGCGTAACCACGAAGCTGGCTCCCCTGCCCACTTCCGATTCCACCTCAACCATACCATGGTGTGCTTCCACCAGGTTCTTCACGATGTTCAGTCCGATGCCCGTGCCAGGCTTGTTGTCCTTCGCCTGGTAGAAGGCAGAGAAGATTTTCTCCTGCTCGTCGGCAGCGATTCCATCGCCATTATCCGTCACCACGATGCGGAAATGCTCATTGTCAGCCATGTCGCAGCTCAAGCACACGTAGTTCTTCGTGTATTTGTTGGCATTCGTCATCAGGTTGCTGATTACTTTGGTTATCGCTTCCTTGTCAATGACGGCAGCGAAATCGTTCTTTGGATAATTCACCCCCAGCTTGGTGCCGTTCTTCCGCAGGGTTGGCTCAAATCGCTCCACCACGGCGGCTATCAGCTTAGAGATGTTCTGAAGCTTGAAGTGCACCTGCATGCCGCTCTGCTGCACCTTGTTGAAGTCGAGCAACTGGTTCACCAGGTTCAGCAGTCGCTGCGCATTTCTATCAATCACATCTATGGTTTCGTTCATCACCTTTCCTTCCCTGGCCGAAACTCTCAGCTTCGCCCATTCGCCCTTCAGGTTCTCCAGCGGACCGATGATGAGCGAAACCGGGGTTCTGATTTCGTGGGCTATCATGGTGAAGAACTGCAGTCGGGCATCGCGCACCTCCTGCTGCTGCTTCTCCTCCAGCGCATCAAGTTCGTGCTGATGGCGACGCTTCTCACGCTTCAGTCGGCTCTGGGTATAGAGATAGATGGCGTAGCCCAGCAGCAGCAGATAGAGCAGCTTGGCTGGCAGGGTCCACCAGAACGGCGGATGCACCTCTATCTTCAGTTGCGCCTCCTCCTTGCTCCATACACCGTCGTTGTTGGCTGCCTTTACACGGAAGGTGTAGCTGCCATAAGGCAGATTGGTGTAGGTGGCACGATGCTCATGCGTGGTGGTCCACTCCTTGTCGAAACCTTCGAGCATGTAGGCATACTGGTTCTTTTCGGGCGACACATAGCTCAGCGCCGCAAACGAGATATTGATGATATTATCATCATACGAGAGGTCCAACTGGTCGATGTGTCCAAGCGACTCCGGCAGCTTGTCGGAACCTACCTCCACATGCTTGTTGAAGAGTTCGAGCGAAGTGATAGACACCGGCGGAGCCACATGATTGATCTTTACCTGATAAGGAAAGAAAGTATTGAAGCCCTGGGTGGTTCCGAAATACACGCGACCATCCGAAGCCAACAACCCGCTGTTGGGCAGAAACTGGTCACAGGTCAATCCGTCGTAACTATTGAACACCAGGGGTGGCTCGCCCGGCACATATCTCACGATTCCCTTGGCAGAAGAGAGCCACATCTCGCCCTGACTCTCCACGATGCTGGCGAAATCATGGCTTGGAGCATCCACCTCAACAAGGGCAAACTTGCCAGTATCCATCAGGAATTCACAGATTCCCTTGTTGGTGGCAACATAGAATCGTCCCTTGTTGCTGCGGCACAGACTGTTCACCTGGTTGCTGAGCAGCGAGCTGGCATCGTTCTCCTTATGCAAGTACTGGCGCCATGCCTTGCTGCGGTTGAAGCACCAGAGACCTGCACCCTGAGTAGCAAACCATACATCGCCCCTATTGTCTTCATTGATATCGATGGTAAGTCCTTTCAAAGACCTTACCTTCTCAAAGCGATTCTTCTTATCATTATAGAGATTGACTCCCTCCATCGAAGTAGCCCAGAGTCGGTTCTGGCTATCACGGTAGATGCAGTAGCAGCTGCTGCCCGAAATCCAATTGTCGAGCTGATAAATCTGCACATTGCCCGACCCCATATCCATGCGCAGAAGTCCGGCGCCATAGGTACCCACCCACAGCGAAGTACCCTCGGCAAGCAAGGCGTGAACATTGTATTTGCCCATCTGCGCCTTGCCGGGATAATCCACAAACCGGTTGGTAGCTGGGTCAAAGCAGTCGAGGCCCGCATCATCGGTGGCTATCCAGATACGGCGACTGGCATCTTCCACAAACCTGCCCACTACATTTCCTCTCACGCCGCCTTCCTGACTGGCATAATAGGTCTGGAATCGGCTCACGAAAGCCGAAGAAGGAATATAGTTTACGCCGCCATAATAGGTTCCTACCCACAGACCGCCCTACGGTCGGAGGAGATGCTATATACAAAGCGATCGCTGGTACTCCGGGAATTTCCCTTGAGTTCCGACATCATGCGCCAGTTTCTCTTCTGGAAATCGTATTCCACCAGTCCGTCGTCGCTGCCCACCAGTACCTTTTGGTTGGGGTCGTTGTAGAGCTGGTGAATATGGTGCATGGCATTGCTGAGCGGCGAGATGATCTGTTCGGTGGTGCCATCGGCATTCACCTGATAGAGTCCGTCTTGCCAGGTACCCACCAGGATGCTTCCGTCGGGATTGGCGAGCATCGCCATACCACTGAGCTGCACGCCGGCATCTTTCAGTCTGAAAGGGTCAAACTGGTTGGTAGATTTATTCAGACGCAGCAGAAATTGATGGTTTCTGTTGGCTTGCTTGCAGAGTGCCCACACCTGATTGTTCACATCTACCAGCGTGCAGTTTACAAGCCCCTGATTCCCCTTCATCGGATAATTCCTGCATTCGTGGGAGGTGAGGTTGTATCGGAACACGCCCTGACCGTGGGTAGAAATCCACACGTTGCGGTTTCCATCCAGCGAGAAATGAACTACATGCGCTGATAGTTCCTTATCAAGGAGTTCAAACTGCTCTGTTTTGAAACTCAGAAAATAGGCACCCTGGCTGGTTCCCACCAGCAAACCATCGTCGGTGGGCAGCAAAGCCCCCACATACTGGTCTATCAGTTTGGTGTTGTAGATGGTCTGCACGGTATATCCGTCGTATCGGCAGAGCCCGTAGTCAGTGCCGAACCACATATATCCGTTCTTGTCCTGCACGATGCAGCGCACGGAATTGCTGGGCAATCCCATGTTCATGGTGACGGAGCGGGTCATCAGCATGTTGGCATCCGGCACCGCCGCCGATGCTCCCAGGCTGAGCAGGGAAAACGCAACAAGCACCGCCCTTCTTAGACGATGCTTTGATGCAGAATTTTCCAAGCGATCAATAATCTTCTTTATATTCATGATATTGTCTTGTTATCTTATTCATTTTGATTTGATCCGAAGCTTCGATTTTTCCTCTTCTTATCGGGAGTTCCCTTTTTATCGGGCTTTCCCCCTCTTTATCGGGTTTTTACGTCGCTCCATTTCGGCGGATTTACGCCCAGCAGGTTCTTGACGAAGAAATCGTAGCGCTTGTGTTCGCCGAAACTCTCACCCACCGTGTGATGGGCACCCGGAACTACCACCAGTTCAAAATCCTTGTTCGCCTTGATCAGAGCATTCACCACCTGGTAGGTGCTCGATGGGTCCACGTTGTCATCCAGCTCGCCAACCACCAGCATCAGCGGGCGCTCCAGTTTGTGGGCATTCTCCACATTGCTGCACTCCACGTAGCTGGAATCCACCGGCCAGCTCATCCACTGCTCGTTCCACCAAATCTTGTCCATACGGTTGTCATGACAGCCGCAGGCACTGTACGCAGCCTTGTAGAAATCGCCATGCAGCAATACGGCGGTGGTACTCTCCTGTCCGCCAGCCGAACAGCCATAGATGCCCACATTGTCAGCATCCATATAAGGATATTTCTGGGCTGCAGCCTTAATCCAGAGTTCTCTGTCTGGGAAGCCCGCATCCTTCAGGTTCTTGTAGCACACCTCCTCAAATTTCTTGCCTCTGTAGGAAGTGCCCATCGCATCCAGCTGAACCACGATGAAACCCAGTTCGGCAAGCGAAGTAGTGTACCAGTTGTACGCCATGAAACTCTTTGGCGTATAGGCATCGCCCGGACCGGCATAGATGTATTCGATGACCGGATATTTCCTGTTCGGGTCGAAGTTCGTAGGACGCTGGATGATGCCCCACATATCGGTCTTGCCATCTCTTCCCTTCGTCACAAACACCTCCGGCTGCTGCCATCCGTGCTTCTTCAGGGTAGAAATATCAGCCTTCTCCAGGGTCTTCAGCAGCTTGCCCGTCTGCGCATCACGCACCACGGTTACCGGAGCCTGATCCACCTTCGAATAGGTATCCAGAAGATAACGGAAATCGTGGGTGTATTGCACACTGTGATTGCCCTCTTCAGGAGTAAGCGCCACCATGTTCTTGCCATCCATACCTATCTTATAATAATGTATCAGATAAGGATCCTCGTTCTTGTTCACACCGCTGGCAGAGAAATAAATCTCGCCCTTCTCCTCATCCACACGCTGAATGCCGCGCACAAACCAGTCGCCCTTGGTTATCTGACGGATTACCTTCGCCTTCTGCACATCGTAGAGATAGAGATGGTTCCAGTTGTCGCGCTCGCTCATCCAGAGCAGCTGTTTGCCATCCTTTACAAACTGGCGCCAGAGACGGGGATAGTTGATGAATTTCTCCGAACTTTCCTCCACCACGGTGCGCAACTTTCCGGTCTCGGCATTCATTGCCAGCATCTGGTAGAGATGATGGCCGCGCTGGTTGTACTCCATCGTCACCTCCTTGCTGTCGGGAGTCCATTGCATCCAGTCAAGGTCGTACTGGTTTTCTATCTGATGCCTGTCAGCCTCCACTTTCTTGCCCGTATTCACATCGATGATTACGGGATAATGCTGTGGCAGCGCATCGCCCGGCTTGGCGTATTCCTGCTTGTGGAGGATAGGCTGCAACTGGTCGGCAGGCGACGACTCCACGTAGTAGGCGTAACGCTTGGCCACGGGCACACGCTTGCAGACGAAGATGCGCTTGCCATCGGGACTCCACTGAATGCGGTTGCTGTAATAGCAGCCGATGGTACCATCCTGCGTCAGGATTCGCTTCGCCTCGGTGTAAGGTTTGCCAGCCTCGTGCACCACCACGTTGTAGCCTTCAATGTAGGCCTCCAACTTGCCGTCGGGCGAAAGTACGGGATAGGCATCCTGCTCCTCATCCACCTCCATCCAGTGGCGCTGTTTCTTTCTGCCAAACTGCGGTTTCCATTCCGGTCGCTTCTTCAGTTTCAGCGCCTTCTCCATTTCCTGGTAAGAGGCGTAGGTATGGCTGGTGCCCTTAGCGGCATCAAAGGAAATGTATTTTCTGCCCTGCGGGGTAGAGATTTCATAGTGCAGCACATACGAAGAATCGCACCAGGCAGAGTTCTGTGCCCAGTGGAAAACGGAATCTCTGGCAAATGTGCGAGGCAGAGAATAAGCCTTGTTGTAACGGGTCACCATGTCCTGGCTGCTGGCTCCGTAGGGATTCTGCTGCGCTCTGGCTTCTGTGGTAATCAGAGGCATGGCAGCTGCTGATAAGATCAGCGAAAATAGGATTTGTTTCATTCTGTTCTGATTTCGTTATTGTAATTTTGCGGCAAAGGTACAAAGAATATATCTAAAAAAGGGGGAATATCGTCCGAAATGATGAAAATATCGTGCAATTTTCATCGTTTCGGGCAACATATCCCCTATCTGCTGAAATCAATAAGCGATGATATATATTTAATTTTATGCAGATAATTATTACTTGATTCTTAATTGATTCTTACTTCATAAGGGAACTTGCGGGAAGATGGGTCGAGCGAATGGTTCACAGGAGCTCCCATCACCACGAGATAGAGTGCCTTCAGCGACTGGTTCTTAGGAGCCACGATTGACACCTTTCCCTTCATTGCTTCGCCCACCGGGCTGTAGATGCATTCATCGGTATCGGCGGTTACTCCCACCAAACCATAACGGTAACCGATGGTTCGTGCCATCTTATCCCTGGAAGCAGCGAATGGCTTACCCGCAGCATCCAATGCTCTGAAATCCACTACCACCTTCTTGCCCTTTTCCGGCACATCCAACTTAATGGCATTGAAGCCATAGTTCTCAGGAACCAAAGCGGTATCCGGATGGAGATAGCCATTCTTCTGCTTCACCATTTTAGTATCGAAGGTGCAGGCATAAGGACGGGTCTCCTTGCGGGCATAATCCAGGTCGAAGTTCACCAGATGGCGATAGCAGTCGAACATCTCATCGTTGAATTGCTTCTGACTCATCTTATACTTTCGCTTGTAGGTAACCACAGGGTCTTCGCCCACCTTTCCCTCACGATAGAGCTGTGCGATGCTTTCCAGTCCGTGCTTCTCCGCCCACCATTCTATCACGTATGGCGAGTGGTAGATGTTCTCCATGTGGAGATAGCCCTTATGGGTGAGTTTCCTGAAGGCATCGAAATGAAATTTCTCTTCGGTTAGCCAGTCGGGGTTCACGCGCCACAACATCCACTGCGATGTCATCTCGAAGAATCCGCTTCCACCCCAAGCCTCTCCGGTTTTGTCTGCCATGATCTGCAGCTGGAAACTATGTCCCAGTTCGTGCGCCAGACAGTTGAGTTTCTTGTCCTGAATACGGTTGGGCGTTACCCAGAGAGCACCGATGAAATCATCATAGGTACCACCGTATGCCGTGCCATCGAGCGAATAGTTCACCATCACCATCATCTTATATCGGTCGCAGTTGCTCCCCGGCAGAGAGAACTTCAGAGTGTCACGGAAGAAATGGTAGAATCGCTCCACCTGGGTTTGCAGGTTGCCCAGGTCAAACTTCATCGGGTGTCCTTCGAGTGAAGGAGGGTTCTGAGTATTGTCTCCGAAAGGCTTTTCCCAGAAATACACGATATTCTGAGTCTGTGCACTATGTCGCCAGCACCATCTAGCGTTGTCGTCATTGAAGTTGTATGGCTTCAGAGAATCCGGCACGAAGATGAGTTTCTGCGCCGCCGTAGCTGGTTCCGGGATATGGTTCTGCGCCAAGGCTTCCGTGGTAGCCAAAGGCAATGTAGCTGCCGACAAAAACAGCGAAAAGAAGATTTGTTTCATTCTGTTCTGATTTTACGAATTTGTTATTTTGTGGGCAAAGGTACGAAGAATATCCCTAAAAGAAGTGAAATATCGTCCAAAAAGATAAAAATATCGTATTTACTGGCACTAAAATAGAAAACAATCAGCTAATCTTCTTTTTCCACCTGTTTTTCTTTGCAGTTTCGAAAAAAATGATTAGCTTTGCATTCAAAAATTAAAAAGAAGAAAATGATGAAATATCCTATCGGAATACAAGCATTCGACTGCCTCAGAGAAGAAGGGTATGAGTATGTAGATAAAACAGAAATGATTTATGCTTTAACCCATCAGGGGAAAGTGTATTTTCTGGGTCGCCCAAGGCGATTCGGAAAGAGTCTTCTCGTCTCAACACTCAAAAACTATTACTTGGGCAAGAAGGAACTGTTCAAGGGACTTGCCATCGAGAAACTGGAAACGGAATGGAAGACCTACCCGGTATTTCACATTGACTTCGGAACAGGTACTTACGTGAATGCAGATGCAATCAATCAAGTACTTGAATCTTACCTGATGGAATGGGAGAAGAAATACCAGATAGAGAAAACATCCATTACAGATTACAGCTTGCGATTCAAGAAAGTTTTGGAAGAGGCTCATCGACAGACTGGGCTCCGTGCCGTGGTATTGGTAGATGAATACGACAAGCCTTTACTCGACGTGATGGACTTGGAATATACCATAGATCACCTCGGCAAGCAAATCACCTTGGAGGAATACAACCGAGCTATGCTTCGCGCCTTCTACTCCACTTTCAAGGGAGCAGACCAGCATCTACAGTTTATTTTCCTCACTGGTGTCACCAAGTTCTCACAGGTAAGTGTGTTCAGCGACTTCAACCAGCCTAACGACATCAGCATGGACATTCAGTATGATACTATTTGCGGACTTACAGACGAGGAGATTACGCAATATTTCCAGGAACCGATAGCCGAAATGGCAAACATCTACGGCTGTTCGGTGGAAGAGATGCGAGCAGAGTTGAAGCAGCGCTTTGATGGCTATCATTTCAGCAAGCGACTGAAAGGCGTATATAATCCATTCAGCATATTAAACACATTGCAGAAAAAAGACATCCAGAACTATTGGTTCCGTACGGGTACGCCTAGTTACTTGATTCGCTTGCTCAATCACTTTGATGAGAATCTTGATGAACTGACTGGCAAATATTACATGCCAGAACAGTTCATCGACTATCGAGCCGACGTAGAAAAGCCTCTGCCTATGATTTTCCAAAGTGGCTATCTCACCATCAAGGAATACGACAGAGACCTGAATGCATTCCTGCTAGATTATCCGAACGATGAGGTAAAGCGAGGTTTTGTCACTCTGCTTACAAACAATTATCTCAAACCCAAAGAGAATGTCGATAGTTGGCTTATGACAGCGGTAGCATCTCTAAAACGAGGCGAATTAGAGCTATTCCATCAGCAACTCACCTCTTTCCTTGCTAGCATCCCTTACACGATGCGACGCAACGGCAATGAGCGAGAGAAGGAGCGCTATTTCCATTACACATTCTATCTTTTGCTGCGCCTTATCAGCACCTTTGTTGTTTATACAGAGAAAGTACAGAGCCAAGGAAGGGTAGATTGCATTATCGAGACACCAAAGTTCGTCTATATTTTCGAGTTCAAGCTCGATGGTTCTGCCAAGGAAGCCTTGCAGCAGATTGAAGACAAAGGCTATGCCTCAGAATATGCAACAGACAACAGGAAACTCTTCAAGATAGGTTGCAACTTCTCCTCAGAGAAAGGAACGATAGATGATTGGAAAGTAAAAGAATACAACTAATGAATCCGCCCGATAGCAAACCAAAAGCTATCGGGCGGATTTAAAAAATCGTGCATTTTCATCCTTTCAAGGCGATTTTCATCTCTGTACATTTATGGCACACAGAGTTTTTTCATTTAACGGGTGTCGGCACATTTGCACCTTTGACGATTCCCAAACTTAACAAACAAGGGCATTATAAAAACGATGGCAAACACGGAAGAAAGCAAGCCACCTGTCACTCCCATAGCAAAAGAAAACCAGAAAGGTTCTTCCTCTCCCTCCCAGAAGAAAGGCAACATTCCCATTACCGTAGAAGATATCGTCAGGAATACGGGAATAATCTTATGACTATAGGCACTGATATAATTTGCTATCGGCCCACGGCGTGAAACCATACAGATATTACGATACTGACTAAGTATGTAGATGCCGGAATTGACCACGATTCCTATCAGCAACACAAAGGAGGCAAAACCTCCACTACCCAGTTCTACACCTGTTAACCAAAAAGTTAAGAACGCACCTATCACAGCAAAAGGCACTACCGACAGGATGCCCCAAGCCAGGCGAAGGGATTCAAACTGGATGGAACAGATAAAAAACACCACTACTGCCACCAGCAAGAGAAGCCAATAGTTGGAGGTCTCTTCCACAGGATTCTGCCAGTATCTATTCTCGCAGCGATACCCCACAGGCAGAGTCTTATTGAAATGTTCCATCACATCTTTAAGATACTCTTCTATATAACAGTAAGAACCCAACACATTGAAGGCTACATTCAATACGTACCCCTGATTTTTCTTGGGGATGACATTCTTTGCCTCACGCCTTTTCACGCTCATCACCTCTGGCAGTACCACTTCAGATTCACCCACATTCACTTGCTCATTTTCCAAATGCCACAAGTCGAAGGTATTGGAGGTTGTAGGAGTCAGATAAACACCCGTGCCCATCTTACTATCCTTATAATATCCCACATAAACAGGAGACAGTTTGTCCTCTATCACAGGATGCACAGCATTGGGCGACACATCATAGAGAGCAAGATTCTCCCTATTATACTTCATATAAAACTCATCCTCCTGATTCTCATAGCCAGGAGTCTGTATAATAAGATCCCGCACTCGATGATTCTTGCCAAGATAAGCCTCCAAATCTTCAGCTAATCGATAGAGCTGGTCATAATTATACCCCGAAAGAGCGATGGTTTCCGAACGATGCTGCAGGTTCAGAGAATTACTAAATCCACGTTCGCTCACTCCATAAGTAGCCCAATCAGCACCACCGATGGTTATCACCTGGCCTATCACCTTATTCTCCAAACGATAGGGAAAGATACCTTTTTCTGCATCTTTCCGAAACTTTATATCTATGCTTCCCCGACGACCATCTATGCGGGTAACAAACTCTCTTATGTCCTTATGTTTTTTCAGGAGTTCTTCCACTATCATCATCTTCTGGTTCAGTTGCGCCGCCGTACCACCAACAGGCATCTCTGCCAATACATGTAGCACCTTCTCTTCTTGCCGGTCCCTAGGTCGGGCACTCCCCTCTATCACCTTATTGAACAGGCTAAAATGAAAGGGTGCATAGTATAGCAACGCCAGTAACATATAGACTATCCATCTGCGTTTAGAAGTAAGAGCTATGTACGCACAATAGAACCGGTTCCACCTTACCACCCATCTGCCATGACGCAAACGCTGATGAAAACTGCTATAACCCAACTTATCTATAACTGCAGGCACGAAGAATAACGCCACCAAAAGAGATGTTACCAAATTGACAATGACTACCCAGGCAAAATCGTATAAATCTTGCAGAAGTTCCTTTGGCAAAAAAAACACAATTATCATGGAACCTATCGTGGTAAGCATAGCCGCCAGGATAGCGAGAAATGCCTTCCGATTATGATAATAGCCATAATGGTCGGTCATCACGATAGTAGAGTCTATAATCAAGCCCATCGAAACGGTGATGCCAGCCAAAGAATAGGCATGCAACTTGATGTGCAACACCCAAAAGGCAATGCAAGCCAACAGGAGATTGACCACCAATGTAGAAGCTACAATAAACAGATACCTAAGATTACGATTGGTGAGCCATACGAAGACCAGCAAGATAAGCAGAGTCAACAATGTTCTCCCCACCAACTTCGACATCTCTTCCCGTTGCTGCTGGGCACTGTCATACGACAAGTGGAAATATATCTTTCGCTGAATTTCCACCTTCACATGTTCCATCGTCTCCTGTACCTTGTCCGACATTCGCACCAGCTTGCTGTCTGCAGGAACATATACATTCAGATAAACCGTGTTTAGTCCGTTAACACGATAATAATTTTCCGGCTCCACCTGCCGTTCCCTCACAAACGCCAAATCGTTGAGATATACCATTTTGCCATTCACTTTCTTCAACGGAATCTGTTCCAATGGCTCAGAGAAGGAATCCGTTGTTAAATGCACGGATATCCGCTCTTCGTTGCCATCGGAAGTTGAATGGTTCACCGTACCGACTATGGCATCCCGCCCCATGAAGTTTCTGATGCCGTCGGCGATGTCATTGGCCGTCAATCCACAGGCAGAGAGATGCTCCGGATTATAGCATACTTCCATATACTTGTCCATCGTTCCTATCACTTCTACCTTGGAAACTCCCTCCAATGCCAACACTTTTTTCTCAACATTGCGCAGCAGATAATCCTTGATAAGCTCAGGCTGCATATCTGCATTCACCTGATAAGTAAGCAGCAAGACATCCTCACGATGAGAGGAACGGGCATTAACTACCTCACCCCCCGACACCGAAGGATAAGATACCCCCTTAGGCAACCGACCATACGACTGCCTCAAGAGAGAAGAGATTTCAAATCGCACTGCCGAAACATCAGCCTGTTCCTTGAGATTGACAAATATCTCATTACGACCGAAATAAGAATTGGAAGCCACACTTTCCACGCCTTTCAGCGAAGACACCATGCCCTCTATGGGCGAAGTGAGATTTTGCTCTATCACCTTAGCCGACACATTGGGCCAGCCATAGGTGATGGTTATGGTCTTGCCCTGCCGTGGTGTAGGCTCAACACCCACATCAAGGAGAGGCACCACTGCCACACCTATCACCATCAAGACCACAAAGGTCAATATTACAGTAAACGAAGATGTTTTCATTCAGCCTAACCTTTTTTCTTCCGATAAATCACATAATACACAAGAGGTACATAGAAGATGCTAACCAGCGTACCCACTACCATACCTATCAATATCGTCAAGGAAAGAGGAAACTGTATATCAGCACCTATCGACCCCCTCGACATGAAAGGCAACAAAGAGAAGATTGTGGTGAGCGAGGTCATGATGATAGGCATCAGACGCTCATGCCCTGCCAACTCTATAGCCCGCATCAGTTCCATTCCCTGGCGGCGATGCACATTAATAGTGTCTATCTTCAGGATAGAATCATTGATAACGATACCTGCCATCACGATGATACCAATCATCGACATCATGTCGATGCTCACTCCCAGAAACCACAGGATAAGCAGCACGAAGAAGACATCCACAGCTATTTCTGACAAGATGATGGCGGGTTGCACCATGCTCTCAAACTGGGCAGCCAAAATGAAAAACAGCAACAGGAGTGATACAGCAAGCACCCATATCAATCCTACCACCATTTCACGACTGGAGAAATAATCGCCAGTGCTCAATATCCTGACATCATTGTGAAGCTTCTCGTAATCAGAAACAAAGTTGAGCACCTTTCTTACCTCCCTGCTTGTGATATTGAGGGCTATCGGCTCATACTCGCCACCCTCGGAGCCGTAGAGATGCTTGTAGTCGAGCACCATGTGTTCCTTCAACAACAAATTGAGCGGCACATCTACTCCCTCGTTATTTCTGATGGAAGCAGACAATATTTGCTCACGGTTGGCATTGAAGTTACCCATGATAACCGGCACATTGCCAGCCCCATGGTTAATACTCAGCACCTCGTTGGTGCCAGCCAGTTGGCTCAATCGGTCACAGAGCTGACAGTAACTGATACCATACATCGTCATCTGCTCCACATTCGCCACCAGCTGCAAGTTCTCTTCTGTTACCACAGACGGAATTGAGAGTTCCGGAAAATGAGTGCGCAAAGTATCAGTAAAAGCCTTTGCCTGCTCCACTGTAGGTCGGTGTCCGGTATGATCCTGCAAATTAAGACATAGCTCAGGCTCGCCAGAAGAGAACATCAAGTCGAAAAGGTTTCCGGAAGGAGAGAATGAGACTGAAGCATCAGGATACCTATCCTTTATGGCTGTCTTCATTTGTCGTTGAACATCCTGGAACTCAGAAGCAGACTTGCATTTGAAATACACCAGAGCCTCAGAGGAAGTGATGTCACGGGTATGAAACAGCAGGAAATCTTGCGTTCCCACCATCGATGTACTTGTCTCCAAGCACCCCTTTACCCTATCCAAGACCTTCATGATACGGTGATCGTTTTCTGTCACAGAGATACCAGCATTCCAATCTACATACATGATTCCATCCGCATAATTTACCGCAGGCATCATCCTCTTCTCAGAAACCCAATACAAGCCTACCACCCCAGGTATAGTCAAAAGGAAAAATATCAGGCACCCTCGCAAATGTCGATACATCCAAGACTGTACCCGCTCATACCACCCCACTATCAGGCGGTAATGAGGCTGAGTTTCCAAATTACCACTCATACCACCAGCCTCAACATCAGAAGCATGTTGCTTGCGATAAAGCTGGTGGAAATATACCGGCAATACCACCATGGCCACTAGTAAGGATGAAAAGAGGGCTATCGCAATGCCCATACTTTGGTCGAAGAACAAGGCACCCGCCATACCGCCTATAAATATCAAGGGCAGGAATACGCTGCAAGTGGTTAATACCGAACTCAGCATCGGTGTAAACACCTCGGCGGTGCCTTGACACACGGCATCAACCATTCCCTTCCCCTTAGACAACTTCTGCAGGATATTGTCTATCACGATGATGGAATTATCTACAATCATACCCACTCCAAGAATCAAACCCGACAGAGAGATGATATTCAGAGAAATGCCTATCAAGTTGAAACAGAGCAAAGTGATAATAAGAGATATAGGTATAGACAAGACCACCAACAAAGCCAAACGCCACTTTCGCATAAAGAAAAGCAGGACCAGCAAAGTGAAAAAGGCCGCAGCCAGCAGATTCCACTCCAAATTATGGATAGAATAAGCCAACAATTCCGTCTGGTCTCTTGTCACATCAAACTGCATAGTGGGGTAATTCTTTCTCATATCATCAAGAACCTCATCCACCGCCTTCTGCAAATCGGCCATCTGCGCATCATTCTGCTTGACTACAGCCAGGGTAACGCAGTTTCTTCCATCATGCCGATTGATGTTCCTGCGATAGGAAGACAGTTCCTTGATATCGCAGAGATTCTTTAGCAGAAATAACCGCCCCTGATGGTTGATATAGATGTTGCGCACATCATCAACAGTAAGAACCTGATTGTCAAAATGTACGTTATAGCGATAGATTCCATCCTGCACCGTAAGAGCAGACAGCTGGATATCGTTATTCCTCATAGCGTCCTGCAACTCTTCCATTGATATGCCAGAAGCCCTCAGCTTATCATCATCGGGCACACACAGAATCTCAGAAGAAGCAATGCCACTCACATCCACCATGGCAGCAGCAGGAAGCTGCTCCAATCTACGGCTAACCACATTCTTCGCAAAGTCGCTCAACTGTGCAAACCGTTCAGAAGCCGGTTCTCCCGTTTTCTCATCCTTAAAAGAAATGTCAAGATAAAAAGCCGGAATATCCGTGGCACTCGCCTTGATAACCTTAGGACGAGCCACATCCTTGGGCATTCCACCCATCGCCATATCCACCTTCTCATTTACCTCGATAAACATCTGTCCGATATTGGCACCCGCCTCAAACTTCAGCAAGATGCTGCCCACATCCATTCTGGCATCCGAACAGACGCTCTTCACCCCAGGCACACGAGCCAACTGACCTCTCAACGGAGCAATCACCTTACTCTCCATCTCCTGCACTGAATAACCAGGCACATTGGCTTGCACAGAAATTTGGGGAATATCAATGTCGGGCATCAGCGATACAGGAATGTTTCTGATGCCTACAATGCCTACCACTACTACCGCTATCAATATCATTGTAACGGCTATCGGTCTGTGAATCAAATACCTTATCATTTCTCTACTTTCTTAGTTTTCACCTTCGTACCATCAGCCAGGTTAAGATTACCAGAAGTGATGACCACATCCCCACTATGCAATTCGGTATCCTTGCGCTGACACCCCGTAATAGCATAATAGCCTATGTTGGCATGCGCCACATCCACGTAGGTCCACACAGCCTCACCATTCTGATAAACGAACACCACATGATAACCATCTCGCTCAACGACTGCATCCTTAGGTACGACGAACGAACCAGGCACATCATTCCCTACAATAATCTTGACATTCATACCATCCATCAGCTTTCCCACAGAGTTGCTGATGCGAGCTGTAATCCTGATTAGGCCCTTGTCGCTGACCATCGGGTTGACATTGACCACCGTGCCCTTGTATTGTTTTCCTTCATCCACAAAAGGACTCACCAATACCGCCTGCCCTACATGGATATTCTTGATTTCAGCCTCCAGCACATCAAACTCCACATCCAACTGACTGTCGTTGATGAGCGTGCAGAGTTTGTCAAGACGTTGGTTACGTTTATTCTCCAAGTCGGCGATTCGTCCTCCGAAAGGAGCTACCAACGTACACTTGGTCAAGGCGTGCCTGGCAGACTGCAACTGATACTGAGCTGCAAAATAACCCGATGACACCTTGGCACGATGCATCACCCCTTCAGGAACTTTTGCAGAAATGCCGTCATACCCCAGTCCTATCAGCTTATCCGCCAAATCCACCTTCGCCCTCTCCAAGTCTTTCTGGGCTTTCTCTACATTGAGCAGAGCCTCACTGTTGTCGGTCCTGGCGATGAGTTGTCCCTTTGATACCCGACCACCATTTCTGACATAGATGCCACTGACGATGCCTCCCTCCGAGAACGACAATTCACACTTGGCGATGGCTCGCAACTTGCCATTACAAACCAACTGACGATGAAAGGTTTGCGGACGCAACACGAGTGTATCAACATATATTTCCGTCGATATTGTATCAGCGTTCACCATATCCTGTTCTTCCGTCTGAGTTTTTTGACGGCATGAGCCCAACATTCCCACAATTAAGATAGGCAATAAGAAATGTGTTATCTTATATTTCATCATTATTAAATTGTTTTTATCTACTTGTAAATCTACTATTTTACTATCGCTTCAAAGTCTGCACTCAACGGGCGATGCTGTATCCAGTCGTAAAGCGTATATCGACGCAAGGCATAATAATAGCTCCAATACGACTTCAATTGGCTGAGATATTGCGACTTCGCCGTTTCCAATTCTTGCAGGGCAGTGTCGAGTTCCGTCACAGAGACGTTTCCCATTTCAAATCGTTTCTTGGTGATATCATATCGTTCTCTTGATATTTCTCTTGCACGAATCGAAGTGCGGCATTGTTCTCCCTGAAAGCTAAACTGCAACACCTCTCGCTTGATTTTCTGTATATAGTCACTCGTAGCCTGCTCCTTTCGGGTCTTGGCCAGTTCAAGATTCGACTTTGCAACCATCACTTTACCCTTTTGCACTCCCCAGTCAAAAATGGGCAGTGTAACGGTAACGCCTACTATCTCATTATCTTGCAACCCTCTATAGGCCGCTGCAAAGCCGTCGGCAGTACGATTGAATCCCACCTCGGCGTTCAGCTGCACCTGTATGCCCTTTGCCGCCTTTGTTTTGGCAAGATTCTCCTCGGCAGAAAGCATATTCAAGTCTTGCCCTATGACATGCGAAGAATTTTGCAGTGCCTGCCTCAGCACATCATCAACATTGAGCACCATATCCATCACATTCTCTGGAGGAGTAAGCGCCACACCTTCATAATCAGTGACACGAAGATAAGAAAACAGGTCAAACGAACTGTCCTCCATCTTAATCTTGGAGTTGTTCACCTCCACCTTGGTATTGAGCATCGACAATTCCAGCTGAAGCAAATCGCCCTTGGTTATCGTTCCCAAATCAAGCCTTTTCTTGGAAATCTCATATAGTTCCACCAAATCTTTATACTTACTTATGCTCTGAGCATAGTCAGACTGGTCAGAAATGGCCTGGAAATAGAGTGAAGCTGCATGGATGGCAACATCCTCAATAGACTCCAGATACACCTTCTTAGCCTTTTCATATTCCTTCGGTTCCGTCTTCTTCCTCCATTTCAATTCATTGAAGCTTCTAAACGGTTGAGAGTAAGAAAGTTTGAGAGGCAAGGTATTGTAAGTTGTCATCTTATAGTCGAACTGGTCGAGCCGATACAGATAAGACTGCAAAGACAAGGTACCACCAAGGGAAACAATCTGCTGATTCAGTGATAACGACAAAGAGTTTGCCAGCGAGTTATTATCCACATAGTTAATCTTTCCGTCATCAGCATTTCTCGCCTCCACCTTACTATGGTTGAAATTCATCAGGCCACCCGTCAGGCTCATGGATGGCAACAATTCGGCACGAAACGACTTATAAGCCCAGTAGCTGGACATAAAGCTGAACCTAGCCAACTGGGCATCATACGATTTCTGCTGAGCGATGCGAATAACATCGTCCAACGAGACGGATTGCTGGGCATGCCCTATCCATACGGAAGAAGCCAGCAGCAGGAAAACAATATATTTCTTCATAAATCTATTTTCGTTTTAACTTATTTTTATTTGACCTGATTTCTTGATTTAACAAATCTCTAGCCTTGCTCTTCATTTCATCCACAGCAGGAGAAGAAACTTTCTCTTGAAATTCCGTTATATATTGAGCAACGGACACCATCATTTTTTTATTGTTCATTTCCTGAAATAAAAGCATTTTCCTGTACAATGGGTAAATACGATTGGGCATTCGGCGAAACGCTGTGTCATAGCAAAACTCAGCATCGGTATATTGCCTCATCATGCGATAGTTGTTTCCCATCAGTACCCAAAACATCGGGTCGTTGCTTACCAAGATGCCATCTCGAAGCATTGCATTACTGTCAAGATAACGTTGATTTACTTGCAAAATCTTGGCAAAGTCAAACAAGAACTGCTTATTATCCCGACACAAAGGATACAGCAGATAATAGTCTTTGATTAACGATTCATGCACTAATCCCGCACATTGCTTATATTCTTGAAGAGCTTCCACTCGCTCCTTAGCGACACCATAACAACAAAAAGCCAACACTCCCGCTACAATAAAACACAATGGTCTCAACCAAACAGGCATTTCTATACCACCCATATATCTTGCAGCTCTAGCTATCAACACCATAGCCAACATCTGATAGGGTAAGAGTTGAAAAGGATATGAAAACAAGCTAAAACCCAGTAAGGCAACAAAAGCAAAGAACAATACTCGCTCCTCCCGATAAAGTTTCTTTAAAGATAAACAGATGATAAACAAGCATAAGATTCCTCCTATCATTCCTTGCTCCGCCAATAGCTGCAAAAAGTCGCAAAAAGCAAACTCCGTAGCATCCGCATATTGTGCAAGAGAACGGACATGCCCTGAAGAAGAGAAAAAAGTTTCCAACTGCATGCCATATTCCCCATTGAAAGTACCAATGCCATTTCCTAGCACAGGATGCTCCAGCCAAATGCACACCGACTGCCACCAAAGGATAATACGCCCCATGGCAGATTCAAACTTGATATAAAGCAAAACCAAAGCTCCTACAGCCAATAAGCAAGAGAAGAATAGTTTATATCTACGTACTTCTTTCCTATATTGCCACAGCAGCATCACCGATACCACAACCATGGCACTACGACTACGTGTCAAGGCAAGCATCAAACTTCCCCCTATCAATATCAAACCATTCACCCATAAGGCCATTCTGTTACACTTATGATGCAACAACAGATAAATCGCCATCATCATTCCCATCGTTACTACTGCAGAATAAGGACCAGGATTGAAAAAGCTTCCTGTAACAGGAAAGAAAGGATGACGACTCGTCCCTGCATAGACCTGCCATGCACCAAGCAACAACTCGTAAACAACAGTTCCCTGCAATATCCACCACATATAGTCTTTCCTAATACCAAAACGTACATCAGTGAAACGAAGCACTATATATAATAGGTATAATGAAGTATAGGTCACCACTTCCCTGCAACATGGAGTCCCAGGTTGAAAATATACTTGCAACAACACATATATCCACCAAACGAGCATCAAGGCATCAATCATGCTCCAGCTCATTTTTTCTTTTATGCAAGAGCATATTCCCAAACAAGCACTCACTCCAATTAGGAGCACAATAAGTCCTACTAACAATTCAGACCATCCATAATCGTAGGTCTGAATTGTCAGAACGACAACGCATATCATAAATATACAACCTATAACTTCTCTTGTTCTACTCATTTTATTTTTAGAATTGCATCATATACCCCTCACCAGTATTAGGGTCTCTACAAATAAAACCAACAGGCCGTGGCAATTCCTTGCTATAGAATGCGGTCCACATGGGTAAATCCACTTCATACAGATGGAATACAGGAATGAATGGTCCACGCATACTTTCCTCGAAAAGTTTATACTCTCCAGTAGTCTTGTTGAATCCCCATAAAGGAGCTTGTCTTACTACAGCTTTCCACTTGTTCGCCTTGTCCCAACAAAAGGTCGTCGTTATATTGCGAGTCAAAAGTGTCTCCGTTGAATCACAGCTATAAGCTATCTTGAAGTGTACATTTTCTCCTGTTTGATCATATTTTTGGATTTTTCCATTTCCCAATAGCGTAAAAAGACACCCAAAGGTCTTTACTTCTCCATCTACAGCATACCCTAGCCTATAAAGCTGACGAATTGTAGCATGCTTAAATTCCACAGAATCCCCATCCACAAAACCTTCTCTTATCGGATACCACTTCCATTCATGAAATCTGCATAGAAACAATTCCGGCTTATCCTTCAAACTGTCAGGAACAGCCAGGCGAATAGAATAAGTAGTGCTCATTAAAGAGGTGACATCCGTTCTACACAATGGCTTCAGGTAGCTTTTGGGCACGTTTTCGTCTTCGACCAACCTCAACAAGTCCTTATTGACCTCATATTGATATGCCCATGTACGATAGGATGCCATCGTATCCTTGGCTTCTCCCATATAAGTCAGCTCATCTCCTATAGTCAACCTAAAGGGCTTTGGATTGCTGGCTGTCTTTGGGAACATGACAGAAGAATGAGGCACTTCCGTAAAACGCCAATGTATCTCTATCAACTCACATGGAATTCCACAAGCTCGCATCACCATCGTGGCATAATTCGCACAAGCCTGACATTCCAAATAGCCAATCTTCTCTGCCTCCTTGGGAGTTAAAAAGCCTTTTGTAATACTATTAAATCGAGTGCTATACTTCACATGCTTACGAATCTGGCGCATCATAAACTCAGCCAAATCCTTTGTATTGGCATTTTCCATCATGGAATCTGTTATCAGATGTTCATACTTCTGTTTAAGATAATCTCGCCACTCCGTCAATTCCTCATCTCCATTCCTATAAGGAAGGATATATCGGCAAAAGTCTGCAAAGGATACACCTTTAGCCCATGGTTTGCGCCAGGAGTCAAAAGCTAAATCTATATTTTTCTTAAGATATGCTTCAGTTATCGTATCCTCATCCAATACCGGTTTACCTTTCTTTAGATAATAATGAAGGCTATCCATGTAGGCTCGATAGACAGAATCTGAGGCAAACATCATAGGAGAAAGATTGGAAAATTGCCCATTAGCATCCACTATGTTACGAGCCACACCATAGTGGAACTTTGAATATGTAGCCAAATATACAGCCGCCTCTCTCTTCAAAGAATCATGGGCATAAGATTCTACTACCTGGTCGTATGCCGTAGGAGTAGAGCAGGCTCCTAACGACATAAATCCAAGTAGAAAAGAGATTATTATACAGATATTATAAAATGTTCGATGTTTCATATCAAAACTTTTGATTGCCCAAAAGAAAATATATAATTTATCTTTCGTCACAACACTAAATTGTATTTAGTGATATCAATAGCTCAAAGTTTATGAACTTTTAAGTATTTTTTTAATTGAGTTTCAATGTCTCAATTTATGAAAGAAAATTACACCATTATCCTCTTTCGTTAAACCCAGTTTATTGAACTTTGATAATTTATATTTCTTTTCCTTTTGCAGAATCCATGAAGCCGAGGCAAAAGAGACCAAAGAACCCTCATGCCATCCAACAGGATTAGTCAAGTATGGAAATCTTTTATCTATTTTTTCAAAGAGTCTTACATTAGTAGCTCTACCATCGGCATCAATTTTACAAATATGGGGAGCCATACCACCAACAGTATCAAACAAATCAAAAGTCAGATACATCTGATTTCCTACATAAGCCAAAGAACCAAGATATTTAACAACACTCCTATTAGTTGTCTTTTCCAGCAGTTCATTATAAGAAATTCCCTTCTTTATAAAGTCTGCATTTTCCTTAGTTTTAAACTGAAACTCACAAAAGTCTTCCATTCCATCCTTTGTCAAACGATATATCCGATAATCAAAAGGATGAACAACTAATAGACCATTCTTAAATCCCACAAAAGGACTGAATGTATCAAACAGCAAGTTTTCATTTTCATTAAAATCATCATATTCTGCTATTACTTTATTTTTACTTATATCATACATCAGAAAGTTCTTTCCACTCTCATTCGCATTTTCTGAAGATAACACCAACGTGTCCTTCCCGTAAAAACAGATATGGGCATACCAATCACTCAAAGAGATTTTCTTTATCATATCTCCATGAAACCCATAAGTATAAATAGCTTTCTGCGCTCTAGCCAAAACATACACTAAAGTATCTTGCAAAGCATAATCATTAATTGCAATATATTCACCATGCCCTTTTCCTACATGTGAAATTTTAGATAAGAACTTACCCTTCTCATCGAAAAAGAATATCTTATCGTGATCCAATACCGATATGATATTGTTGTTCACTATTATCTTTTGCGGAGTTGCCAACAAGCATTCTTTGGCTGTTTCAAGCCTAACAAAAGAATAATTGCTAAAAAAGTCTTTGAGATTGGCACGTTGTGCAACATCTACATGATATGCACATAATCTTTCCTCTGTAGTACTACAAGAAGAAATAGCCAATATTATAAAGAATAATATTGAAAAACATTTCATAATTAATTGTATTTTTTTATACATAAGTTCCTCATAACAATAATCCAATACTGCTACAAGGAACTTTAGAGTAATTATTTAAAAGATTCAATTTTTCACAAGTAAACTCCACGCGTCCTGAAAAGGAAGAAACTCATACCTAGGGCACTGCTCTTAGGTAGGTACTTTTGACCTTTAGCACGTTCTTGGCCCACTTGCGAAAGTTCTGTTAAAACGCTTTATATAAATCAATACATTCTACAGGCTTACATGCTGATGTCCCTCCAGAAGAACATATCACAACACCATCAATTGTAATTTTACCTTCCGCATTAGCTGTCAATATAGTACCACTTAACAATGTTACTTTTCCTTTAGTACCAACATGGATAGTACAACAATCAGTCTTTCTGACATATCTGCAATCCAAACTAGCATCTCCTTGTGATAAAGCTTCAACATTCTCTAAAGCTAAATCACTTTTTGAATTGTCAGTAAATCCAACTCCTAACAAAACATAACCAGCTGCGACAACCACAGCGATCATCATACCTAAACCTAAAAACTTTTTCATAATCTTTTCTATATTTTAATTGTTTTACGATAAATGCCCTTCAATTTTTCGTTATCTATTGGATTACCAACAAGGATAACATTACCATCTTTATCTAAGAGAAAAGTATGATATTTATTCTCTGTTGGTAAAAATGAATTAACTTTCCGAAACACAAAACCAGTATCCACATAGATAGAACTTTGCAAATCTGTAATCTCTAGTTCCATATCTACATCTTCCATATCCTCCTTTTTAGGAGCCAAGATAAAAACATAGTTAATGTCAACTCGCTTATCCTTAGTCTCTGCTATCAGAGGATTCCAAAACCGAAGCTTACTCAAAGCACACGAACTACATTCTGCCGAATCAACATATACAACCATTGTGTACTTTCCATCCGTAGTCTTCAATGGGTTACGTCGACACTCCATCTGATTAAGGCATAATGCTATCGAACTAGATTTCATCTGCTCAATCTTATCCTTCACTTGCTCTTTCTTCGACTTACAGCCGAATAAGAGCAAGCATATCGTCATACCTATTACAGACAACTTTAACCTTATCATTCTTCTTTTTCTAATATAGATTTATTCCTCCATAATACGCAATGTCCCCATAAAACATATACAAAGTATAGTCACCTTTCAAACTGTCGGGAAGTTCTACACTTGTAGTCCCCATAGCAATCATCTGGGTATATATCAATTCATCACCTCTATATATGTATATAATAATAGGTGAAGCACTAGTCTCAAAGGACAACAGATGATTTTCCAAATAGACTTGTGGTATCCAAGCCATACCTCGCCCCACAGGTCTCGCTGGTTTCGTCGGGTTGTCATAAGAACCAGGATACATCGTTACTTTGCATCTTGTTCCAGCTGAAGCTGACCCAATTAACAACATACAAGCAAAAGCGGTTATTAAAATTTTCCTCATAACTTTTATTTTAGTTCATTATTTTGGTTGCAAAAGTAGCTAAAAAAGCCATCACTTCCAAATTTTATGAGTACATATAGTACACTACATTATACAAAGTATCATTTCAAGGATACAATCAACATAAGGGGAGATTATCTAACCACGGACAATCTCCCCTTAGCCGAGTTTTTTCAAAGTTTATACCTAAAGATATAATCATCACTCTCTCCCAAGCCATAAATATACCCATTTGCTTCATCAACCACAATATTGAATATCTTTCTATCGAGATTATATTTACAAAGTGGCAGAAAGTCTTTATCATATACCTCTATTGCAAAACGCACATTTTTCTGCTTACTTCTTGCCCCACGATAAAGCAAATAATATCTATCAGAAGTGCAATAACCATCAGTATAATATAAACAGGGATGTCCATCTTGCCTGCTTATTTCACTATCTTGATTCCCATACTTCCATCTAACAGTTTTTATGTAAGACAAATCCTTTGATTTTGCAACCACAATTTCACGTTTGTATTGAAATGCATATATTGCAAGACGATCATTCATACAAAGTGTGCCCGACAATACTTCATTGTTAGGCGGAGTACCATATAAGTCTGCCAAAAGAAATGTATGACTAGTTTTGCTGTTGTTTAAACAATAACACTTAATTTCATTATGGACTAGATCATTATAGAATAACAATGAGTCATTCTGAATATACATATCATTTGGTACATCATTCAAGGACAATTCGAATTTTTCCTTTTCTACAAGTTTATCATCTAAAACTGTAAATTTTCTTATTGAGTTAGACGTAAAACCACGCACATATAAATCCGACTTCATTGACTTACAGAAGGTCGGAAAAGATTGCATCTCATCCTTACCATGTCCCTTTACACCAGCAGAATATAAATAGTCCAAAGCTGGAGTACTATAGAAATGCATCATCGTGTCGGCTTTATAGCTAGACACAACTAGTTTTCCTCCGCTCAAATTCATAAATAAGTTATCATACGTTTTCTGCATTGAAACAGAATCTGCGCTTAGAGAGATTTCTTTTGGGAATTCCTCATAAGACACAACATTCTCTGTAGAAGTAAACGTACATGACTCAAGCAAAGCCAATAAAACCAATATAAAAATTGTATTTACTTTTTTATTTTGCATATTCCTTGATCTTTATATGATGTATATGGCATTTCCGTACAATCGCCACAATAAAAAATAACACTTACACGTGACTCTCCCTTTTCATAGGAAATTGAATTATAACAAATTTTTGTCTTGGTGGTTTCTGATACCTCAGGACTAGTCAAAGCCTCTACATTTGCAAGAACTAAATCTGAATCATCTTCTCTGCTTTCATATTTAGCAAGCATTACAATAAGACAGAATAAAAAAGCGCATAATAGTTTATAATAAATTTTCATACGTAAATTATTATCGTCCAACATTACTGTAGGACATATGTTTTACACTAATTTTATAATTACGTGAGTATTAGACATAAGAAAGAATAGCACTCATAATACCTATAAGTGCGACTGGGTACTCACCATTGCCACATGGGTAATTCCATTAACTAACTGCCATTCTTTCATTTCTGTCAAACAACTCGTGAAGGTGTTAAAAGAGCAAGCCTCCTTATGGATTTCCACACCATTATTTGTTACCACCACCTTCAAGTGGATGTCGATACCACAGCCTCGCTGGATCAACTGTAGGAATGTTACATTAGTCATAATTGTTCAATGTTGATAACGCAACAAAGATTATATTTTATTTCTAATTTACATTCGCTTTGGCGTGATTTCTTAGCTCATAGATATTTTAGTAACGACAATTATCTTCTCCCCACACTCTTGTTACAATGTGTTCTTTACAATCGCCACAATATCGAGCCGAAAAATTCTTTCCAGAATTATCATCCAGAAAGTAAATTTGCTTATTACAAGAATGAGAAGAACTAACAGAACCAGTATCTCCGCCAGTTAGAGCTTCAACATTCTCTAACAACAAATGATTACTCACTATTTTTTTTGAACAGAAATAGTAAGCACCTCCACTTCCAGCAATAGCTATAGCTACGCATGAAACAACAAATAAATTCCTTTTCATAAGATTCTAATTAATAATTAAACACATATTTTTCTTCATCGTATTTTATAAATTTATGTCGAGTAAGTGGAGGGAATTTCACTCTCCCTTCTCCCGGAACCGTGCTTGACAGTCTCCCATCACACGGCTCTTCGTACTTAACTCTTTTGTTTATTAGTTTATATTCTTTATTAACCTAGACGTGGATAGGGTACAAATCCCCACACCCAGTGTGAAAACACATTTCTGTTGTGTACCGCATACTCTACAAGCCCATTCATACGCTCTGCCAAACTTCTTAGCCTTGGAGAAAATCTTGTACTTACGCACACCCATCGGGTTAGTCGCTCATTGATGTAATTCAACACCTTGCGAAACTCAGACCTACCAAACTTCATATAGTAGTTCATCCATCCACTAATCTGCGATCTCCTTGAAACATACCTTGCCAACCTTACGGAAGACTTTCTATTGTCGTTCACTACCCATCCGTTTCCATCAGAGCAGCACAAAGTGGTTTGCAATCAGCACCTGCATGCCGAATGCGGCTGGTCTGCCACCATCTCTTTAGAAGTTACGACAGAAATCCATCAAATATAGCCAATATCGAACTTCATTCTGTCTCAGGACACACATTTTGGTGCAAAAGTAGCTAAAAAAGACATAGCTTCCAAATTTTATGAGTACATATAGTACACGACTTTATGCAAAAATAAAAATACTAATACATTACCTCTTCCGAAATGAATATAAGAATCGTCTAAGACATTTTATATGAAATGAGCAAACAAACATCTTTGTCATCCTTATACTCCATCAATTTACAGATATTTATATCCTTATGGTCATAGTGACTTTACGCAAAGTCAACCTGACTTATACTGATATAGATAGACACATTTATGGTTAATTA
>UMFK01003045.1_pt1 | contig 32869 bp, 25 predicted proteins | sample 1964981 | NCBI WGS metagenome assembly UMFK01 (sample SAMEA4836043, study PRJEB28245) | human gut metagenome | biome: gut microbiome; material: fecal sample | place: Denmark | collected 2008
GCTTGATGATGCACTTGGATATTATCAAGAGGCTCTTGAAATTTCCAAACAATTAAAAAATTCCTATCCAGAAGATTCAGTCTATCTGCGTTCTTATTTCGCACCTTTGAATAAAGTAGCCGGAATCTATAAAACAATGAATCAGCTTGATAATGCACTTAGATACTATCAAAAGGCTCTTGAAATTTCCAAACAATTAAAAAATACCTATCCGGAAAATTCAGTCTATCTGTATAATTATTCTGTGTCTTTAAATAAAGTAGCTGGAATCTATAAAACAACGAATCAACTTGGTGATGCACTTAAATACTATCAAAATGCTCTTGAAATCAGAAAACAACTAAAAGTTTCTTATCCGAAAAATCTAAACTATCTGCGTGCTTATTCCATATCTCTTGAAAGACTTGCCGGAATCTATAAAGCAATGAATCAGCTTGATGACGCACTTGGATATTATCAAGAGAATCTTGAAATTTTCAAACAATTAAAAAATGCCTATCCAGAAAGTCTAGACTATCTACGTGATTATTCCATGTCTTTGAATAAAGTAGCTGGAATCTATGAAACAATAAATCAGCTTGATGATGCACTTAAATATTATCAAGAGGATCTTGAAATCAGAAAACAGCTAAAAGTTTCCTATCCGAAAAATCCAAACTATCTGCGTGCTTATTCCATATCTCTTGAAAGACTTGCCGGAATCTATGAAGCAATGAATCAGCTTGATGATGCACTTGGATATTATCAAGCTGATCTTGAAATTTCCAAACAACTAAAAGATACTTATCCACAGAATCCGAACTACCTACATAATTATCTCATAACTCTGGACAATATAGCTAAACTTTATGAGACTATGAATCAACCTGACAACGCGAACAAGTACTATCAAGAAGCACTGGAAGTCGAAAAGCAGCTGAAAAATATGTCGCGTAAGAGGATTTTGATTCGTTTGAAAGGTTAGAGAAACTGTATTAGAATAAAAAAAGAGAATTACATATCACAACTCATTAAAACAAATACCCCTAGAGATATAATCTCTGGGGGTATTTAAGTATGTTTACGAAATAATTGAGCAAAATATTAGACTTACACAAGAACTTTGTAGAAGATGTGGTTAGACCTTTCGGTACAGCTTTTCCATAATTGCTCCGTTAATAACTCTACCGCTATCTGTAAAGTCCGGAACCAATAATCCAGATTCTGTTTTTTTGGTAGAAACGAGTACCCAGTCACCAGTTCCATGATCAATGCCATTTCGATTGCCATTCAGCCACACTTTTTCGCCATAGTCTGTTTGCAACTGAAATGTGATATTCACTGGAATCTGCACACCTGCCATAATGGTTCCAGTTTCTTTGGTTTGTACATCTTGAGGTTCACTTGTAATGTTTTCTTTGGAAATATCATATTTTGAAAGTGCACTTTCGCCAATTGGCCACATTTCTCCGGCAACACCAGTTACCACATATCCAGTTCCAACAGGTGCATAACTGTCTTCTAAAATATTGTATACAATACCGGGTTGGTCGGTATTATATAATCGATTTTTATCTGCTTTTTGTATTTTTGCGGTATAGCTTCTATTGGTGAACAATAGCCATTTTATATCTGGCTTGAGTATATATGAGATGTTCGTACTAATGTTCATACACCTTTCTCCTCTGCTGTATAACCTAAAATTCGTTTAGTACATTTCCAATATCTTCAATTGATTTATTTTCATTGATAATAGTAATATTATCTTCTTTCGCACGGTCGCGAATATAATCTGGAATATCAGAATTAATATCAACCAATAAAATAGCTTTTATATCAGAAGAAAAGTGATTTTGCAAACTATCCAGCTTGTAAATAATATCATTATTAATTTCATTTCTTGCTTTGGCTTCAATCAAAATCGTTTTCATGCCTTTTGTTAAAACGAAATCAAATTCATTTTTCACTTTATCAGACCATTTGCAAGTATAGCTGTTTACAACATCATCAAATTTACCTGATTCTATTACTTTATGGTAGATATAAACTTCAAAAATACGTCCTGCATTTGTCAAAAGTGTTCGAATGGAATTAGTCGCATAAGTGAAAGAAAAGAAACCATTTTTCTGTTGATCTAGGTTTGGCTTTCTATAAACATAATTGAGCAAATATCCGGAATTTCGTAAATCTCTTAGTAGTTGATCATATTGGTCTAATTGTTCTATTGATGGTGTTTTATAATCATTATAACGCAAAGAGATATTCTCATGTAAAGATCCAGTTTGAATAATTAGACTGTCTGGAGAATAGGAGTTATTCTTAAATTCGATTCTTTCAGGATGTGTTAATGCATTTGTTTCTCCAAACAATCGATAAAATCCGCTTTGCTGAGAGTATGTACAAGACATTTGAACAGAAAATGTTTCTGTATTGATCCATTCACAATCATAATCCGAAATAATATTTTTGTCTACTGCTGCCTCTAATACTTTTTTTACACCATTTCCGCACTCTGATGGCAGTAAAACTCGAAATTTTGTTGTAGATGCAGTTTCTTCGTCGCCTTTTGCAATATATACTGTATTCTGTTTTTGGTATAAAAAATTGCAGAGTTTCTTCCATGTAGAAGGATTCTTTCTATAGATTTCAAAAAGTTTTTCGTAATCTTCATGGAATTCTGGCTGATCAGAACTACTGCCGACAGCATTAGAAATACGGAACACATCATCTACCAACAAAACTGGTTCCTTTTTAATATAGGAGAGTGCGTTTTTATCTGAAAATGTAACTATGGCACCATCTTTATACCTATACTTTGGAATATCTTTGTCTTTAAGGTATCCACTTAAATAGCCAAGATTATTTTCTACTGCACAAAGTTGATTTGTACGGTTTTGCTTTTGTAACCATACAAGCAATGATGATTCATCTGGAAAGATACGAACATTATATCCTTCGTCTTTTATGGCTTTGAGATTTATCTCTTTTATCATAGAGTCATGATCTACAAATACAAATTCTATAGAGGAACGAACATTTTTTTCTTTTAGTAGCTTTATTCTTGGCAAAATATCACAAATTTCTCGAATAGCATCTCGGTCGTCTATCATACATAAATACTCTATCTTCTGTGGATTTACGATCATAGGTGCATAGAAGTTTTTCATGATTTGTTTCGCTTGAAATGGAATTGCAAGTGTGATATTATCTCGATAAGTTAAAATAAACGGAATTTGATCTATCAATGCTTCGTCATCTATTTTATAATCGCGATACTCTGCTGCACGAAAAATTGGTAGAATATCATTAGAAAAATTTCTGACGATTGTTTCTATTTTTTTTCTTTTTGATTCTGTTCGAATTAAGCTAAGAAATTTCTGCTTCATATACTGACAAAGCCTTGTTTTTTCAGTTCTTCCATGAAAAACATCTTTTACTGTATTGAACCAGTGATAAAATGCATTCCAAGAATCTTTTGAATGTTCAGGCAAGCAAGTTCTCATGCTTTGCATGAGTTCTCCAAGGATATTTTCTTTTTTTCGAATATTTTTTGCTAATATTTGATAAGTACGATGTAATTGTACAGACATCTGTTCAAGTGCATCTAGTTTTTTTAGTTCCTCTGGTGTAGAATTGTCCCATTTTTGATGCGACCATGATTTCAGTAAATGTTCTGTGCTTGATGGAACAATGCAAACATGTTGCCGTTCGGTTTCATCTTTGGCTTTCAAGTTTGACATACTTTCTATGTCAGAAAGTTTTGAAATATAGCCGTCTGTAATTTTATCTGTTACCCATCTGCCATGTTCATTACAGATCAATATATCACGCTTTTTTGACAATTTTTCTAGATATGCTTCTGCAGCATCTTCAGCAGACATTGTTCTTAAATCAATATTCATGTACATTAAATTGTGTCTCATGGTTAATACAAAATATATACAAGAATTGAAATTATATGGATGTCGAAATTCTTCCTTAATACGTCGCCATGTGATATTTAAACTTTTTTTCCAAACAAGGTGCACATTCCATGCCATTTGTTCTATTAATTTTTGTTGTTTTGCTTGAATAGTTTTTTTGATATAAATAGGAGTAATCCATTCTGGAAGTGACTTTTTTTCTGTTTCCAGAGCACATTGCAATGATGAATCAGAAAATTGATAATGTATGATTCTGCTATTTCGAAGTGTAAGACTATCAGAACTTTCTGCTATAAAAATCAATTGTGGTTGTTCTGAAAGTTGATTAACAGCAGTATAAAAATGGATATTTCCATAGCAATCTTGTGAAGGTTTGTGCATATCAACACAATAAAAATCTTGTAATGCTGGACGCTGTTCCAAATATAATTCTTTTTTGCATTCTGGATCAATCACGAAGAAATTGATTTTAACATCTGGAAAATGCAATACCTTAAGCAGCATGTCCAAATAAAGTTGTCCTATATTGTCAAATCCACAAATGCATACAGAAATCTTTTTTGACTCATCCGGAAGTATTGGATTGTCATACAAATGATGTTGTAAAACCAAACGAATGTTTTTTTCCGCATCTGTGTCAATCTGCTTTCTGATTTTTGTTAGAAAACGATTATGATTTCCATTTCCTCTAAGTATTTCTGTAATCCGAAGTGGTGCGAATACTTTTTCAAAATCACTTAAAAAAGCTTCGCAGGACGGATAACGATTGTCATGATCTTCACACAATGATTTTTGAAGGACTTTCGTTAAAATTTTCAGGATCTCAGTATCTTCTTGCAGGGAACTACAGCGAAACATTTCACTAGATTTCAGTAATCTCGGGATATGCGGATAATTTTTTGCACAGAAAGTACGATTTGTCAACGCGTAAAATAACGTTGCACCAACCGAATACACATCACTTCTACATGTAAAAACAGAATCAGGTGCCATAAAGCCTTCTGTTCCAATTATCTGGTCTGCATCATCTACACCGCAAATAGAATTAATGTCAAACAAACAAAGAGTTTGAGATAAAAATTCTTCACCTCGAATATATGCACCAAAATTTGAGGGTTTGATGTCGCGATGAAGTAGTCCAGCACAGTGGAGTTGTTCTACACAGACAGCAAGCTGCTGAATAGTCAGTAATATTTGAATGAGATTTTCAACAGGCTTTCTTTGTGGACTATGATAAACTTTTTTCAAAAATCCATCAAATGGAATACAAGGAGGTTGCGGTGTCCAGACATACACGCTGTCTACACCAGTGTATATCTCAAAATTTGGAATAAATTCAAATGCACTTACTTTTCCCTGCAGAAATCGATAAGGCTTTAAATATGTTTCTGGAGTTTCTACTAGATAGCCTGTTCCTTTTCGAAGATACCCATTTGCATCTCTTTGAAATACTGCTGTATCTGCAGGATAAAATTCCTTGAGTGTTCCCTTAATTTCGTTTTCATCTTTGGCATGGTAGCAAATCGCGGATGCTCCATCTCCGATTGGCTTTTCTCCAAGTATGGTAAAAACTCTAGTATTTTTACCATTAGAAGTATCGAGCTTAATTTTTGTATTTTGATTCAATACAATTCTTTTCATCATTCAGCTCCATCTGTGTCAGATTGCATACTATAATAGCTGGAAAGAACGCACATCATATCAATTATATTTTTTTCACTCATTGGAATAAAATTTGCATCATTCAGATACTGATCTAATCCTGTAATTCGGTGCGTATAATCTGCCCATACTTCAGAAAAATTCTTATGTTTTCCTTTATTTTTTTGATTATAGTATGCATGATAATGTGCAAGAACTTCTGTTCTCGTAATAACCGCATTTTTTCTTTTTGTAGTATTTTCTGAAGTTGTCATATATCGAATTGCATGATAAAACATTCTGCAAAATCGCTTTATATGTTCTTCTTCAGGATTACAGCATTCAGATTCTTTAAGTATTTTTGCTACTTCATTAAAAAACGAATTAAACGCTTCGCTTTTTGTTCCCTTCTGAAAATCATCTCGAGGTATACTGCACGCATCTTTTATTGTATCAGAAGAAAAAAATGTAAAACCAGAATCCATCGTCAATTGAGTTTGCATAAATTCTTCGTTTTGTATTGCAGAGGCAGTTTGCTGTACAGTACTATTGCAATCATACGTTTTCCTCATAAAATCAAGGAATTGCTCTTCTTTTATGTTAAAAAGAACATCATAACGAAGATCAGCATAGTAAGATGTATTTGCAGAAGTCTTGTGTTTAGAATGATACGTTGTATCTCCTTTGAGTTTTGTAAGTGCCATTTCAATCTTCGCAAGTGTTTCTATAGGAGAACGGTTATCAGTATCTTTGTATTGCCAGTCAATATAGTATAGCCAGACAATATCTCTGTAATCTTTCCAATGAATTCCATGACCGTCTGGCAATACGCTATTATTTCTTTCATCGGAAATACAAGCTAAGAGATTGTTAATGTAGTATTCTTCAAATAATTTTTCAATACATTCTTCAGCAGAAAATTGGTAAGCAACAGCAAAGAAAAACAAATCCATTCTAGTTTTATTATCAAAATAGCCGTCTTCCAAATTATCACAAATACGCAGCAAACCGTATGTGCCATTTCGTCTAGTCTGCTCGATTGTTGTTTTTGGGTTTTCTAAAATGTTGAAAATGGAATCATCTAATTTTTCAACAATCAATACTTTCAATTTTTGCTTGGTGCATGTTTTTTTGTCACAATATTTATCAATACAGTATTTCTTAATATAACCAAGACCATTATATCCAGTATAATTGTCTAAGAACATACTGTCGGCAGGCATATCCAACAGCATAATTGCTGCCATTTTCAGTAAACGCAGACGCAATCTTTGACCATGAAAAATAGACTTCTGAGTGTCTTCTTTTCGAGGTTCATGTGCTTCCACTAAACGCAACAGGAAATCAGCTGGGGCAGCATATTGCTGAAAAGTATGATATAATGTATGGATTATTTCAGAACGAATGGAACCTGCCCATGCATAACTAGATATTGCTAGAGTCACCTTTTTTCGAATTTGCTCTAACTCTATATCATCATTTTCATTATTATCTTTAGAGTCTACTGAGAATCCTAATGTGTTCAGTCTCTCTTTGATAGCCTTTTTTATTTTTGGTTTCTCGGCATTTTCTGCTGCAACTAGATCTGTCATCATATTCTTTAGATCCGTTTTTGAAAAAAAGTCTCTATCATATAACTTTTTTATTTTTTTTGCTTTTGCGGTGAGTTCTATTTCCATTTATAGGGCTCCTTTCTGCTATATTATTTCTCTTAAAGTATATCATAATATAACTAAAAATGCAATAGGAATCATAAAAAATCGATTAATAATGCCGAATTTCGACTTTCAAACATGTAAAAATTATAAGTGCTTCTCTATCAAACTTTCTATAACACGATTTACAGAAACACCACTTTGTTCAGCAGCGTTTTTTACTTTTTGATAAACAGACTGCTTCATAAGTAAATGCACCCTTCTATTATGTCGTTCCTCTGGTTCTATATCCATAGATGCAATCTGAACTCTTTCCAGTTGCTCTTTGGGAGTTCCGTTTTTGTTTACAAAGCTACTGATTGCACTATTTTTATATTTTCCCATAATTCTGTATCTCCTCTACTTCATCAACGAATTTCATATAGTCCATAGCTACTTTCGATTTTCCAGCGTAATCATACAGACTCTGCTTGGATACCTGAGCCTCTTTGATTGTTACGCTCTCTCGAATTTTACTTTGAAAAACCTGAGTTCCAATTTGAGTGGCCTGCTGTTCTATTGCACTTCGAAAGTCTTGAGACAGTCTAGTTCTGGAATTGTAACGTGTAATGAGAATTCCATCTATGTGCAGATCAGAATTTGTGTACTCCTGCACTGCTTTAAGTGTTTCTTCTAACTGGTTCAGTCCAACTAAAGACAGAATATCTGCCTGCACCGGAATAATAACACTATTCGAAGCAGTAAAAGCATTAACTGTCACGATCCCAAGATTTGGAGGTGTATCGACTACGACATATTCATATTCAGAAATGGATTCCAAAGCTTTCTTTAACCGATATTCTTTTCCAACTTTATTGATCGTCATATCTGCCTCATAAAGGGCAGGGCTTGCTGGGATCAAGTCTACATGCATTTCTGTATGGAGAATACAACTAGCAGCATCTTTTTTTCCTCGCAAAATGCTGTAGATATTATCATCTGATTCTGATAGGATTTGTTCTTCTACACCTAGCAAATAAGAAAGATTACACTGTCCATCCATGTCAATAGCAAGCACTCTACGATGTTTTTTCTGTAATCCCAAAATGAGATTGAGAGCTGTAGTTGTTTTTCCAGCTCCCCCTTTTTGGTTGCCTACTGTGATAATCTTCATTTGTTACCTCCTTTTATGCACATAAATCATGCATATGTTTTATACGCATGCACATAATTTATGTGCATGATTTTATTATATCACAACAAAAATAAAAAGTAAAGATTCTATTTTAGATATTTTTCGTTTGAATATGTAAAATGGCAGAAAATTTGGCTGAAATAGAATACAATTCACAGAGGGGGATACATTGCAATACCTAATTGTATCAAAATCCAGATGCACTTGTTTCCCCAAGAAGCCATTTTAAAAAAAATTTCAGTGCCAGGATAAAAAAACTTGAAATCAAGTCAAATCAACCGGTATCTATATTAGAAACAGCTAAGATTTCAGGCAAAGTTTTTCTGCTGGATTCAAAAAAATTTTTTTAAAAACTTGAAAATGAGGAAATGCGTTCGGTATCTATATTAGGAACCGTTGAATTCACCAGAAAATAGAAAGGATATTTTTTAATGCAGAAAAAAATAAGAATGCACAAACCAAGAATGCGTAGCAAAGGCGACTGCTATGATTTTATATAAAAATCACAATGCAATGTTTGCTGTCAATAAAACTCTCAAAAGTTATATGATACTGGAAAACATTTGTAGGAGGTATAAATATGACAATGTATTTGGAAAATGAAAATGTATTATGTTTTACAGAAGCAGATACAAATCATCGTCGATTTTATGCAAATAAGCATATCCGTTATTGAAGGAAGGTGATACATTATGGCAAAAACAAATTTGTTCGGAGAGATTGGTACAATTCTTGATATCCTTTTGGGACTGTGAAAACAAAAAAAGAAAGGAGGTGATATTATGTGCAAATACCGTCAGTGCATCATATGTAATCCATTTTGCCCCTTTCGGTGGCTTTAAATTATTATGTAATTGAGAGAAGGTGATATATTATGACAAAGAAAAACCTGTTTGGAGAAATTGGTGAGATTCTGGACATTATCTTGGGACTGTAAGTCCGTACATCATTTATCAAGGAAGTGAAATGATAATGGAATTTGAAATGCAAATGCTCATAAACTTCTGGAACAAAATGCTTCATTGCAGAAAAAGTGACAGTAATTGCTGGTAGTACTTCATCTTTAGAAGAAACATAAAAAAATCAAAAAAAGGTGGAAAAGTAGAATGTAATATGATATAATAAATAATATTTCATTTATTTCGATAATGGATTAGTGTTATTTGAGTGCTTTTTAGAAAAAAGAAAGGAATCTTATTTTATGAAAAGATATATTTTTGCCAATCCTACAATGGCACCTCGAAAATTGACATCGAATTTCACGGAAAACTGCAGCCAACTCTCCTGTCTGGATCAAATCAATATTCCAGTAAGCTTTCCGATTTTGATTTCACTGAAAAACACAGTATCAGAAGGCGAAACTGTTAAGGTGACTGTCATCAAAAAAGTCGGACACGACTGCACCGAGAAAAACTATACCACTTTTCTGAGTGAATTGGATGCCATCATGTATGACTACGACTTATATGGTCTTTATCGTACGTACTATAAAGGTCTTACGCAGAAACAGCTGCAGACAAAATTGCAGAATGAACGTGACAACAAAGAAATCGACAATGATTTTATGACTTGGCGACAGGCGGAGATTGATCGTATTCATCAGGAAAAAAATCCGCTATTCCATTGCGACATCGAGTCTATTGAAATTCCGTGCGATGAAAAACCTGACACACAGGTACGACTGCTGTTTCAGATCATTCAAACTTTAGAGAATTCTTTGGACGAAGACATTTATGTAGATCTTTCTTTTGGTTCCAAACCGATTCCGATTGTGATGAATATGGCACTGACTTATGCTTATCAGCATGGAGATGGAATCTTTCCGAAATGCATGAGCTATGAATCGTTCGAATACAACGGAAAGGAAACATCTTCGCTCTATGATGTTTCCTCGTTACTGTTCTTGCAGAGTTCGATTATCAATCTGGAAAAATCTGATGTATCAAATCCGATTAAGTTCATTGAAAAAATGATGCTTGATGATAATGAATAATTTCAAAGGGAGGTTTAGTTGGAAATGATTGAAGGGATAAATTCTGTTCCCAAAAGTAAAGAAGTACCGTCTCAAGAAAATACAGATGAAGAGGAAAAGACCAACGCATATGAAGATTGGAAAGAAGTCAAAACATGGTCAGAAGAAATAATTCAACAGTGTCATTCTGGAAACAACAACCAAATTACTGAACAGCAGAAAAGTATAAACAGCGAAAAACGAACTGAAAAATGGGATGCCATTTCGAAATGTGTAAAAAAACGTGTAAAAAAAGCCAAGGGCTTCGACTGCATTGAAAATCGGGAAAATTTCCAAGAGCTTTTTTTCAAATGGGAAGAAAAATTTTTCAAAGATAACAAAGGAAAAGCAGAACCGACCACTACATTTATTTCTGTCATAGAAACGGATCTACTGCAAAGAAATTTAGCCATGTATCAAAATGGAGATCATAGTCCTGAACGAGTAAAAATACTGCTTTTTTATTTCCGGAAACAAGCTGGAAGAAATTTTTTAAAGCAGGTAGTGCCTTCTGCATTATACCCTAAGGAATGGATATGGACAACTGAAGAGGTAAACTCTATAAAAGAACAACTAGATGAGCAATTTTCTGCTTGCATCAAAGCCCTAGAAGAACCGCTACGCCTTTCCATTCTCAAAGAGCATAGACAATTGCAAACATCAAGATATGATACGCTCTGGTGGCTTGCAGATGCTTGTTTACAGGATTTCTTAAAAGATGACAGCATTTCTGACCTTTTAAATAAAATCATTTATTATTGTTATGACATTTCGCAAGATAATAGCAGTAAAAAAATGCAGGCTGATCAGACTTTTTGGAAAACCTATGAAAATTACAATCCCCTTGCAGGAAATTTTTTGTCTATTTATAAACTCAACTTCTCAAAAAAGGAAGAAATAGAAAAACAGTTTGAAAAAGAAAAAAATATCTCCATAGATGCACCTATTCGTAACGATAATGCAAATGGAAATACTATTGGATCTCTTTTGCCAGATGATGGATTTTCTCCGGAAGAAGAAACAAGCGGATCTCAAATGGCAATTTTCTGGTTGAGAGCATTCGCGGATACTGTAAATAGTAGAAAACATTTGATTCGTTGCAATGATGATTTATTTTTTACTGAAACTGTTTCACGAATGATTCGGGAAGATAAGCAACTCGCAGAGCATGTATATCAAAATGAAAAGTTGTATACAAAAACTTGCAATATAGATTTCCTGAATTCCTACCTACAGCAATCTGTCACAAATATTTCCAAAAGCAGAAAATGTCCACTCAAAAAGATACAAGACTTTCATCCTGAAGAACAAGATCCTAAATATGCACGTGAATGCGGATTCCCATTGGAAAACATTGTATATCGTCAATTTCTCCATGTCAAAAACGATAGCAATATTACTGAAAAACGAAAGACGTTTCAAAAGCACATGCAGGATTGTTTGAATAACCAAGGTTTAACGTAATAAGGAAAGGAGGACCGCTATGAAAAAGAAGAATATCAGAGCAACTAGAGAAGCTCTAAAAGCACAAAAAATAAAAAAGAGTCAAGAAAATGAAGCTCTAAAAAAACAAAAATTGGCGGAAGAAGCAGCACAAAAAAGACGAGAAGAACTAGAAAAGAAAAATCTGGCACAATGGGAAGAAACCAGTGCAGAAGGTCGTAGATCTCGTGTAAAAGCTGTTGGCGTAAAATCTGTATTTGTTGTTGGAGATGACCTGTACCTAGCGACATTCGGAAATGGAAATGAAACTGTTCTGGAAAAGAAAATTACACCAGACGGAAAAATCACAACGTTCCCAGAAGAAGAAACTTTTACTGCAAAGTTGAAATTTGCAAAAACAGAACTTACAGAAGCGACTTCCATTGGAATTTCAAATGGCAGAATCGTTTTGCCGGAAATTTCTGTTGATAACCCGCTTCATACAACTATGCAGAAAAATACAATAAAAAAATCTGCAGGAGAAGACATGCTGCAGTTAAAAGACGTTCTTGAAAACCGTTACTTTGATCGCAGCTTTAATAATGATCTTCATATTCGCTTGATCTACAATATTTTGGATATTGAAAAGATCTTAGCGGAATATACCACCAATGCTGTTTTTGCAATTGACAATGTATCCGGCTGCAGTGACGATTTCTTGTCCAATTTCAGTACTCGAAATCAGTGGGATGAGTTTCAAAATCCGGAACAACACCGTGAGCACTTCGGGAACAAAGACAATGTTATCTGTAGTGTAAAAAAACAGCAGGATCTTTTCTTTAACTTTTTCAAAAACAATCGCATTGGTTACTTTGGAAAAGCATTTTTCCATGCGGAATCTGAACGAAAAATTGTAAAGAAGACAGCTAAAGAAGTCTACCATATCCTTACATTGATCGGAAGCTTACGCCAGTGGATTACGCATAGTACTGAAGGCGGTATTTCTCGCCTTTGGCTATATCAATTGGAAGATGCACTTTCGAGCGAGTATCAGGAAACCATGAATAATTGTTATAACAGCACGATTTATGGACTTCAAAAAGACTTCGAAAAGACCAATGCACCCAATTTGAACTTTCTAGCTGAAATTTTAGGGAAGAACGCTTCAGAATTAGCAGAACCATATTTTCGGTTTATCATCACCAAGGAATATAAAAACCTCGGATTTTCCATCAAAACATTGCGGGAAATGCTGCTGGATCAACCTGACTTGCAGGAAATCCGAGAAAATCATAATGTTTATGACAGTATTCGAAGTAAGCTATATAAGATGATGGATTTTGTTCTGGTATATGCTTATAGCAATGAACGAAAGTCAAAAGCAGATGCATTGGCAAGTAATTTGAGAAGTGCGATCACTGAAGATGCTAAAAAAAGAGTCTATCAGAACGAAGCGGATCAGTTGTGGACAAGCTATCAGGAATTATTCAAGAGAATTCGAGGTTTCAAAGGTGCTCAAGTAAAAGAGTACTCAAGCCAAAACATGCCAATCCCCATTCAGAAGCAGATTCAAAATATCTTAAAGCCAGCGGAACAAGTGACTTGCTTCACAAAGTTGATGTATTTGTTGACGATGTTCTTAGATGGTAAAGAAATCAACGACCTGCTGACGACCTTGATCAACAAGTTTGACAACATCAGCAGTCTGCTAAAAACAATGGAACAACTGGAACTGCAAACGACATTCAAAGAAGATTATACATTCTTCCAACAGAGCAGTTGTCTTTGCGAAGAAATTACACAGTTAAAAAGCTTTGCCAGAATGGGGAACCCGATTTCTAACCTAAAAGAAGTCATGATGGTAGATGCCATTCAGATTTTAGGAACAGAAAAATCAGAACAGGAATTACAAAGTATGGCGTGCTTCTTCTTCCGTGATAAAAATGGAAAGAAGCTAAATGCTGGAGAACACGGCATGCGGAACTTCATCGGAAACAATGTTATTTCAAATACGCGATTCCAATATCTAATACGCTATGGCAATCCGCAAAAATTGCATACTCTTTCACAAAATGAAACTGTTGTCAGATTTGTTTTGTCGCGTATCGCCAAGAATCAGCGTGTACAAGGAATGAATGGAAAAAACCAGATTGATCGCTATTATGAAACATGCGGTGGAACAAATAGCTGGTCTGTTTCAGAAGAAGAAAAGATCAACTTCCTGTGCAAGATCCTTACCAATATGTCTTACGATCAATTTCAAGACGTAAAGCAGTCTGATAAGATAATCACTGCTGAAGAAAAACGAAAAAAAGAACGTTATAAAGCCATTATCAGTCTGTACTTGACTGTACTTTACCAATTGATCAAGAATCTGGTTAATATCAACGCCCGCTATATCATCGCTTTTCATTGTCTGGAGCGAGATGCTATCCTATACAGTTTAAAGTTCAATACCTCCATCAATCTTAAAAAGCGATATACCGCATTAACAGAAATGATTCTAGGATATGAAACAGACGAAAAAGCCAGAAGAAAAGATACTCGAACGATATACGAAAAGGCAGAAGCTGCAAAAAATCGGCATTTAAAAAATGTCAAGTGGAACTGTAAAACAAGAGAAAATTTGGAAAATGCAGACAAAAATGCAATCGTTGCCTTCCGAAACATCGTCGCTCACCTATGGATCATTCGTGATGCAGATAGATTTATCACAGAAATGGGAGCAATGAAGCGATATTTCGATTGTTACCACTATTTGCTGCAAAGAGAGTTAGAATATATTCTGGAAAAATCTAACCAAGGCAGCAAGTATACAAAAAAATCTCTGGAAAAAGTACAGCAATACCATTCTTACTGCAAAGACTTCCTGCATATGCTGTGCCTGCCATTTGCGTACTGCATTCCGCGATATAAAAATTTGTCCATTGCAGAATTGTTTGACCGGCATGAACTCGAAGCTGAACCGAAAGAGGAAGCATCTCCCGCAAACAATTCTCAATTTATTACGACATAATCCATTGGCTCATATCTCTTAAATAGAACGTAGAAATCCCCCTCGTGTCATTTTATGCACACGAGGGGGATTTTTTCTTATGCGAAAATTTCAGTTGTTATATGTAGATCATCTTTACGTCCTTATTTCAAAGTTCAAAGAAAAATGTGTATAACGATCTTACCAATAGAAATCAACGGTGATGCCATAGCTATCCCTCCTTTCTCACGAATTTTCGTGCTTTAAGACCTCAAGTGTTTTTGATGCTATCGTCAATGCACCAATTGCGATTGTAAAAATACTACTCTTTTTCATAAGAGCGTCCCTCCTTACTGTACCCAGTTATAACAAACTGGAATCATGCTTCCTTTTGTCCGTATGCCACATGCATTCAAGATCACCATTGTTTTTTCCTCCTTTTCCTTCTATTTTTTCTTTCTGTTTTGCGGTGGATTTGCTTTTCTATTAGATATACCGTACTTACAGCACCCATTTCAGATTTTTTAGAAAAAAATTTTTGCTGTTTCTCTAAAAATGAAAAATCCCTCTCGTTAGAAATACGAGAGGGATTTTTGTTTTCAAAAATAAAAATACTACACTTCACGGCAAACGTGGAGTGTAGTGAAGAATATAAATAAAAGGATACATATTTACTATGATGTTTTAGTATCCACGATAATCGTGGATTGTAGTGAATGCACTAAGTAACATTTCTATCGAGAACGCGTTTTAGTATCCACGATAAACGTAGATTGTAGTGTTGTAGCTGGTCAAAACATTTCAAACCAGTTGAAGGTTTTAGTATCCACGACAAACGTGGATTGTAGTTGATAGCCTTGCAGAGTGGCTGCATCAGTATGAGGTGTTTTAGTATCCACGATAACCATGGATTGTAGTGTTATCTTGCGGAGTAATCACATACATGTTTGACGTTTCAGTATCCACGATAAACGTAGATTATAGTCTACAACATTATTCTTGGAGGTATTTATTATGAGTTTTAGTATCCACAACGAACGTGGATTGTAGTCGATCGGCTGCAAAGATGTCAATGATTTTCTCGTGTTTTAGTATCCACGATAACCGTGGATTGTAGTCTACTATCGCAACTGCTAACTCTTCTGTTATTAGTTTTAGTATCCACGGTAACCATGGATTGTAGTAGCGGAATCTGCACAAAAGCAGTTCCTTGGTGCTTCTTATTTTACAACAATCTGCTGCACTTGTCAAGCCTTTTTCCCAAAAGATTTCTGTTCCGACATGATTCTTTGCAGATTCATTGCGTTTTCTTCTGATTTTTTGGTGCGAACCTCATTGTCACGAAAAATCTTCTTTTTTATCTATATATCGGAATGCCCTCTAAAATGCATTTTATTGCCCTTTTTAGCTACGTTCGGCTTCAACTGCTTAGTTTCTCGGAAATTCTAACAAAACGTCTGAGAGAGGCATTGCAGACGTTCTAAAGCGATTTCTGACGATGCTTGTCCAAATGCAACGGACATTTCACAATATTCCCTTAATACGCCGCCGGCTGAAACGCATCGTCTTCCAACATTCGGAGAAAATACTTAAAGCGATTCTTGATAGGCATTTCTCCGTTTTGAATTTTTTTCGCACTCTCTACGTTTAATGCGGCGTATTTTTCACGCAGATAAAATTGTCTGCCGAATAGCATGCTTCCGGACATGCGATCTTTGGGAATATCAATGCGAACCAATACCCGCGAAATTTGCTCCATCTGCTCTTTTTGAAATTCATACCCACAGCTTTCCGCAAGAATCGCAAGGGTTTCGGAACCATAAATCGCTTCCTAGTCTGGATCTATTTCTTCGCTGACAGTATTCCCATCCACAATTTCCGACTCCGGCTGCATATCAATAAACTCATGCAATGTGAGAGGGTCCTGATATTCAGTATTTTTGAAGATATGGAATATAATCGTCAACCATTTTCCGCCCTGCCCAGTTTTCCCACGCTCATAAGTATAACAAATATCCGTAGTTTCTTTTAAGGCTCGTTGACAGCTGTCAAGAACACGAACACGGAATCGTTCCCAGCGGTCATATTCATTTTTGGCAATGCCAAGGAGTTCTCTCAAATCTTTCACAGAAAGTTCTCGTTGCCCAATATTCTCGTATTGCTTTAAAATTTCGTACATTCGAACCTGATTGGGACTTTTCAAACGGAGAGCATTCCAGAGTTCATACTTAAAATAGCGATTTTTGAAATCAAACATCAACGGAAGTGCTTTGTCATGAGCATCGATTTCCATAAACCATTTCCCCTTCTCGTCATGGTCTACTTTACACTCCTTGAAAAGCTGAAATGCAGAATATCCGCCAGTTTCTGTCGGAATATGCACAATTTTTGTCAATAAGCTATCTGTGCATGATCGAATTTGAGCCATGTTAAGCCGTCCAAATCCCATAATCCGTTGAAATTCATCAATAGGGAACCGAACCACCCTTGTAGAAATATCCCAAGGATTGATTTTAGATAAATAAATACTGAAAAATCGCAATTCCTGAACAGTCATATTGTTGCTTCGCAATTCATTTAAAACATTTCGTTTTTCAATAATTGCAGTATTAAATAATTTTGCCATAATATCACCCAAAGAATAGTATATCACACATGAACAACAATGTCAATAGTGTGGTGCTACTACAGCAATGCAATGTTGCTTATTGTGCAATGCAATGTTGCTTATTGATTCTGAAAACGACGCAATTTCGGTGCTTTTGACATCCGAAATCAATATTAAATCAATATTAAATCATATTTAAATCAATCTATCAATCAAGGAAAGCAGCAAAGAAAACTTTTTTCAACTTTTCCACAATGCAAAAAATTGATGGACAGACAGACCGATTTTACAAGCAAAAAAGAAAATCTGATTCTACAAAGAAAAATTTTTAGGAGTTTCTTGAAGTTCACTTCTATTTCTCGATATTATACATAGAAGGCAAATATACATTTTCAGCGAACCTAGGAGGATTTTACTATGCTGTGTTGTAAAGATAACATTATTTTCAATCACTTTGAATCTCGCGGCTATACCGTTACAAATGCCCAAGAACCTACAGATTTTTCTTTTCTTCAAAAGCTTTCCTTTACAATCGTTCAGAATTTACCGCAGATCAATAAGCTTTTAAAGGCAATTCGACAATGTATTCCTTATCCAGATTCCAACGGCACACGTCGATTTTCCTATTTATTGGAAGAACCTGAAGAAGAAAAGAACATCATTCGAAAAACCGTACAAGACTTTACACATTTTGGACTTCTTCTTTCATCTAACATAGAAGAAGACACTATCAGTGGCATTGTCAATCCAATGCCAAGAACCACTCGGTTCATTACAGGACAATGGCTCGAGATTTATGCTGCTTGTATCACACAAGACATTGTCAGTTCTTTTGCAGCTGAACATCAACTTCCCTATTCTGTCCTGACTAACGTTGAATTGAAGAAAAATGGAAAACTTGCCCACGAAATTGACTGTTTTTTTTCCGTAGGATCTTCTGTTTTCGCGACAGAACAAAAAGGTGGAAACTTCAATAATTATCTCCACCTGCATGAAATTGGGAAATCACTTGGAATTATTCCGGATCACTATCTTTTGTTACAGACAAGTTTGACAGATTTGGAGCAAATGGATTTGTTGCAGTATTTCTATCAATTTTACATTTGCAACTTGAGCACATTTTCCGATAAGCTGCGAGCTATGCTGAAACAGGTAGAAACAGATTCCAATCCCACAGTGCAAAATGCATTGCTGTATTCCGCTTAAAAATTATTTATTATACTTAGGGAAACACTGAATAAAGGAAACACTGAATAAATCTTCCCATTACGCAGCAAATATGGTATAATAGAAAAAAGACGAAAAAGCAGGAGGAAAAGGATAGATTTACAATATAAGTACAACACAAAAAAAGAATGACACATAAAGCCACTCGTGTTATAATATGGGAGTCACCACACAACCATAAAACAGGAGGAAGCAATATGTGTCATTACACCCATTTTACCACAGAAGAGAGAGAAAAGTCAAGAGTTTTGAAAGCACAGGGACTGAGCATTCGGGCAATTGCCAAAGAACTTGGAAGATCGCCCTCTTCTGTAAGCCGCGAATTCCGAAGAAACTGCTATGCCAACGGTGATTATGCAGCACATTATGCAGATAAGAAATATCGAAAACGGCGAAAGAACTGCGGCAGAAAGGCAAAACTGCTGGATGATGCAATACGCAATTATGTCATGGAAAAGATGAATCTACGCTGGTCTCCAGAGCAGATCGCAGGGCGAGCCAGACGTGATAAGAAACCATTCAGTATTTCATTTCCGGCATTTTAACGCCGCAGCTGAAAAAGATCATGCGTTTTAAATGGAAGCATAAAAAATGCAAAGGAACAGACAATCGTGGAAAAATCCCCAATACTACGCCCATTAGCGAGCGTCCAGCCGGTGCTGAGAATCGTTCGAGATATGGGAACTGGGAAAGTGATACCGTTCTCGGTATGCGGAAAACAGGCTGTTTTGGCACACATGTAGAGCGTAAATCAGGATATCTTGTTGCATTCCGAATAGATGACAGACAGGACAATGCTTTCAATTACGCCACGATCAAAGCTTTTTCTTCCATTCCGGAGAAGCTGAAAAAGAGTTTTACTGTCGATAACAGGAAAGAATTTGCTGCACATAAAGCTTTGGCTCAGGCTACAGGCATGAAAGTGTTTTTCTGCGATCCTTATTCTCCATGGCAGCGTGGCACGAATGAAAATACCAACGGCTTGCTTCGTCAATTCTTTCCGAAAGGAACTTCATTCGCCAACGTTTCTGATGATGATTTACAACACGTTGTCGATCTCATCAACAATCGCCCCCGCAAACGTCTTAATTTCCTGACTCCATTCGAGGTGCTTCAAAAATTTTTTCTCTGATTGTGTTGCACTTGACTTGACAATCTATCATACATTTATGATATGCACATAAATCATACGTATGAGTATAATTTATGTGCATGCGTATAAATCATGCACATGATCATATATATCAAAAAAAGCCGCAGGAACTATAAAAGTTTTCTGCGGCTTTTTATATTTTTGATCTCTGTATTTTCGCTTTGCGTCAACTACAAAGATTCGTGACGAACGTGACAAAGAGGATAACAAAAGATGATCACACCATAGGCATCATTCCTTTCTTACGATATTGTGTTAGCTACGTTTAGTCAGATATTCCAGACGATCAAAGCATGCGACCTGAACGGGTTCACATCTAGAAGATGTCCGTTCCCGAATCGCAGTCTTGACCATGACCGGATTGACATTCGGACTGACAACAATGCCATACGAACTGCGGAGGCGTTCTGCAATTTCAGAGTGTCTTGTGATGTAATTGCTCATTCCCAAGAAATTAGGATTGAGTGTGATATTCACAAAGTGCACGCTATTCCCAATACGGTAAATTACATCAACACCATACTGACGGCCTGTGCGAACATCACAGAGAGTACAGTTGTACTTGATCTCCCGCAAATTCGAACCGTAGAAATCTTTGAGTGTCTTCACAACATGAAGTGTTGCAAACTCTTTCTTCAAAAATTCCCCAGCACCGGGAGCCAGTGTTACATAAACACCGGTGGTGTACGAATTAGAACTTTCGAGAAGGCCCTGCATTTTCATGCTATTCAAGATGACACTAAGTTCACCTCGAGATACCCCTGTGGTATTATGCGAGATCAAACCGTATCTTGAGGAAGTGGATGCGATCTTTCGCAGTTCCTGATGTACAGTTTCGTTATGCGAATAATTGGATGCCAGCATTTCTGCCAACGGGGTATTCGGTGAACTATGCACGCCGTCTTTCCAAGACTTTTTGGTAGAACCCGGCATAGTTGCAACTGCCAATCCCTTTCTCTGCAGAACGCTGGAAATTGTTTCAACAGAGTTTACATTGCGATTCGAATAAAATGTTGCCATAAAAATACTCCTTTACACAATAGGCAAATTCCTAAAAGGAATTTCGACTTCAGTTTTGTCTATACAATCAAAAAAGAATGCAAAGTAGCCCTTTTTTGATATCATCATCATACCATATTTTTCGACTTTCAGCCGCAGCGATTGGAAAATTCTAATGTGTATGTGTATAGCATATCACATTGGATAAAACCGAACAGTTGTATGTTCTGGCTTATTCTCATGTTGTACAGGAGAATGAGTTCTTTTTTGAATAAACTTGAAATTTGTACCTCCTCGTTCTTGTTTTGCCTCTCTGTATTCCAACATTGTTCCATTTTTCAAGGTGTATACAGTGATTTCATAGTCTGTGTGGATACACGGGCTAAGGAACTGTTCCAACTTGCTGACAGTGTTGCAGAGGTCATTGTCCTGTGAGAGAAACAAAATATTTGTGAGTTGCATCTGATGAACAAATGCGGCAATAAAATTGGGATCGGAAAAATGATTGTTGTCGCCAATGACGATTCGAACCATATTGTTCTTTTCCATTGCTTTTAAATGACGCCATACCCTTTCGCATGCTGCACGTTGACTCGGATCTTTTTGCCCCACATTCTCCAATTCAGTGAGAACAGAACTGAAAATAGTGAGGTGCATCTGAAGTTGAGGTAATGTTGTTTCAACAGCATGCAGCAGGTTTTCTCCGTCTTCACACAACAGACTGCATGTGTCCAGATAAATTTCCAATGGCTGATTTCTGCAACATGTAGTCATAAGAATCTTTTCCAAAGAAGATTCTATTGTGCTTGTACATTGCGGTTGTTCAGTTGCTTTTCTTTGCACACTTGTAATAAAACGAGGACTTTTGATCATTTGGAATGCTCCTTTCTTTTTGATAATTCTATTTTAACATATATTTCTGTGAGGTGCTTTATAGGTTGGATATGAAAACATACACATGTGTGCTTATAGAACAAAAAAGTCGTTTTTCGTAAGTTCTTATTGCATTTTATCACATTTTATGGTATACTGAATATGTCAATTTTTATCAGAAAACACTTTGCATAGTCAGGAAATTTCAAGAAAAAGGAGGTTTTTCACGTCATGTCAGAATACTTAGGGTTTCAACCAGTGTCAGAAGAATATATCAACAGTGGAAAAGAATTCTATTTTATCAGCTATAATTCGCAAGACATCAATTATATCACGCCAATTGTTCTGAAATTGCATGAAATGGGTGTGCCATTGTGGTATGACTATGGAATTCCATATAACTCCAAATGGACCGGTGTGATTGTAGACAAAATCAAAAAATGCAGAGCCGTCCTATTCTTTTTAACATGGGGAATCATTACAAAAGTCGGACCAAATGGCGATGATCCATATACTATGAAAGAATACAAGATTGCAAAAGCAGCAAAGAAAGAAATTTTTGTCAATGCAATTGATCAAATCAACTTAATAGACGAATTTGGAAAAATTCCAGATGACAAAGTCGAATTTATTTTAGACATTGAAGATAGGCAGTCTATTCCCATTTTTAAAAATTCGGAAAATTTAGACTGGATTTCTAGCGAAATTTGCAGAGCAATTAACATAACACCTTCGAATGATAATTGGTTTAATTGGGATTCCTCGTTTCAAATCAAAAACGGCACTTTTCAAAGACTTTTAAGTACAGACAAAAAAATAATAATTCCACATAGTGCAACTAGTATTGGAGAATATGCTTTTTTTAGATATAAAGATATAACAAATGTAATTATTCCAGCTAATGTGACTAGCATTGAAAATTTTGCTTTTGGAGAATGTGAAAATTTAAATGAGGTTGTAATATCAAATAGTGTTACTTGTATTGGTGATTCTGCTTTTGAAAATTGTAAAAAATTAACAAATATTAAAATACCAACTAGCGTAACTAGTATTGGAAATAGAGCTTTTTCTTTTTGTACTAACTTAACTAATATCGAAATACCGAATGGTGTAACAAGTATTGGAGAAGATGCTTTTTACGGTTGCGATAATCTAAAAGAAGTATTTTATACTGGAACAGAAGAACAATGGGATAATTTAAATGTTGATATGTTGCCTAATACTAAAATTCACTATTTATCAATTGTATCGTCTTCATTTCTTATAGAAAAAAATGTACTTCAAAGATTTATAGGAATAGAAACAGATGTTTTGATACCAGATAATGTAACAACTGTTGGAGAAGTTGCCTTTAAAGAATGTAATAATTTGCAGAGTATTGTTATTTCAAATAGTGTAACTGATATTGGAAATCAAGCATTTTCTAATTGCAAAAATCTTAGAAAAATTATAATTCCTGATAGTGTAACCAATATGGGAACTTGGGTTTTTTCAGATTGTGATAATTTAACAGATGTTACAATTTCAAAAAACTTGAACAGTATTGAAAATGGTACTTTTATTGGATGCAAAAATCTTACTAATATTATTATTCCAAATAACATCAGTAAAATTGGATTTCATGCTTTTGCATACTGTGAAAGTTTAAAGAAAGTTACTATATCTAGTACTGCAATTACTATTGGGGGTGGTGCTTTTGCATTTTGTAGAAATTTGACTAATATCAATATTCCAAATAGCGTGATTAATATTGAAAATTGTGAGTTTTATTGTTGCGAAAGTTTAAGCAGTATCATTATACCAAATAATGTTACTAATATTGGAGATTCTGCTTTTGAAAAATGCAAAAATCTAATCAATATTACAATATCAAATAGTGTAACTATTATTGGAAATCATGCTTTTTCTGATTGTAATAATCTAAAAGAAATTTTCTATAACGGGGCAAGAGAACAATGGGAAAAATTAGATGTTCAAATTCCGCATACAGTAAAAATTCACTTTGTCTTTTGACAACATCAAATTTTTATGTTATAATATACACATATATCATTGCTACCACAACAGAAAGGAGTATTCTATGGGAACTGCATTAGATACTGTATATTTCAATTCATCGGAAAGTACAGATCAAACGAAATCTGTTTCCAATTCCTGCAAACGTGCATCATATGACGGAGAAACACGAGATCGCCGTGTACAGCTTTTAATGAAACCATCGCTGTTTCAGAAATTGGAGATGTACGCAGATTCTAAAGGAATTTCGCGAAATGCTGCAATTGAAAAGATCCTTTTGGATTATTTGGACAAAGAATCTACAGAATAACAAAAACGGCATCGAAAGTTGTCCCTTTCGATGCCATTTTTGTTATATCAGGCTAGATCATTTGATTTTTTGTTGACGAATTCGATTCTCGTATGCTTTTGTCACCTCCTGATATTTTTTATTATTCAGAATATCATATCGCTGTGTTTCTACAGGTCTTGTGCCACGACGACAGATATATTCTCTGCCAAGTTTCAGGTACAAAACATCCTGTAACGGTTTGTCCACTCGTTTAGAGATGTTCTGTGCTGTCGTCAAATCGTTACCACCCATGAAAACATATGTGTCTGAATTGTTGATGATCGTAATTGCGTCTGCCTCCCCATACAGACTGATCAACTGTGATTCGGACTGGATCAGAAGCACTGTGCTAATGCCCTTGGCACGAAAAACGGAGATAAACTGCCCAATATTTGGTACCGGTGCACCAACAGCGAATTCATCAGCCAGAACAGTTACATCGATCGGCAGTCGGCCGTCCGGCTGTTCTTCTCCGTATTCAAACAATTGCTTGAACAACTGTCCGTAGAATGTGGCAATGAAGCTATGCAGTGCTGGGTTTACTGCACCGGTTGTAACAAACAAGACACTCTTTCGAGAAGCAAGTGAGCGAAAGTCTGCCTTGTTTGGCAAGCACATCATTTTTCTCAATTCTGGTGTAAAAATTGCAGAAATTGTGCTTGCCAAAGTGGAATAAACACAACCAGCAGTTCGGATCGGAAGCGATATGAAATTGTTCCAATTCGTTACGGCAAAACAATTGGGGTGCTTTCGTGCAATTGCACAAAATTCCTCCTCCAGTCCGGTTTCAATTGCACTGCTGGAATTGGCCTCTTGCAAGTGTATCCGATCAAAACATTCCAGCACATCATTGAAGTTCGCTTTCTTCTTTTCCATCATGGTTTTAGCGATGAGTGCTGACAATAATGTACATGCAGCTTGATCCCAATACGGATCTACATGTGTTGCAGTTTTTTTCTGCGGATCTGCTTTGATAATGCTTTGAGCAAGAAAAACGATGTCCTGATAACTTTTTACATATGCCATCGGATCATACGATTGTGTGCTCAACTGCGGTTTGCAGAAATTGATTTCTCCAACTTCGTAGCCCAGTTTCTGAAAGTATTCTGTATACTTGTCCACAAGCTGTCTTTTTGTGCAAGTGACAACGAGAGAACTCTCTGTGGTTGTGAGCAGTCTTGCTTCCATGATACTCATGGTTTTGCCGCAACCGGTTCCGGCAACCACAAGAACATTGTTATTTAAGCCTGTGGAATTGGTATCACAACTGTATACAGCATTCTGTCCCAGAATCATAACATCGTTTTTCATATGATATTCCCCCTATTTCATCAAAAATCCTTGCTTACTGACAGATTGGTATGTTACGGCGGATGTGCTTCTACAATGTTTTTATGCTGCACCATCTTCACCTTCTTCAAACAAGTCAAAAATGTCATCTTCATCATGCTGTTTTTCCGATTCGCCATATGCAGCATGAAGCAGAACCGGAAGACAAGAAGAAATGATCTTGCAAATTCGAATCAGAACAAAAACGCCGTGTCTTCCAATGCGTTCTGTATCTTCACCATAGAATTCAAAATCATAAGAGATACAAACGTCATTGTCCTTGTCCAGATAAAGCTTCACAAACTTGTACTTCTGATTCAGTTCTTCGACAGCTTTTCGCATAGCTTCTTTCTTTTCTCTTCCAATATTTCTCAAGGGATAAGTAACGATCTTTGCATCGCTGTCATCATTAATGTCATAGAGAACCTCAACAGGGATCGAATCCTTAAATGAAAACTCAATGAGAGTACTGTCATCTGTTTCAATGGTCTGATAGTGCATTTCATTTCGTTCCATTTCTTTTGCAATTGCCTTTGCATATGTATTCATAATTATAATTCCTCCTAAAATTTTGTTTTTTGTTTGCTACAATATGAATTATACCATACTACACAGAGAATTGTGCTGTGTGGTGGATTTTTTATATACACATATTCTGATTGTCATTCCATTAGCATTTGAAAAGATGCCACCTTGTCACATAAACCAAAGTGAATGGCTTCTTGGGAATCAAAATAGTGATCGTATGAAGTAGCCTCCTCAATTTCTTCTACTGATCTGCCAGTATGATGAGAAAGAAGTTGATTCATTTTCGTTCTGGTCTGCAGCAGAGATTCGGAGATTGCTTTAATGCTTGATGTATTTCCGCCGATTTTTCCTCCCAGCAGCGGTTCATGAATCATAACCTCTGCATTCGGCAAAATAAAACGATTTCCTTTGTTGGCAGAAGCAAATAAAACTGCTCCCATGCTGTATGCTTTTCCAATACACCATGTACGGATCTTATCAGAAATACTTTGCATAACATCGTAAATCAGCATTCCAGCATTGATGCTGCCGCCGTGGCTATTGATAAGTACGTCAATGGGTTCGTCCTTGTTTTGATGATACAAGAACATGATGTTTCGTACAAAATTGCATGCCATTTCGTCAGTAATTTCTCCCTCCAAAAAAATTTTACGAGATGAAAGCAAATGTGTTTCTGCAGGTACAAGCATAATCCCTCCAGAATTTCGAATTTCAAATGTCATAGGGATTCCTCCTTTTTCAGTGTCGGATTTTCTGTCCACGGATATTATCGCATAAAATTGTATTTCACGCTTTGATATATGGGATTTTTGCTATGTGTATGTGCATAAATTATGCGTATGCACATAATTTATACGCATGTGCATATTTTATGTGCATGTATAAAGAAAACGGCAGTTAGAGAGCGTTCTATATCACGAAAATCACTTGCCATAGCGTTCTTTTCGCTTTTTCTCGTGCTCGGTATACCATTTTCTTCCCTGTGCACCACTGTCACGAATCAACAGCTTCAACTTGTGATTGTTGTGCCAAGTATTGATGCGTAACTTGGTCAACATGGACTGATACCTGCTAATAGATTTGATGGTATTTTGACTGCCATTGCACTTATGCAAGGCAGAAATTGCACGTTGGCACTCCTTTTCCGCAGTTTGAAGAATTCCAGCAGCTTGAGAAGATCGCTTATGCAAAGATTTGAGATAGGGGAAGCTACGGCTATTTACATTTTCTGCGGTAGCATTTCTGTAGAGAACATAGCCCTGAGCATAGGCATCTGCAATCTTGTCAAACCACTCCGGATTGATATGAGCCCTGATCTGTACGGTTCTGGTTGTACTTTCCACTGCTTTGCGGGTTTGTTCTGTTTGTGCTTTTTCAGTTGTCGGCATTTCATAAGCACGATCTGAAGGAGTCAACAAATTTACCTGCTGTAAATTTCCAGAAGATTTATGCCGAAAAGCATAAGTGAGGAGGGAAATTACAATACTTGCGATTGCCAGCAAAATGATGATTTTAAACATACCTAACTTTCCTTTCTGCGGGTAGTTGTGGATTTCGTCTGTATTCATTATCGCATAAAATTTTATGACTTGCATTATGGCATGGAAATTCAGAATGTGTATGTGTACAAGCGGAGATCACTTTAAGTATTTTCTCAAGATGCTGAAAAATGTACGCCGCATTTGGACAAACATCGTCAGAAATCGCCTTAGAGCGTCTACAATGCCCCTCACAGGCGTTTGGTTAGAATTTCTGGAAACTTAGCGGTTTAATTCGAACGCGGCTAAAAAGGGCGATAAAATGCATTTTAGAGGGTATTCCGATATTGGAATAAAAAAGAAACTTTTTCGTGACAGTAAGATTCGCACCAAAAAATCAGAAGAAAAAGCAATGAATCTACAAGAGTTCATGTCGGAACAGAAATTTTTTGGGAAAAAGGCTTGACAAGTGCAGCAGATTGTTGTAAAATAAGAAGCACCAAGGAACTGCTTTTGTGCAGATTCCGCTACTACAATCCACGTTTGTCGTGGATACTAAAACTGTCTTTCAGCATTGAATTTTTCTGCTGTAACAAACTACAATCCACGTTTATCTTGGATACTAAAACCATTGGAATGTTCTGGAGTTGAGGTGTTATCTGTGGTACTACAATTCACGTTTATCGTGGATACTAAAACCTCTAATCTTTGAATCAATATCAGCAGCATATAACACTACAATCCACGGTTATCGTGGATACTAAAACCCCTCAAGTTTTGAATGCTTGTTCCATTTCATTGACTACAATCCACGTTTGTCGTGGATACTAAAACAATTGTGTTGATTTTAGCGATTTTAGCGATAGTACTACAATCCATGGTTATCGTGAATTGTAGTATTTTTATTTTTAAAAACAAAAATCCCTCTCGTATTTCTAACGAGAGGGATTTTTCATTTTTAGAGAAACCGCAAAAATTTTTTCTAAAAAATCTGAAATGGGTGCTGTAAACACGGTATCTCTAATAGAAAAGCAAATCCACCGCAAAACAGAAAGGAAAAATAAAATGAAAAGAACAATGATTACCTGCACAAACCCCGAGAACGGACAGATGCACTTTTATGTGACACTTCCAACGGAAACTGTCTATCTGTTCTCCACAAAGTATTTTTCGAACAATATCTTTCAGCTTTTCAAAAACGGCGTTTCCGTAGAGAAACTGTTTCAGTCTTCTCGAAATATTCGCCGGCAGAACATTCAGGAGCATTTGATCCGGAATCTGAAAGACATTGAAAAGGAATATGAAATTCCGCTGTTTCAGAATTCCAGAAAGCATTTTCAAAAGACAAGCCGAAAATTGAATAAAGCAGTGTAAATTGCGAAGAAGTAGGCACACCACGTAATGAAAAGGAGGAAAAAACAATGGTGATCTTGAATACATGTGACACACGGACAAAAGGAAGCATGATTCCAATTTGCTATAACTGGGTACAGTAAGGAGGAATGCTCTTATGAAAAAGAGTAGTATTTTTGCAATTGGTGCATTGACGATAGCATCAAAAACACTTGAGGTCTTAAAGCACGAAAATTCGTGAGAAAGGAGGGATAACTATGGCATCACCGTTGATTTCTATTGGGAAGATCGTAATACATATCATTCTTTGATGTTGGCTCATGCAGGAGGTGAGATACAATGTGGAAAATCGTGATTCGTGAACCGATTCAGGTTATTGTGACACAACGTCATCATAACTCGTGAGAAAAGTAAGACGGATATGCATTTTGTGAACAGAAGTGCTTTAAGTTAGAGTAGCATTGCAAAAAGCTTGTCTGTCTGTTTTACACGTAATTTCCTATGAAAAAATCCCAGCAGAGATGTGATCTCTGCTGGGATTTTTGTATAACTCTAAGGAAACACTGAACAAAAGCACAGTTGAAAAAGCAAATCGATGATTGCAACTAAAACAGCAGTATTTTGAAAGTAATAGAAGTTTGCCTGTTTATAAAAAATTGTAAGACAAAACAAACGCCGCTAGAGTTATAGTTTCTAGCGGCGTTCATTTTAGGCAGAGAAACAAGGCCATAAAGAAATTTCCATGACGAGTCTCTGACCTCTTTGACATGGGCAAAAAAATGTTGATTGTCAGAAAACGACAATCAGTGGGAGTATCGAACTAATTTATTTTATGACAATGTTATGGCATAGACTAATATCGTTAGAAACAAGCATATAAAATATATCTGATATTCTTAGAAAGCATTCAGATTAATTCTGAGAGCCTTTTGCTTAAATAAGGGAAGAAAGAAAAACAGATTAAAATGCCATACAAAGGATTCTAGGGTTATTTTGAGCGATATTAGCATAAATATTGTAAACTTCAGATTTGAATTTCAAATCGATATTATTTTTACGTTTGAATAGATAAAAACTTTGTTTGCCATAGAATAAACGGCAATTCGCATACCATATTACAAAAATACACATGAAACAGGGTGGACATCGTGTCCACCCTGTATTTTTATATCGCTTAATTCTAAAGTTTTATAAAATAATTTGTCCAATTTGCAATTACAAATTAATAAAAAGTAACATTTTCCACAAAAGAGCATAGTATCTTGACTTACAACCAAACATCAAAAATTTTGGTCCCTCATGAATTTGTTTCTTTGATGTCATTTTCTATCATGGAGCAAAGATATGTGAAGCGTTTTTCTTTCTGGGGATTGTACAAATTCATTTTATGCACTTTTGCAATTAGGTAATCACACATTGCAATCTTATCATTAGTTTGAGCTGCTTTCAAAACAAGATCCTGTAGTAGCCGCACTTGTTCAACAGAAAACTCATTATTGCAAGCAGCTTCTCCCAATAGATTTCCTAATTTTGAGCCATAATCGATCTCAACAAGCTCGTCCATATCTGTACCGTCAATCGCAGCTTCGGCATCAATTGGCTTTGTATCCGGCTGCATTTGAATAAATTCTCTCAAGGTCAGCGGATCTTTATACTTTATATTTTTTTGAATATGAAATATGATAGAGAGCCATTTTCCGCCTCTGCCCACTTTTCCTCGTTCGTATGTATAACAAATATCGGTTGATTCTTGCAATGCCTGCTGACAACTATCTAATACTTTCTTCTTGAAATTGGACCAACCTGTACGGTCTGTATACTCATTTGATGCAATACCAAGAAGACTTCGAAGTTCAACAACAGACAATTCTCGTATTCCTAAATTCTCATATTGCTTTAAAATCTCATACATTCGTATTTGGTTCGGACTTTTCAGGCGTAAAGCATTCCATAATTCATATTGGAAGTATTTGTTCTTAAAAGCAAACATCAAGGGTAAAGCTTTATCGTGAGCATCAAACTCGACATACCATTCCTCGTTTTCATCTTTTTCGACAACAGCTTCTTTGAACAATTGAAAAGCACGATAACCCGAGCCATTCTCATTCGGAACTTCTACGATCTGCTGCAAGATATGCCGTACAGTGTACTTAAAATGAGAAATATTCATATCATCTTTAAGTCCCATAATTTTTCGAAAATCATTCAAAGGGAACCGGACAACTCTTGTAGAAATATCATACGGATTGATTTTTGCCAAATATATACTGAAAAATCGCAATTCCTGAAGACTCATATTATTGCTTCGCAATTCATTGAGCACATTCCTTTTTTCAACAATGGCCGTTTCAAATAACTTAGCCATAATTATCACTTCCTTTTACCAAATTATATCACATAATTACGTACTTGTCAACTAAAAAGTACGTAATTGCGGAAATGAAAGTACGTAATTGCGGAAATGAAAGTACGTAATTGCGGAAATGAAAGTACGTAATTGCGGAAATGAAAGTACGTAATTGCGGAAATGAAAGTACGTAATTGCGGAAATGAAAGTACGTAATTAAATCTGAAAACAACGCAATTTCGGCATTTTAGACAGCCGAAATCATATATTAAATCATATATTAAATCATATATTAAATCAATCTATCAATCAAGAGGAATTTTTTCGATTTTTCAACAATCTGAAAAATTAGATGGACCGATTGATTTTGCAAGAAAAAATATTTTACTTCATAAAAAAACTATAGCATTCTACTGGGTACGATATAAACACATGTGTACACTAAAAATCCAATGCATACTGTCACATGACACCTTGTATGATATAATTTATATTGCAACGAGGACAGATTACAACATTAGGAGGAATTCATTATGAATAACTATGCAAAAGCAATCGCAGATGAAATGAAACGAAATGAAATGCCTTATCAGGTACATGAAACAGATAACAATACTATCATAGAATCTCTATTCGCAGATTCTATTGCCATTGAAATTTTTTATGAAATTGGAAATGATGGTGATGCTAAAATTGTCACTTATCCCTTGAAAAACATTGGAATTGAAAAGAAAGAAGTGATGCGAGAAGCAATCGAAACGCTAAATTGGAAGTATCGGTTTGTAAAACTTTACATGGAGAACGATCATGATATTTGCATCACTCATGACTTCAAATTTTATGGAGAAGACATGGAATCTATCGGAAAACATGGTGTTTTCACTTTGATTTATATTTTCAAACTCATTTCTGAATGCCTTCCGGTTCTGCTTCGTGCTGCATACAGCGAACCAGAACTTCCCGTCCCTCTTTCATTTGATGATGATGATCTATTTATGGACGATTTTTATTTATTTGAGGAGGATGATATAGATGATGCAGTATAAAAATATGGTGGGGGAACATCCACCGTAATATGCAGAATCATCAAAATTCTAATATACACATGTACGATTCTTTATTTCCAAGCTGTTAGACAATAAATAAAAATATATGGTAAAATAAAATTGTCAAGAGAGTATAAGAAACAGTTGAACTGTACTACATAACAGTTTGCATGTTTCAATAATGCAATGCAACCACAAAATATAAAAAACAACCATATCAAAAGATTAAGTATTGCCTTTGATATGTTCATATAGATAGATCAAAACCCTTTAGTTGGATTTTGATTATTTTTATAAAATGGGAGGTATATCCAAATGATAAACAAAAAGAGTCAGAAAGAAAAAGAACGATTTCCGTAGTCCAAATAAAATTTTGCAATCTGCAATGGCAATAAACAGTGAACATGCAGAGGCGGCAAGAAACCCCTGCTGGCACTAGCTTGAGGGAGATCACTCCAAGTGTTTGCTGTACGTCATCTTGCTTCTGGTTGCTTTTGATAAAGCTGCGAAGTCGTTGTCTGAAGAAATTCGGACATGCCATTAAGGACTGCGGTCATGAACCACTGCCGGTTTTGAATTTTATCAATTCAAGTCATTTCGCATCTGTGTGAGTCGGATTCATATAAGAATCAGCTGAAGTTGAAAAATAGAATAGTATCAGTTCGTTACGCACATGTGTATAATTGAAAAAATCTCCATGGCTAACGTACCGTGATGCTGAGATATGTTATAATAACATATGTCAAAAGGAAAAGCGTTTCTTTTGATATATTTACATAGATACTCTCAAGTTGATAACTTA
>UMFK01032651.1_pt1 | contig 32203 bp, 26 predicted proteins | sample 1964981 | NCBI WGS metagenome assembly UMFK01 (sample SAMEA4836043, study PRJEB28245) | human gut metagenome | biome: gut microbiome; material: fecal sample | place: Denmark | collected 2008
GCCGGCTTCAGGGAAGTCGAGAGCCGGTGGACATCGTCACACTCTCCATCTTCTGAAGCACTGAAAATCATTATGAATATCCAGAGCAGACGCAAGGCCAGAAAAAGGCGCAGACTTTTGTGGGGAGCCGCTGCCGCCGTGGTTGTCATGTTCGCGGGCTCGGCTTTGCTGTTCAATGGCAATTCCTTGAAATATGGCGAACCTCTGTATTATACTGTGGAGGCTCCTTGTGGAACACATTCCCGTCTGTCGCTTCCAGATGGAACGTCAGTCTGGCTCAACGCGGGCTCCAAATTGGCATATTCCACTGAATTCGGAAAAAGCGACAGGAATATTGACCTTGACGGAGAGGCTTATTTTGAGGTCGCCAGGAATGAAGATCTACCTTTTAATGTGGACGCGGGAGGATGCCGATTTACCGTGCTTGGAACCAAGTTCGATATTCAGGCTTATGGCGGTGATGAGAATGTAATGGCCGTGTTGATGCAGGGATCCTTAAGGTGTGAAATGAATGATGAGGTTGAGATCATGGTTCCAGGTGACCGTGTGGTGGCGGACAAAACCTCTGGATTGGTGAAAGACAGGGTCAACGCGGAGCAGTACCGTTCATGGATAGACGGATTGTTGTGCTACGACAAGATCGAGCTTCCGGTGCTGCTAAAGAGGCTTTCGCGTGAGTTCGATGTCGATATTATTCTGAACACTCACGCGTTTGACAAGCGGACGCTTCACGTGTCATTCTCCAATGACGCGTCACTGGAGACAATCCTTAAGGCGGTTTCTGAGACCGTGCCGATAACGGTGACGGTGTCGGGAAAGACATATACCATTGACATAAAATAACACAATGCAAATATGAATAAACGAAAATCCTTTATTGCAGTCATCCTGGCTGCGATGATGATCTGCATCAGCACTGTCTGCGGGGCCCAGACAGTGACAGGAAAATTCTCGTCATCGCCGTTGAAAGATGTACTTGAGAAAATCCAGAACCAGACGGGGTACACATTCATCTATGATTATTCGGACATTGACCTGTCGCGTCATGTGACTGCCACGTTCAAGAACGCCCCGCTCGCCGAAGTCCTGGACAAGGTCCTCGATCCGTCGTTGAAATATTCAGTGAGCGGAAAGATCATCTCCATTTCCAGACAGCCCGTGGCTCAGCGGCAAAACCATAAATCTGTTCCAGAGCGCGTGACGGTTTCCGGAACAGTGATTTCCGCCACTGACAACCAACCGCTTATCGGAGCAGGTGTCGTGATAGATAACACAACAACCGGCACGGTGACAGACGTGGATGGCAACTTCACGATATCGATTCCGTCTGATGCCAAGACAGTGACATTTTCCTGCCTGGGCTATCAAAGCAGGGAAATATCCGCAAAGGACGCGATTCTGATGAGACTCGTGTCTTTGAGTGAGGAAAACACTACTCTTGAGAACGCCGTTGTGGTCGGATTCGGTGTCCAGAAGAAAGAAAGTGTCGTCGGTGCTGTCCAGGCCATCCGTCCTGCGGATCTGTCCTATCCTTCAAGCAACCTGACGACCTCGTTCGCCGGAAAGATCGCCGGAGTCATTTCCACACAGAGAAGCGGAGAACCGGGAGCTGACGGAGCGAATTTCTGGATCAGAGGAATATCCACATTCGGTACCAACACTTCACCTCTCATTGTGATGGACGGTGTGGAGATCAATGCCACGATGCTGAACTCCATAGCCCCTGAGACGATCAAGTCTTTCTCGGTGCTTAAGGACGCCACGGCGACGGCTCTGTATGGATCAAGAGGAGCCAACGGCGTTATGATCATCACGACCAGAAGCGGAAAGGATTCAGACCGCATGAACATAAACGTTCGGTTCGAGAACGGTTGGTCAATGCCTACGAGTGTGCAGAAAATCGCTGATGGTGTGACATATATGCAAACCTACAACGAGGCTGTGGGGATGCAGTACTGGCCGGAGGAAAAGATTGAGGGAACGCGTGCGGGACTGAACGGGTACATCTTCCCGGACAATGACTGGTACAAGATCCTCTTTAAGAACGCGACAATGAACCAGAACGCCAACCTCAGTGTCACCGGTGGCGGGAAACGTGTGGATTATTTCCTGAACGCCACCATGTTCAACGAGAATGGTATCCTTCGCTCGTCTTCGGAATCGGAGTTCGGAACCAACATTAATTACAGAAAATTCCTGTTCCAGAGCAATGTGACGGCGCGTCTCACGAAAACTACACGCATCAGCATAAGGATGAACACCCAGCTTCATTTCCGCCATGCCCCTTATGAAAGCGTTAACAGCCTGTTCTATTATACAATGCGAGCGAACCCGGTACGCTTCCCGGTTGTCTGGCCGAAGGAGGAAGGGGACACCTTTGTCCGTTTCGGTAACGCTGAGAGCCCTAACGGCGGAACGAATGATCTCAACCCTTATGCCTTGATGTGCCGGGGCTATGGCGACAGGCACTATTCTTATTTCACGGAGACATTCAATGTGGACCAGGATTTGGATTTCATAACCAAGGGCTTGAAAGTCAAAGGACAGGCCTCTTTCTACAACTATGTCTATGCCGCAACCTACAAGACCACAGTCCCTCATTACTTTAAGCTGCAGGATTACTGGACTGACCCAGACTCTGGGGATTACCGCTATGAGACCTCCCCGATCGGCGCGTCTCCGGTGGATTACTATACCATCAGCACCGGCAAGGACGGCTACAGGGAGAACTCTCTCCAGGGGTCGATAGAATACACGCGGAATTTCAATGACTCCCATGATGTCAACGCATTGCTGGTGTACCATCAGAAGGAGAAAGTGTTCAACACTCCGGATGCGTCGGAGGAGAAGGTGCTTCCTTTCCGCGAGCAAGGTCTGGCCGGCAGGGTGACATATTCGTACAAGTCAAGGTATATGATGGAGGCGAATTTCGGTTACAACGGATCAGAGAATTTCGCCAAAGGGAAACGCTTCGGATTCTTCCCTTCCATCGCCGTCGGGTACACAATTTCCAATGAGCCATTCTTCAAATCTTTGAGAAGTGTTATCAATCTGCTGAAAATCAGAGCTTCTTTCGGCCAGTCTGGCAATGATGCCCTCCCTGTGCGTTTCCCTTATGTGACGGAAGTCAAAACCAACCAGTCGATGTATTGGAGGGTCGGTCCGGAGTTTACCGGATTGACCGGAACCACCATCGCCACCTTGGGCAACGACGCGGCTACATGGGAGGTGAGCACAAAGGCGAATCTTGGAGTGGAACTTGGCCTGTTCGATGACCTTACCGTGATTATGGATTTCTTCAATGACAAAAGGACCGGAATATTCATGCAGCGTCGTTCCATTCCGTATTCCGCAGGCTATTCAGACACTCTGCCTTACGGTAACATCGGTGCTGTCCTGAACAGAGGAGTTGACGCTTCTTTTGAATATAACAAAGTATTCAGCAAGGATCTGTCTCTCTCTGCCCGAGGGACATTTACCTATGCGCATAATGAGATTACGGACAGGGATGAGCCGGTAGGCACGCCTTACTACCAGTCCGAGATCGGCCATCCGATCAATTCCATCAAAGGACTTGTCGCCGCTGGCCTGTTCAAGGATCAGGAGGACATCGATACCTCGCCTAAACAGACTTACCAGACAGTGAAGCCTGGCGACATCAAATATGTGGATTTGAACTCTGACGGCCAGATTGACGACAATGACATGACCATCATCGGCAAGCCGGAGACTCCGGAGATCATCTACGGTTTCGGCGCTTCCGTCAACTGGAAGAAATTTGACTTCTCAATGTTCTTTCAGGGACAGGCAAGGTGCTCTCTGCTGATGGCGGACATGCATCCGTTTTGTGACAAGGGGGTATCCGGATTCGGAATCACGCAGTGGATCGCTGACGACCACTGGAGCGAGAGCAACCAGAATGTCAACGCCGCCTATCCACGCCTGTCGGCGGAATGGAACCAGAACAATGTCAAGACATCCTCATTCTGGCTGTACAACGGAGCTTTCCTCAGGCTTAAGACTGTTGAGATAGGCTACACGTTCAAATGGTTCAGATTTTATGTCACTGGGTCTAATTTGCTTACATTCAGTGGATTCAAATACTGGGATCCAGGCTTGGGGTCAGGAAACGGCCTGTCTTACCCGTTGCAGAGAACCTTTAACATAGGAGTTCAGTACAATTTCTAAAAGATGCCAATTGATGAAAATATCAGAAAATATGAGACGATATGCAATACTGATCGCGGGCCTGCTGATCATGGCAGGAGGCTGTAGCTACCTGAATGTGGTTCCCGAGACAAAGGCGACTTTCGAGGATTGCTTCAAATCCCAGTCCGAGTGCCAGAAGTTCGAGTACTATATGTACCAGAGCATGCCATGCCTTGGCTCACATTACGCAACTCCGGATTTCTTCGGTGGCGATGACTTCATCACCGGCCGTAAAGGAACGGTGTCATATTTCCAGTACAAAAGCATTCTCTACGGCTTGGAGAGTCCGAGCCAGAGTTACTGGGGATTCTGGTGGTCAGGCAAGATCGATGAGCTTGGGGGCAGAAGGACGACCCTTGACATTTACGAATCCATCAGGCATTGCTATATGATGCTTGAGAACATTGACAAAGTCCCAGACATAACGAAGGAGCATTATGACACTTGGAGGGGAGAGGCTTATTTCCTTATCGCCTACTACCATCATGTGCTATTTGACTATTATGGCCCTTGTGTGCTGATCAAGAATAGGGTCGCCACCGATGCCTCGCAGTCAGAGATGTTCGCGATGCGTTCCACTGCGGATGAGTGTGTGGACTTCATCTGCGGGATGTATGACAAGGCGGTGGAGCTGCTGCCAGCCAAGAGAATCGACGCCGAGCTTAATTTTGCCTCAGGTGCGGCGGCCATGGGATTCAAGGCCAGAATACTCTTGACCGATGCCAGCCCGTTGTACAACGGCAACACTACGATGGCTGACTTCAAGAATCCTGACGGTGTCAACCTGATCTCGCAGACTTACGATGCGGAAAAGTGGAAGAGGGCGATGGACGCTTGCGACGAAGCTATCCATTATTGCGAGAAAAACGGGTATGTCCTTTACAATCATCCGGACGCCAACATCAAGGATGACTTTCAGAGGGCGGTCTCAAACTACCACGATGTGTTCTGCGGCGGACATCATAATCCTGAGGAATACCTTTTCGCGTACGGCGGCCTTTACACCTCCGAGGTGAACATTCGCCACAGCGCGCCGAGAAGTGTGAATCCTAACGGCAAGGGTGGCTATTACGCTGACGGTTTCAGAGGCTACCACTCTCCTACGTTCGAGGCTGTGGAGATGTATTACACTGAAAACGGGCTGCCTTGGGAGAAGGACCCGATGACCAAGAACCTCGATCCTTATGAATATGACCCGGTGACGGAGACTGCGAGGATGCACTCGCACAGGGAGCCACGGTTTTATGCCAACGTAGGCTACGACAGAGGCCCTTACGAGATTGACGGAACCACGATCACCATCAAGGCTAGGGGCGGGGAGATCCACGGAAGCACCTTCAGCATCGAGGATGAATACCAGAACTGCACAGGATACTTCAACAAGAAGTTCATCAACAAGGAGAATTATTTTGATGTATCTTCCAAGACATTCAAGTACTTCCATTACAATTATCCTATTCTTCGTCTTGCAGAACTGTACTTGTCGTATGCGGAAGCCGACTTTGAGTACAACGGACATCTTACGGCGAAGGGATACGAATGTCTGAACAAGGTTCGTCAGAGAGCCGGACTCCCGACTTTCCAGAAATCATGGGCCATGGCTGGAGGTGAGCCTGAGGGTGATGAGTTGAGAGAGATCATACACAGGGAAAGGTCAATCGAGCAATTGTGCGAGAGCCGCCGCTATCACGACATACGGCGTTGGATGATCGCTCCTGAAGTGATGACCCGGAAGCCAAAGGCTTGGAACCTTGACGGTAAGACGGCCGAGGAGTTCTATCAGGTAAAGGATATGCCGGAACTCATGACCAGGGTTTGGAAATCATACTGGTTGGCAATTCCGATTCAAGAAATGAATGTTAACACGAACCTTGTACAAAATCCAGGATATTGATTATGAAAAAGATATTTATGTTTGTGGCAGCAGTCCTGCCGCTGTTCTCTTGCTCGGAGAAGATGCCTGTCGGGAATGAGGTGGAGTCTGCTGTGTACATGCTCTCCTCTGGCGAGACCGAGTTCACCGTTTCGGAGGATAACACGGTGTATTCATTCGCCGCTTGTAAAGGAGGCTATGATGGCCGTTCCTATACTGTTGACGTGGTTGTGGATGAGGAGGATCTCGTCAGATACACTTCGTTGAAGAAGGAGAATTTCAGGATGATTCCTGGAAACAGTTTTGTGCTGGAACCGTCTTCCACCGTTATTGGCGGAGATGACCTGAAGGCTGTGTTCAGGGTTGTGTTCGATCCGGCCTGCCTGACCGAGGGTGTGGATTTCGTGCTTCCTTTGAGAATCGTGTGCGATGACCCTGGCGCGGTCAAGGCTGGGAGGGATGTACAGTATGTTTTGGTAAAGAAGAATAATCAATAAAAAATAATCACAGGATGAAAACACTTTTTAGGACTATGCTGTTGGCGTTGGCGGCAGCGATGACTCTTTCGGGATGCCGGGCAGAGGACGTGCCTGAGTTCGCTCCCGAATTGACAGTGAAGACATTGGCGGCCTCTGTGGATGAGACTGATGTCTTGTTGAGCGGCTCATATTCTTATAATGGCGTCGGGAATGTCCAGCTTGGGTTCAGATATTCAAGGGAGAGGACCTTGCTTTCAGAGGCGGAACTGATCCGGTGCGAGGCGGGTGGTGACGGGAGGTTCCACACCGGCCTGAAGTCTTTGGAGAATGGTGAATATTGGTACGAGGCGGTCGCTGTCCTTGACGGCAAGGAGACTGTCGGGGCGGACGGCTTCTTCAAAATTGATTTCACGTTGGTGCCTACGATTGTGACGGGCATCGCCGACATCACCGAGACTGGATATCTTGTGACAGGGCAATATTCATTCGCTAGCAAACGAGTTCCGATCAGGGTCGGCTTCTTCTATGAGGACTCGAAGGAGGCTCTGGCTGAGGCGGAATTTGTCGAAGTGGCTCCGACTGAAGGTGGCGAGCTTTCCATGACGATTCCATTCTCGTTTGGTGTGTCTTGCTTTTATCAGGCGGCGGCCATTGTGGAAGGAAACGTTTACAGAGGAGAGATCAAGAGCGCTGGGATGAAGAATCTTTCGGCTGACGGAGATGCCAACTGCTTTATGGTCAACGAGGCAGGATGGTACAGTTTCAGAGCCAACAGGCCTGACGGTACGACTGTGATCGGCGACAAGGTGGATTGGATGTGGGCTACCGGAACAGACAACGGTCTTGTCAGCAACATCAGATTCGCCGACGGAATGATTTCTTTCAAGTTGGAGAAGTCCGTTCCTGCGTCAATAGTGATCGGAATGAAGAACGGGACGAATGTGGTCTGGAACTGGCATATCTGGGTTACGGACGCCATTGACCAGACACTTGGCGGAGTTACGTTCATGGACAGGAACCTTGGGGCGAATAACGTCAGCGCCAACTCGCCTGAATCAATCGGTCTGATGTATCAGTTCGGAAGAAAGGATCCGTTCATCGGAGCCAGATTGATGGACAACAGCATCCCGACCGATGTGTATGAATCTGTTCCGTTCAGCCTTGACAGGAGTCTTGAGCGGTCATGGTGCGCGGATTATGTGGTCAACACGGACTTTATGCCGGACGGATTCCGTCACGAAGGCTCGGAGATGGATGAGGAGATGGCTGTGGCAAATCCTATGACATATTATGGAAAGTACAATGCCGGAGGATGGAGCATGGGATTTGAGACTGTCAAGGATTTTTGGGGAGGAGTCTCCAAGACCAAGAAGAATCAGGATCCTTGTCCTGCCGGCTACAAGGTCTCATCCTTGAGCGACATCACAGCGTTTGTCAATGATGTCCTGTGCAGCAGCACATCTGGAGCCACGTCTGTCTATGGCAAGACAGTTGAGGGCAAATCAACATGGGGGCGTATCTACACCCTTGGCGGAGTCCAGTATAACTGGCCCGCTACGGGATGGCGCGCCTGGTCAGGTGTCTTGTCAAGACCGGGCAATGTGATAGCCATGACCACCGCTGACGCTACAGCGGACAAGAAGATGGCGATTTACTGGAACTGGGGGAACGGGGACAACCGTTTCTGTGAGGCGTTCCCTCTCAGGTGTGTCCGTATACGATGATGAGACCTGTGTCAGTCACCATTGTGACTTTGCTCTTTCTTGTGGGGTGTCATAAAGATACGGACACCCCACCGAAAGAGATATTTGAACCTATAACGCTTGAGACTTCCGAAAAACAGATCATCATAACGGAACAGGCTTCCGCCTCGGTGATGATCTTTGACCAACCTTCCCGCAAACGGTTGTGGAGCTGGAGCGCGGATGATGATCCGGCGATTCCGGCGACCCGGAAGAAATGGTTCAGGCTTCCGGACGAAGCCAAACCTGTCGATGACTGCCGGTCCCTGCTGATTACGGCCAGCGGAGGGGGAGTGGCCTTGGTTCGCATAGAAGACTCAAAGGTACTGTTTTATGCCCATCCTGGCGGCAATCCTCATTCGGCCGAGATGCTTCCTGACGGCAGCATTGTCGTGGCGTCAAGCACCGGCTGCCGGCTTTCGGTTTACCGGTATGACCCTTTGAATGAATATGTCCCGTCAAAATTGAGTGAGACGGTATTGGATGACGCGCATGCTTGCGTGTGGGATAACTCCAGAAAATGCCTGTGGGCGGCGGGAGGCGGTTCCTTGGTCTGCTATGGCTATCAGGATGGCAGTCTGACAGAAATCGCCCGCTATGGCATTCCCAGCGCCTATGCTCACGATTTGTCTCCGGTTTACGGAGAGGATAGGCTGATTCTCTCGACCGGCTCCAATGTGTACTTTTTCGACCCTGACAAGAAGACTTTCTCTCAGGTTGAAGGGGCGGCCTCCGTCAATAATGTCAAGAGCATAAGCACAGGACCGAAAAATCTCACTACATTGTGCACAATTCCGGATGAAAGCTGGCACACGACACAAGTATTGGGATTCTTTACCGGAATGAGGGCGTTCTATCTTGCGGATTCGGAGATATACAAGGCGCGTTGGCGGGTTAACTATAATTTTTAATGTTTGGATATGAATTGTTTGGTTGTTTTTCTTTTTTCGGTCTTGGCCACGCTGAACATAATCCCGCAGCCGGCCGTGGTTGTCGAGGGCAAGGGCGTTTACAAGGTGAGGTCGGGCTCTTTGGAGGATGAGGTGGCGGTCGAGATCTCGCCGGCTCTCAAACGTGAGGCATACGTGCTGGATGTCACCAAAAAGGGAATTTCTGTGAAAGCCGGCGGCGACGCCGGAGTGTTCTATGCCTATCAGACCCTCAGGCAGATGGGAGACAAAGCCTTCCCGTGCGCTCACATCGAAGACGCTCCGGCCTATGACTACAGGGCGATGATGCTGGATTGCAGCCGTCATTTCTGGACTGTTGACGAGTTGAAATCCGTGCTGGACTTGTTGGCGATGCACAAGATAAACACGTTTCATTGGCATTTGACTGACGACCAAGGCTGGAGGATAGAGATTAAGAAATACCCGCGGCTGACCAAGGTGGGCAACTATCGTCCATATACTGTTTCCTGGCCGGGCTGGAAGCCGGATGGTTGGATTCCCGACGGAATCCCTGTCGATGGCTATTATACTCAGGAGCAGGTACGCGAGATTGTGGACTATGCCGCTGACCGGCATATTCAAGTGATCCCGGAGATTGAGATCCCTGGACATTCAACGGCGGCTTTAGCATCCTATCCTTGGCTCGGTTGTCGGGGAGAGGGGTACAAGGTCCTCTGCAAGTGGATGATAAACAAGGAGGTGTACTGTCCGGGAAGAGAGACGACATTTGAGTTTCTGGAGGGAGTCCTGTCTGAGGTCATGGATCTTTTCCCTTCCGAATATATCCACATCGGCGGAGATGAGTGCCTGAAGGATGAATGGAAGCAATGTGACTCGTGCCAGAGACGGATCAAGGACGAAGGACTTTCCGATGAGATGGAGCTGCAGGCCTACACAATGAGGAGAGTTGAGAGGTTCGTGCGTTCGAAGGGAAAGAAAATCATCGGTTGGGACGAGATCGCGGACGGAGGACTGTCCTCGACCGCTGTCGTGATGTCAAGGTTCGGACCGGACAAGGTGAGAAAGGTTATGTCCAACGGCAACAATGTTATCATGTGCCCTGGCTACTATTGCTATTTCGATTACTACCAGAGTCCTGACCATGACAAGGAACCTAGGGCGCACAAGGGGGCGAACCTGAATCTGGATGTCAAGACGGCATATTCATTCAATCCTGCGAAGGAATATTCCCGGAAGGAGTTGGCTCAGGTGATGGGAGTGGAGTGCTGCCTTTGGACGGAATATGTCCCGATGCTGTCTCATTTGCAGTATATGCTTCTTCCGCGTCTGGACGCTTTCAGCGAAGCCGCTTGGTCTCTTGCCACGAAGGATTATGACAGTTTTTTGGAGAGACTGCGCTCCATGGCAGCCAGATATGATGCCATGGGCATTAACTACGCCTGCCATTGCCTTCGCTTACCCGATGAACAGGCAGGTGACCAGAATCAGCATCGGTAAGGAAGCGTCTGGAGGCAGCGCGCCCTCGAATGCTTTGAGAGCCTTGCTGAGGTGTTTTTCAACACCTGACACGGAGATCCCCAGCTCTTGGGCGATCTCCTTGTTTTTCTTATGCTCGAACCGGCTCATCTCGAAAACTTTGCGCCTTCTTTCGGGCAGTGATGACAGCACTGATTCTATCATGTTCTCCAATTCCTGGTACAGGTAGGGACTTGCCGTGCCGAAATCAAAGTAATATAACTTCTCCTCTCCGACACTTTGTACCTCTATGGAATCGTTGGAGTGGACTTTCCTTTGCTTGAGATAATTTATGCAAAGGTTGCGGATGATTGTGAACACGAGCCTAGGCCACATGTTCTGGCTCTTCCCGCTGTAGTGCTCCCACAGATTTATGAACGCTGTCTGGACGATGTCGTTGACATCCTGCCTGTTTGAAATGAAGTGGGAGGCGTATGCCGTAAGCCGTGGCTGATAATCCGTCACGAATTTGTTGAATTCCGCCTGTCCCGCATTCATTTCCCGCTATGATTTGACGTGAATATTGTTCATGCAATTTGAAGCAAATATAGTGATAAATTTCGTATCTTTGTCTGCATAATTATAATAAATTTCAAACGGAATGATTATTCTTGTTATCAATTGCGGAAGCTCTTCGATCAAGTACCAGTTGCTTGACATGAAGAACGATGACGTTTACTCCCTTTTGGCCAAGGGTATAGTAGAGAAAATAGGCCTTGAATGCGGAAGACTCCAGCACACTCCGGCCGGCAAGGAGAAGGTCGTGAAGGATCTTCCTGTTCCTGACCACACGGTCGGAATGCAGATAGTGCTCGATGCCCTCATCGACAAGGACCACGGTGTGCTCAAGTCATTCGACGACATCGAGGCTGTCGGCCACAGAATCGTGCAGGGTGCCGATTTCTTCTCCGGAAGCGCCATCGTGGACGAGGATGTCATCAAGAAGATCGACTTCTGCTGTGACTTCGCCCCTCTCCACAACCCGGCTCACCTGCTTGGCATCAGGGCTTGCCAGGAGGTTCTGCCTTCAGTGCCTCAGGTCGTGACGTTCGACACCGCCTTCCATCAGACGATGCCGCCTTACGCCTATATGTACGGCCTTCCTTACGAATATTACGACAAGTACCACATCCGCCGCTACGGCGCTCACGGAACGAGCCATCAGTTCGTGGCGAAGAAGGGTGCGGAGATGGTAGGCCTTGACCTGAACAACTCCAGGATCATCACCTGTCACATCGGCAACGGAAGCTCCATCACGGCTATCGTGAACGGAAAGTCAATCGACACCTCCATGGGTCTTACTCCGCTTGAGGGCTTGGTTATGGGAACCCGCTGCGGTGACGTGGACGCCAACGCTGTCCTTTATATGATGAAGAAGGAGAATCTCACTCCGGATCAGATGTACGACATCGTGAACAAGAAGAGCGGCTTCCTTGGAGTTTCCCAGAAGACCTCCGACGCCCGTGAGCTGGACGAACTTGCCAACAACGGCGACCGTCAGGCCAAGCTTGTCCTCAAGATGCTGACATTCCAGATGATCAAGTACATCGGAGCCTACACGGCCGAGATGAACGGTGTGGACGCCATCTTCTTCACCGGTGGAATCGGCGAGCACAACAGCCGTCTGCGCCGCAGGGTCTGCGAGAACTTCTCCTACCTCGGACTCACATTCGACTACGAGGCCAACACCGCCTGGGGAGTTGACACCGTGATCTCACTGCCGGATTCAAAGGTGAAGGTCGCACTTGTCACCACCGATGAGGAACTCGTCATCGCGCGCGACACCATGCACCTCGTGCAGAGCATGGATGAATAGAATCAATCTAAAAAAAGAAATATCATGATCACAAAATTCGCTGACGTATTCGCCGAACTCAAAGAGAAGGGCGTATGCAAAAGATTGGTGGCCGCCTGGGCTGTTGACGAGCACACAATTGTGGCTTGCGCCAAGGCTTCGGAGTTAGGTTTCGTGAAAGTCACCCTTGTAGGTGACAAGGAACTCATCAGAGAGACCTGCCAGAAGAACGACATCGACATCGAACTCTTCGAGATTGTCAACGAGCCGGTTGAACTCAAGGCTGTCTCAAAGGCCGTTCAGCTTGTTCACGATGGTGAGGGCGATGTCCTGATGAAAGGGCTTTGCTCCACGGACAAGTTCCTCCGCGCTATTCTCAACAAGGAGACCGGACTTCTTCCTCAGAAGGGCGTGCTCAGCCACGTCGGAGTCATTGAAAGCCCTAACTATCACAAACTCCTCTTCCTGTCAGACATGGCCGTGATTCCTCTTCCTGACTTCCGCCAGAAGGTGAAGATCGCCGGTTATCTCATCGGAGTGGCCAAGTCATTCGGCATCTCAAAGCCTAAGCTTGCGTTCATCGCCGCATCCGAGCAGGTGCTTGATTCCATGCCTGCCTGCATGGAGGCCGCCGCTCTCGCCAAGATGGTTGACCGCGGACAGATCAAGGGCTGTGTCGCTGACGGCCCTCTGGCTCTGGATGTCGCGATCGACAAGGAGTCTGTGGAGATCAAGAAACTTGTCAGCCCGGTTGCCGGTGACGCTGACTGTCTTGAGTTCCCTAACATCGAGTCCGCCAATGTGTTCTGGAAGACAAACTCCAAACTCGCCACTGGTGTGAAGCAGGCTGGAATGCTCGTCGGAACGACTGTCCCTTGCGTGCTCGCAAGCCGTGCCGACAGCGTTGACACCAAGCTGAACTCCATCGCGGAGGCTGTGATGTTTGTCAACAAGTAGTATTAATAATCAAACCATTCCTCATCACTTGAAGTATTTTGATGAGGCGGATAGAACATATTCCTCGGAGGAAACTTCGAGGAATATTTCATTCTGAGCTTGTCGAAAAGCTCCGCCGTGTGCCGCGCGAGCCCCGGCCCTTTGTAAGTGCTTGTGTTGGAAATGAATATCCAGCATTCCCCGTCAGGGAAGTACTTGATCAGCGCGCTTGTCCCGGCGAATGTCCCGGTACGTGTCCAGTAACCGTCCTTGGTGTCGTTCCAACCGAGCGAGTAGGTGCTCTCGTCGAAATATTCAGTCATCTGATCCACGCTTTCCTTGCTGATGATGTCAGGCACTTCCGGTCTGCCGTCGATTGAGGCTACGAGCAGTGCTAGTTCCGGTGTCGATGCCGCCCAGGCTCCCGCTCCGGAAAGACCAGTCACATTGTTGCCGCCGTAGCAGCGGATGACCTTACGGCCGCTGTTGTTGAACTCCTCCGCCGGCTCGTCATCGTGTTGGACATAGTAGCGTGTCTCGTTGGGGAGCTTGTGCTTGTAGTAGTTGCCGGCGATATGGAAATCAACGCATCCGATTGGCCGCAGCACATTTTCCTGCATAAAGGTCTCATAGTCCATCCCGCTGACCTTCTCAATCACCATGGAAAGAGCCAGATAGCCGAAGTTTGAATATTCCTGAGCGGTGCCAGGAATGAATCTCACCCGCCTTTTGAGCTGGAGCTCCATCAGTTGCTCCTGTGTGGGAACCTCCTTCCAGCCGTTCTGCATCATTATCCAGCGGGTCGAGAACATCGGGTCTCCGCCACGTTTGGAGAAACCACCCTTGTGACGCAGAAGGTCTTCAACCGTAATCCTATTGTATAAGGTGTCTTTTATGGCGGCGACATAGGCTGAGTCGTTCAGGATTCCATCCGGCCCGAACACGTGGTCCTTGATGCTCAGCAGTCCTCTTTCCTGAAGAACCATAATTCCCACAGCTGTCACCAGCTTGGAGACGGACGCCATCCTCAGAATATTCCCGGGCCCCATTTTCTTGTCGGTGTCGGCCTCCCCGTAGCCTTTGGCGAAGAGCAGGGAGTCGTTTCTCATGACCGAGAGGGACGCTCCGTGTATTCCCCAGTAAGTCAGGTAGTCCTTGACTATCTTATCGAACCCGGCCAGGCAGGACGTGTCTGACATCTCGTTTGTAAGGGTTTCGTTGAGGTTTACCGGCACAGGACACGATTCAGTTTCCTTATCCATCCGCTTGCCGAACGCTGACTTACCGGCTATGATGACGACCAGCAGGACAGACAGTCCCGCCGCGCAAGTGAGGATCAACCTTTTTGTTCTGGAATCCGACATATTCTTAGATCAGTCCGGCCTTTCTTCCGAAGTCGATGATGAAATCGGCTGTCCCGTCTATTCCGAGAATCGAGGAGTCGATGCAGAGGTCATAGTCAGACGCCGCTCCCCAGTTGCCGAAAGTGAAGAAATTGTAGTAGGTCTCCCTGGTCCTGTCCTGTCTTCCGATTCTGGTGCGGGCCTCCTCCGGGCTGATTCCCAATCTTTCGGAGACCCTTTTCACACGGTCCTCCAAAGGCGCGCAGACGAAGACATCCAGGCATTTAGAGTCCCTGAGGATGTAGTTGGAGCACCTGCCTACGAAAATCGCCGGACCTTTCGCCGCGATGTTCCTGATGACCTCGCTCTGGATTTTGAAAAGCTCATTGTCACCGACGTAGTTTTGCGCGCCGCCGAACCTTCCGGTCCCGAAGAATGATGAGATGTTGAATATGCTTCTTTTCTCGTCGCTGCGCTCGAACAGTTCCTTGCTGAAACCGCTCTCGTCGGCTGCCTTGGAGATCAACTCGTTGTCATAGACCGGGACGCCCAGAGTCTCGCTTATTTTTAACGCGATGAGCTTTCCGCCGCTCCCGAACTGGCGTCCGATGTTGATTATTGTGTTTTGTCCGTTCATATTCATTAGTTTTTAAGAGATCGCGCTTCCAAGGATCGTTGGCTCGTCCCCGTCCTTGAGTCTGCTGAATTTGCGCATGAGATTGCCGATCATGACCAATGTCGTGACGCAGGCCAGCGCATCGGAGATAGGGAACGCCGCGAACACTCCATGAATGTCAAAGAACAGCGGCATCAGGTACAGCAGTGGCACAAGGTAAAGCAGTTGGCGGCTGAGGGACAGGAATATTGACTTCCGGACCATTCCGAGACTCTGGAACAGGTTGGTCGATACCATCTGCCAGCCTACGATCAGCACAACCGGGTTCATCACTCTCAATCCTTTCTCCGCCATCTCCTTAAGGCTTGGATCGTTGGTGAAGATGCTGACCATCACTTTCGGGAAGAACTCCGAGGCGATGAACCAGAAACCGGTTATGATCGTGGCCCACATTGACGTGCGCAGGAATACCTCGCGGACCCTTGAATATTTCCTCGCCCCGAAATTGTAGCCGGCGATAGGCTGCATTCCCTGGTTGAACCCCATCACCACCATAATGAACAGGAAGTTGATCCTGTTGATGATTCCGTATGCTCCGATCGCAAGGTCTCCGCCGTACTTGAGAAGCTGCTGGTTGATGAACATTGTCACGATGCAGGAGGCCGAGTTCATAAGGAAAGGCCCCATACCGATTGACAATGAATCCTTTGCGATCCTCCACTCAAGACTGAAGAACCCTTTCGGCAGACGAAGGACGTTGTCCTTCCGTGTGAAATAGTATATTGAATATGCCAGCGAGACAGCCTGGCAAATCACCGTCGCCAAGGCGGCTCCGCGGACACCCATCCCGAACGTGAAAATGAATATCGGGTCCAGGATGCTGTTGAGGATCACTGTGAAAAGGGTCAGTCCCATCGCCATCTTCGGGTTGCCCGAAGACCGGATGATGCTGTTCAGTCCAAAGTAAAGATGAGTGATGACATTCCCGTAGAGAATGATCTCCATATAGTCCCTGGCGTACTTCAGCGTGTTGGCGCTGGCTCCGAAGAAATAGAGAATCGGATCCAGGAACATCAGGCAGAACACGGTGAACAGGAGGCCGACGATGCAGTTCAGGGTAACCTCGTTGGCCAGGACCTTGTTGGCGATCTTGTAGTTCCGCTGTCCGAGCAGCACGGAGATCATGGTCGCCGCCCCGACGCCGACAAGAGTGCCGAGCGCCGTGCTGAGGTTCATCAGCGGGAACGTGACAGCAAGTCCCGAGATGGCCAGCGATCCCGATCCGGGAATATGCCCGATGTAGATGCTGTCCACCATATTATAGAGAGAAGACGCAGTCATGGCGATGATTCCAGGGACTGCGTACTTCTTGAGCAATATTCCTATGCTTTCACTTCCAAGCTCCGTAGGAGCGGTCTGTGTCTGTGGCATTATATCTTCCTTATTCTTCTTTGTCAACAATCTCGATCTCGAAAGTCAAAGGGGCAAATTTTGGAATCACGTTTCCGCTGCCGCTGTATTTGTAGCCCAAAGCCGAGTAGAACGCGCAGATTCCTTTCTCGTAGGATTTCAGTTTTGAGAGGCAGTAGGCGAATCCATCGATTGTGGTGCTTCCGTCCGAACTGCTTGACCCTCCGAGAGTGATTTCGGTGTAGGTCTCGTTCAACTTGACCATTTGAGGCTTGTAAGTCTTTGACGAGGAGTAAATTCCGTAGAACTTGGCGGTGTCCTCGATTGTGGTGTCGAACACCTGACCGTTGAGAAGCCTCCCTATGTAGTTGATGTAGAATGTCGTGTCACGCGGGAATGTGGTTGTGTCAGTAGGCTCCTTGAGCTGTTGGTAGTAGTACCCGTAGAATGTGGAGTCAACATCGTTCATCATGCGAGCTGTGTACCTTTCCAACGAATCGACCTCCCATTTGTTGATGTTGTCGGTCTTGTCGGTCAAGGTAAGAGTGTAGATTGTGTTGCTCCCGCTCTTGTTCTTGTAGAATTCCTCAGCGGTAGTGTAGTATTTCTCGCTGGTTGATGATGATATGGTTGAGTTGAGCCATCCAGGCACGACCACTGTCCTTGTTCCGCCGACCTTCATGCCCTTGATGGCTTCCAGAACACCCGGCTGGGTGGCATAGTAAGAGTCCATCACCACTGTCGGACCATAGTAGTTGCCTTTCGTGTAGCTTCCTGTCTGCTGCGCCACTTTCTCCTCGGACGTGCCGCTGATGTTTCCGTTCAGATCCGTGGCCGTGTAGCGGATGAAGTAATAATAGTCATCATCCGTGACAGCCTCTCCGGAGCCGGGCTGGTCATCGATGATGTAAACTCCAAGGCCGGTCGGCTGGACTCCCGGATGGTTCACGCTCATCCAAGCGTCCAGGTAGAGTTTCACGTCATCGTTCTCGTAGGTTGTGGTTTCCTTCGCGCAGGATGACGCCAAGGCAAGAATGGCCACGGCGGCCGTACAACGCAAAGATGAAGTTGCTTTCTTTGATATATTCATAACAGTTTTCTTTTTTCTCATTGATTAATTCGAGACGCTGCTTATCCACAAATGATAGGCCAAAGCCGAATTTCCTGGCACGGTTCCGTTCGTGTGCTTCCCGAATCCGTACTTTCCGTTGAACATGATGTAACATTCATCTCCGGCCTTGACCCCTACGATGCCTTTTTTCAGGCCTTTGACAAGGTTGTCCTTCGCGAGATCGACCGTGCTGACCTGAAAGATGGTGGAGTCGGTCACCGTCCAGTTGTAGGATTCGGCGAATTCTTTGCTGTTGGTCACGAACATATTCCCGGAACTGAGGCTGGAACTGTTGATGCAGTGTCCCGCATAGTAGAAGGACACGGTTCCGCCGCTCTCAAGCGCGGCCCCTTCTCCGTGCTTCACGGTGACCCTTACGACGCCGTCAAGATAATCGACCGTCGCCTCGGATTCTTCCGGAGCAAGGGATTTGACCAGAGATTCGATGTTCTTGTCCTGCTGGGTATAGGCGTTCTCGACCTCGCTCTTGCCGCAAGAAGAGACAAGGGCGGCCATGCCCATCAGGGCTGGTATGATGAGATTCTTTGTCATATTCCAAAAAACTCATTCGTTACTTTCAAGATGTATGCCTCGGCGTCCTTGAGGGAGGCCAGGTCTTTCCCTGCGGTGAGCTTTCCTCCGGCCGCCTGCTCATGTCCGCCGCCGTTGAAGTATCTTGCGGCGCAGTCATTCGCCGAGACTCCCTTCTTTGAGCGGATGGACACTTTGAATATGTCGTCCTCCTGGGTCAGGAATATGCTCATGCGCACCTCCGCCACAGACAACGGCATGTTCACGAAGCCTTCGCTTTCGCCTCTTTTGAAGTCAAACCTGTCCTGGGTCTCCTTGTCCAGGATGATGAAAGCGACGCCGCGCGGGGTGATCGTGAGCTTTTCGCTCATAAGGAACCCCATGAGCCTCAGACGGTTCTCCCTGTAGTTGTTGTACAGGCTGACGAGTATGGCGTCACGGTCCACTCCGGCTTCGATCAGTCTTGAGGCCATCTCGAACGTGCTTGGAAAGACAGAGTTCGAGAAGTTGTTCGTGTCAGTCGTCATTCCGGTAAGCAGGGAGGCGGCGCATCTTGCCGGCAGACGAGACGCGTCTCCTTCGATCTCCGGCGTCTCCATCAGGATCCAGAACAGAAGCTCGCTGGCCGAGGATATCCCTTCCTTTGAGAACGTCAGGTCAAAGGATGCCGTCTCAGGGTTCAGATGATGGTCGATCAGAACCTTACGGGCCGTGGATTTCCTCAGGAGAGTCTCCATGTCCGCTGTCCTGGAGAATGAATTGCAGTCCAGACAGATGATCAGGTCACAGGAATTGATCCATTCCTCCGCTTTCAGCCTCTCATCCTCGAACACGATGACACTTCCGGGCTCGAATCCTTTCGTGATGAAGGAGATGGAGTCCGGGACGCTGTCCGGTACGATCAGCGCGGCGTTCTTGCGCTTTATGTCTGTCAGATAACCCAACATGGCGGTTCCGCTTCCGACCGCATCCCCGTCCGGATGGGTGTGGACGACGATGGTGACGCGGGATGAACCACCCGTCAGTCTGTCTAAAACTGTGATGTCTTTCATTGCTGTCTGCAAAATTACAAATATTATATTGCATTTCATAAATCAATTTTCTAACTTTGTCAAGAATTGACGTATAGTCTTTTCATGGGTAGAAAAAACATAAAAACAAAGAATAATGAACAAGACACTGAAAACGATCATCTGCATCGTACTCGCGCTTTGCGCGATCTTTTTAGTCTACAAGATCTATGACGGCATCATGGAACCTGTCAGATTCAACAAGGAAGTTGAGGCCAGGCAGAAAGTGGCTGTCCAGAGGCTCAAGGACATCCGTGATCTCCAGGTTGCGTTCAAGAGTGTGAACGAGAGGTTCACCGCTTCGTTCGACACCCTCAAGCAGTTCTACAACAACGGTGAGATGGTGGTTCTCATGCAGGTCGGCTCAAAGGATGACTCCCTCGCCGTGGCTCACACCAATGACGTGAAGAAGTCTCATAAGGGAATCACCGACGAGGGCCTTTACAAGCTCTATCAGGAAGGTGACAAGAAACTCGTGTTCTCTATCCAGAACAAGATCGCCGTCAAGGATACCCTGTTCCGCAGCAGGACTGATTTCGATGTCAACAAGATCGACGAGATTCCTTTCGCCGCGGAGGGTGAGACTGTCGCCGCTGTGACAAAGATCGAGATGGACGCTGTCGTGAAGAAGGTCTCCGGTGTGAATGTGCCGCTGTTCGAGGCTAAGATGCCTTGGAAGTCCATCCTTAACGGAATGAATCATCAGCTTGTTGTGAACAAAGTCGCCGAGTGCGAGGATCAGGGCCGTTACGAGGGTCTTATGGTCGGAAGTGTCTCCGCGCCTAACAACAACGTCGGTAACTGGGAGTAATCCTCTGTCATCACCTGACATAGATGGATTGGAATCCAAAACAGAAGATAAACGGAATATCCATTCAAGTCTGCTTGAATGGATATTCTTTTAAGGTGGAGGATGATGGCGCCGTGACGGAATCGGGATGGCGCGGCGCTGACACGGTTTTCACGGCTCCTGAGTTCCAACGGCGGTACCGGCATGTGGAGGTGTCGCTGTTCACTCCGAAAGTGGCATTGGTCCCGCGAACGTTCTTTGATGAGTCAACGGCCCGGCAAAGCCTCGCCGACACCGTTGTCATAGGCGATGGCGATGAGGTTTCCCATGCCTCGCTTCCGGAATACGCCGCTGAATTGGTATATTCCCTGTCCATCGGAGAGATGCTGTCCCGGACAATCTCGCAGGCGGTCCTTGACTTCGATGGCAGACCTGCGGAGGTCCTGCCGGAGATGTACTACATCCTGAAGGATCTGCAGAACATCGATGAATATAACAGGATCATCGCGTCCTACGCCGCGGGATATCTTCATCTTGGAATATCTCAGGGTCGCAATCTGCTTTTGGCCAACGTGTTCCGTGCGTCCGATTTCACTACCGCGGAATATTTCCTGTTCATGGCCGTGAGAAAGCTCCAACTCAATCCGGAGGTGTCATCGGTCTATTTCAGAACTCCTTTGACCGAGGAGGAGGAAATGTCCCTGTACCGTTATTTCAAATCTGTCGAAAGGCTATGAGGATAATCGGAGGAAGACTGCGCGGGAAAACTGTCAATCCCCCTGCCGGCTACAATGCAAGGCCGACCACCGACTTCGCCCGCGAAGGTCTGTTCAATGTGCTTGACAACGAGTACGAGTTTGAGGATTTGAAGGTTCTTGACCTTTTCGGTGGCACAGGGGCCGTCGCTTTCGAGTTCGCCTCAAGGGGGGCGGCGAGAGTGTGGTCGGTGGAGATGGCGCGGGAGAACGCCTCGTTCATCAAGACAGAGGCCCGTCGGCTTGGTCTGGACAATGTCACGATGGTCAGGGACAACGTGTTTGATTTCCTCGGCATCTGTCACGAGAAGTTCGATATAGTGTTCGCGGATCCGCCATACGCCCTTGACGGACTGGAGACATTGCCGGACAAGGTGTACTCGGCGGACATTCTCCATCCCGGTTGCTATTTCATCCTGGAGCACGGGGATGAGCATTCATTCACGGACCATCCGTATTTCAGGAAAGAGAAGAGGTACGGGCGTGTCCATTTCTCGTTTTTCTGTAAGGAAGATTAATCAATACTATAAAACTGACAACGATGTACGACGCTAAGAACGGGCTTTGGGTAGCCCATTGCCAAGACGGACCGCTTTCCATCATCGGGAAGATGGCCAACAGGCATGGCCTTGTCGCTGGAGCGACAGGTACCGGAAAGACAGTCACACTTCAGGTCCTGGCCGAGACTTTCTGCCAGGCAGGGGTCCCTTGCTTCATGGCGGACATGAAAGGGGATCTTTCGGGAATATCCCAACCGGGGCGTCTGAGCGGATTCATCGAAAAGAGGATGGCTGAGTTCGGAATCGAGGCTCCGCGGTTCCAAAGCTGTCCGGTGCGCTTCTACGATGTGTTCGGACAGCAGGGACATCCGCTCAGGTGCACTGTCTCACAGATGGGACCTCAGCTTTTGAGCCGTGTCCTTGGCCTTAACGACACTCAGGAGGGGGTACTGAACATCGTGTTCAGGATAGCTGACGAAAGAGGTCTGCTTCTGCTTGACATCAAGGATCTGCGATCCATGCTGAACTATGTCCAGGCGCATGCCTCTGAATATTCGTCTGTCTATGGCAACATAGCCTCCGCTTCGGTCGGTGCGATCCAAAGGTCGATCCTTACCCTTGAGAATGAAGGCGCTGACCAATTCTTCGGCGAGCCGTCCTTTGATATTCAGGATCTTCTGGCCTGCGAGGGAGGAAAAGGCGTGATGAGCGTCCTGGCCGCAGACAGGCTGATGATGAAGCCGAAGCTATATTCCACGTTCCTTCTTTGGCTACTTTCAGAGTTATATTCAACCCTTCCGGAGGTCGGTGACATGGATCTGCCTAAGTTGGTGTTCTTCTTCGATGAGGCGCACATGCTCTTTGACGACACGCCAAAGGCCTTGGCAGACAAGATCGAACAGGTCGTAAGACTCATCAGGAGCAAGGGTGTGGGTGTCTATTTCGTGACCCAGAGTCCGACCGACATACCTGAGAGCATTCTCGGCCAGCTCGGAAACCGTGTTCAGCATGCCTTGAGGGCGTTTACCCCCAAGGATCAGAAAGCGGTGAAAGTCGCTGCGGAGACTTTCAGGGCCAATCCGGCGTTCGACACATCCGAGGCCATCATGAACCTTGGCACCGGTGAGGCCTTGGTCTCCTTCCTTGACGAAAAAGGCGCTCCCGGGGTGGTCCAGAAGGCTAAAATACTGTTCCCGCTCAGCCAGATCGGGGCGATTGACACCTCGCAGAGAAGCCAGTTGATAAAGTCGTCCAGAATCTACGGGAAGTACGACACTCCTGTTGACCGTGAGAGCGCGTTCGAGGTGCTGCTGGCGCAGGCCCGTAAGGACGAGGAGGAAGCCGCGGCGGAGGCACAGGCCAAGGAGACCGAGAAGAAGTCCGCCAAGGGTGGCGGCCTGTTCGGCAAGCTTGCCAAGGCGGTTTTCACGGCTGTGACCGCGTCCGTTGCCGCCTCTGTCGGCACCGCTGTCTCCAACAAGGTGGCCGGCGGTAAGACCCAAAAGACCAAGAAGGTAAGCACCGGCAACAAGGTGGTGAAGAGCGCCACTTCGGCGGCCACCCGCACCGTGACCAGGGAACTGAGCCGCTCCATACTCGGGAATCTGATCAAATAACAAATAGTCAATCAAAATGAAAAATTGTCTTTGCACCGCTCTGGTATTGTCCCTGATGACTGCCGGAACAGTATCGGCCCAAAGTTGGGCGCCTGCCGGCGACCGCATCAGGACGGCGTGGGCCGAGGAGGTCACGCCGGAGAATGTCCATAAGGAATATCCCCGCCCGCAGATGGTGAGGCCGGATTGGAAGTCCCTGAACGGTCTGTGGGAATATTCAATCACCCCTAAGAACGCTGCTGTCCCGGAAAAGTTTGACGGGCAGATTCTTGTTCCATTCGCTGTGGAATCCTCACTTTCCGGTGTCGGACGCATGCTGACTCCGGAGGATGCTCTTTGGTACAAGACGACTTTCAGGGTTCCGTCCGCATGGAAGGGGATGCGTCTGATGCTCAACTTTGAGGCTGTGGACTGGCAGGCTGATGTGATTGTCAACGACATCCAGGTCGGAAGGCACACCGGCGGCTACACGCATTTCTCCTTTGACATCACTCCTTATCTGAAGTCCGGCGACAACACATTGGTCGTCAGGGTCGAGGATTCTACGGATAATGATTTCCAACCTCGCGGCAAGCAGGTCCGCGAACCGAAAGGCATCTGGTACACAGCGGTTTCGGGAATATGGCAGAGCGTCTGGATCGAGCCGGTGGCCAAGGCGCATGTCGCTGACTACTACGCTGTCTCCGACATCAAGGCGGGGAAGGTCGATGTCACTGTGACCACGGAGGGCGCTTTGGAAGGCGATGTCGTGAAGGTGGAGCTTCTTGAGGGCGGTGTCGGCTATTCGACCGACAATGCCTCCGGCAAGGTCATCGCCCGGGGAAAGACTGTTCCGGGAGGCACGGTGACGCTTCCTGTGGAGGATCCACGGCTGTGGTCTCCGGACTCGCCTTATCTCTATGGTCTCCGGGTTTCCGTGGTCCGTGGCGGAAAGACGATCGATGCTGTCAACGGCTACACAGCGATGAGGGAGGTCTCATTGTTCGTCAAGAACAAGAACACGAAACTGATGGCTCTCAACGGTCAGCCTCTCTTCCAGTTCGGCCCTCTGGACCAGGGCTGGTGGCCGGACGGATTGTACACGGCTCCGACCGACGAGGCTTTGAGGTTTGATATTCAAAAAACCAAGGACTTCGGTTTCAACATGATCCGCAAGCACATCAAGGTCGAGCCTTCGCGCTGGTTCTACCATTGCGACCAGATCGGCATGATGGTCTGGCAGGACATGCCGTCCTTTGCCGGCAACAATCTCAACAAGTGGGGAATACACAACTACGGCGAGGGCACGGATTTCCCTGCCACGCCGATGGCCAAGGCCAACTATTATAAGGAATGGGGCGAGATCATCGCGCAGGTCAGGAAGTTCCCTTGCGTGGTGATGTGGGTTCCGTTCAACGAGGCCTGGGGACAGTTCGACACCAAGGCCGTCGTTGATTTCACGAGGGCGCAGGATCCTACAAGACTTATCAACATGTCCTCAGGAGGCAGCTGGGAGCCTGATTGCGGCGACATCATGGACAACCATCACTATCCTTATCCGGCGATGTACCTTTGGGAGACCAAGATGGCGAATGTGGTGGGTGAATATGGCGGCATCGGTCTTCCGCTTGAGGGGCATCTGTGGCAGCCTGACCGCAACTGGGGCTATGTCCAGTACAAGAGCGGCGACGAGGTGCTTGATGAATATTCAAGGTTCGCCGATCACCTTATCCTGCTGGTAAGGCAGGGTGTCTGCGGCGCGGTTTACACTCAGACGACCGATGTCGAGGGTGAGGTAAACGGCCTCATGACCTACGACAGGAAGGTCGTGAAGATGAATGAGAAGAAATTGAACGAGATCAACACCAAGGTGATCAAGTCAATGCCTGTCAAATAATCAACAAGTAACAACAATCATGGATAATCTTTTTGACATCAAAGGTAAAGTGGTGGTGATGACGGGGGCCTGCGGGGTTCTCGGAGCCACAATTGTGAAATATTTCGCCGCGCAAGGCGCGAAGGTCGCTCTTCTGGATCTTGACCGTGCCGCCGAGAAGGGTGAGGCCATTGTGGCCGAGATCAAGGCAGAGGGTGGTGAGGCTTGCTTCCTCGCTACAAATGTGCTTGACAAGGATACACTTGAGGCAAACTGCAAGGAGATCGTGGCGAAGTTTGGCGGGATCGATATCCTGCTTAACGCCGCCGGAGGCAACATGGCCGCCGCGACGGTTCCGCCTGAGAAGACAATCTTCGACCTGGATGTTGAGGCTGTGCGCAAGGTGGTGGATCTCAACCTGTTCGGCACTATCCTTCCTACTATGGTGTTCGCCAAGGCGATGGTAGGAAAGAAGAAAGGTTCGATCATCAACTTCTGCAGCGAGACTTCACTCAGGCCTCTCACACGTGTGGCCGGTTATGGTGTGGCCAAGGCCGCTGTGGCCAACTGGACCAAGTATCTGGCCGGCGAGCTTGCGATAAAGTTCGGCGAGGGCTTCAGGGTCAACGCCATCGCTCCGGGATTCCTGCTCACGAACCAGAACCGTTCCCTGCTCACGAATCCTGACGGCAGTCTGACCGACCGCTCTCACAAGATTTTGGCCCACACTCCGTTCGGACGTTTCCTTGAGCCGGAGGAACTTCTCGGAACCCTCCACTGGCTGGCTTCCGACGCCTCCAAGGCCGTGACGGGAACTATCAATGTTGTGGACGGAGGTTTTGACGCTTTCTCGATCTAAGGAATATGAATAAAGATTTATTTTTAATGCGCGAAAGCTGGAGATGGTACGGCCCGAACGATCCTATCTCTCTGGACTACATACGTCAGACAGGCGTAACTGACATCGTTCACGCTCTCCATCATATTCCTAACGGTCAGGTGTGGCCTGTCGAGGAGATCAAGGCCCGCCAGAAGATGATCGCCGACTGGGGACTCATCTGGAGCGTGGTCGAAAGCGTGCCTGTGCACGAACACATCAAGACCCAGACCGGGGACTATCTCCAGTATATCGAGAACTACAAGCAGACTCTGCGCAACCTCGCTGAGTGCGGCATCAAGTGCGTGACCTACAACTTCATGCCGGTGCTTGACTGGACCCGTACCGATCTGGACTACAGGCTTCCGGACGGCTCGACCTGTCTGCGCTTCGAGCGCGCGGCCCTGCTGGCGTTCGACCTTTTCATCCTGAAAAGACCGGGGGCGGAGAAGGAATATTCAGCCGAGGACATCGCCAAGGCAAAGGCACGTTTCGAGAAGATGGACGCTGAGGAGATCCACAAACTCACCCGAACGATGATCGCCGGCCTTCCTGGCAGCGAGGAGAGTTTCACCCTTGACCAGTTCAGAAAAGAGCTCGAAAGGTACGATGGAATTGATTCAGAGAAACTTAGAAGCAATCTTATCTTCTTCCTGAGCCAGATCTGCCCAGTGGCTGACGAAGTTGGAGTGAGGATGGTCATCCATCCGGATGACCCACCGTTCCCGATTCTTGGTCTTCCAAGGATCCTTTCAACGGCGGATGATTTCCGTAAACTGATCGCCGCGGTCCCTAACTGGTCCAACGGCCTTTGCCTCTGCACTGGTTCGTTCGGCATCAGGGCTGACAACGATCTTGTCGGAATGATGCGCGAGTTTGGGGACAGGACTGATTTCGTGCATTTCAGAAGCACGAAGCGTGACGCCGAGGGCAACTATTTCGAGGACACGCACCTGGCCGGTGACGTGGATATGTACGGAATGATGAAGACCCTCCTTGAGGTGATGCAGGAGCGTGGGTTCCGCGTCTTCTGCCGTCCTGACCACGGCCACAGGATGTGCGATGACCTTCAGAAGAAATCCAACCCGGGATATTCCTGCTACGGCCGAATGAGGGGCATCGCTGAGCTTCGCGGCCTCCAGATGGGCATCGCCGGCTCGCTTTATCCTGAGGAGTAAAACTGATTGTATTTACAAATATATTCATTATGAAGACATTGAGAACCACCTTTCTGGCAATCTGCCTTTCACTCGTGACCGCTTCGGCGGGATATTCACAGAACCACTATCAGCCGACTCCGGAGAATCTGGAGGCGCGCCGCCAACTCGTCAACGACCGCTTCGGAATATTCCTGCATTGGGGAATATATGCGTCATACGCGCAAGGGGAGTGGTACCTCCAGCTTGGAGGCCTGAACAAGGATGAATATGCCCACGCGGCGACCGCTTTCTATCCCGCCGGCTACAACGCCGAGGAATGGGTTAAGGCTTTCAAGGATGCCGGTGCCGGCTATGTGACGATCACCTCCCGTCATCACGATGGTTTCTCTATGTTCGACACCAAGGCTTCGGACTACAACATCGTCAAGGCTACCCCTTGGGGAAAGGATGTGATGAGGGATCTGGCTGACGCCTGCCATAAGGAAGGTCTGAGCCTCCAGTTCTATTATTCGATTCTGGACTGGATCAGAGAGGATTACCCTCTTGGCGAGTCCGGCCACAACACCGGCCGCAAGGGCGATCATCCAGACTATGACCACTACCTCGGCTTCATGAAACAGCAGGTGAAAGAGTTGATGACTCAGTACGCCCCTGTCCGCGCCCTCTGGTTCGACGGCTATTGGGACCACAAGCGCGACTCGATTCCTTTCAACTGGAAGATGCCTGAGTTCTATGAATATATTCATTCAGTGGATCCGGCCTGTCTCATTGGTAACAATCACCATATCCAACCGATTGAGGGTGAGGATTTCCAGATGTTCGAGAGGGATCTTCCGGGGCAGAACACCGCCGGTTATTCCGAGGGACAGATGGTCAGCGACAAACTCCCGTTGGAGATGTGCCAGACGATGAACCACACTTGGGGCTACAGTGTGAAGGATCGGGACTACAAGACCGCCGCTCAGCTCATCGGCACTCTTGCGAAGGCTGTCTCGATGAACACCAACCTTTTGCTGAACATCGGTCCGCGCGCGGACGGCCGCCTTCCGGAAGCCGCTCTGTCTCTGTTGAAAGAGATCGGCCAGTGGATGAAGGTGAATGGTGAATCCATCAAGGGCTGCGGCCCCGGCCCGATAGCCGAGCAGGAGTGGGGAGTCTCGACCGCTCCTCTCACGGGTGGAAAGACCTTCTATATTCATGTCCTTCAGAACCCGGGCGCTGTCCTTGAGATTCCGGTCGCCAAGAAGGCCAAGGTCAAGTCAGTGACCGCATTGTATGACGGAACGGCCCTGTCAGTCAAGAAAGTCGGTGAGAATCTTTTCATAACCCTCCCGGCTGACCTTCCGGCGGAGGACTACGTCATCTCGGTGACGATGAAATAGCGTTCCCACATCAAACTATAAAAAGGGTGACCCGAATAGGTCATCCTCTTTTTTTTCTTGCCCGCAGTCTTGAAAGAACTGCTGTGGTTCGCATCACTTTGACAGAGCCTCCCGTCGGCAAACGCAAGCAATATGACAAAGGCGGCACAAGATCCTGCTTGACACAGGAGCAAGTGACTTGTTTATCCGAAACGCAAAGCAGTTGGGTATAAACCTAAATGATGTGGATTATGTTTTCATTTCTCATGGGCATAGTGACCATGAAGGAGGGCTACGATATTTCTTGGAGCATAATCGACAGGCTAAGGTCATCGTCTCGCCCGATGCCATGAGCGGTGAATTCTTTTCTAAACGGGGGAATCTACATAGCATTACTACGGAGTGGCCAGAAATCAATGAAGAGAGGCTTCTGAAGATTGAACAGACTTGTGAGATAGCAGAAGGCATCCATGTGATTGCCCATATCCCTCAGAATCATCCGATGCCCAAGGGAAATCAGAACCTTTTCGTGCAGGATGCCAATGGCAAATATGTGCATGATGAACTTCGGCCATGCACCGCTGACGAATTGGGGGTTGGGCTTCGTAGAATTCCAGAAGGGTTGGACGATGCTTGACATTGGCTGCGGTGGAGGTGCTACCCTAAAAAGATTAACCAAACGTAGTGAGTGGGCGCAGGTCTATGGCATCGACATTTCGGAGGAGAGCGTGGCGAAAGCCAGGAAAGTAAACGCCAACGTACTCGACAAGCAAGTCTTCGTCTGTCAGGGTTCTGCCGAGAAGTTGCCCTACGAGGACGGGAAGTTCGACCTTGTAACGGCTGTCGAGACGGTATATTTCTGGCCCAACCTGTCTGACTGCCTACAAGAAGTTCGCCGTGTACTGAAAAAAGGTGGCAAGTTCGCCATCATGGTAGAGGTGCTTGATGCAGATTCCGTATGGACCAATGTCGTGGAGGGCATGACAGCGTATTCTCCTGAACAGCTCCAGTCGTTGCTCAACGAGGCTGGCTTCATCCAAACGAAGATTCACCACAAAAAGCCGTCGTATGCTGCCATTATTGGTATGAAACCATGAACATAAGGTAAAAACGATGCTTCGTAACCTCTTAGAAATTCGATATTATAAGTCCATCAAACCGAATATCCGCAGCATTCCAAGTGTCAGCTCAATGATGATGATGCCAATGCTCGTGAACCAAATTCCTGCCAGCCAAAAGAAAACTTTTTTGGAGAAGTGGACACTGCTGGCTTTTGGGATAAAATCATTATCTTTGCGGTGTAAAATATGATACCAATATCAAAAAAAGTACTCTAATATGATATTTGAACGTAAGAAATATTTGGATGAACTTATCGCAGGACGTGGGAACGGACTTGTGAAGATTATAACAGGTGTCAGACGATGTGGAAAGTCTTTCCTGCTGTTTGATATCTGGCATAACTGGCTGTTGGAACATGGGGTGACTGATAATCACATCATCGAAATACAACTTGATGATTTCCGAAACAGACGGTTGAGAAAGCCCGATGCTTTGCTCGACTACATTGATTCAAAGGTAGTGGATGATGGCAATCCTTATTATATAGTCTTGGACGAGGTACAGTTGGTAGAAGAATTTGTGGATGTGATTCTTAGCTTGACACACATGAGGAATGTGGACGTGTATGTGTCGGGCTCAAGCTCTCGTTTCCTGTCAAGTGATGTTGTGACTGAGTTTCGAGGCAGAGGTGACGAGATACGCATCTGGCCTCTCACCTTTGACGAATACTTTAATGGTATTGGTGGCGATATACGCAAAGCTTGGTTGGATTACTATACTTTTGGAGGACTGCCACAGGTGGCTTTGCTTGAAACGGAAGAAAAGAAAACAGACTATTTGCGTGGTCTGTATGAAACTACCTATCTGCGTGACGTAATTGAGCGCAACCATCTGCGTAATCCAGAAGGAATGAAGGAACTGGTGCGTGTAATAGCCTCGGGCATTGGTTCGTCAACCAACCCAACAAGAATAGCCAATACCTTTCAATCTGCACAAGGGGTAGCCATAAAAAGAGACACTATAAAACAATATATTGACTATCTGAAAGACTCTTTCTTGATTGAAGAAGCCTTACGCTATGATGTGAAAGGCAGAAAATATATTGGTACCGAGACGAAATACTACTTCGCAGACATCGGCATACGTGCTGCCATTCTCAACTATCGCCAGCAAGAGGAAACGCACATTATGGAGAATATTATCTATAATGAACTCCGTAGTCGTGGCTATAACGTGGATGTCGGTTTAGTAGAACTTGGAGGCAAAGATGAGAATGGAAAATTTGTCAGAAGACAGTTGGAGGTTGACTTTGTGGTAAACCGTCCTCCATACAGGGTGTACATCCAGTCGGCTTTCCACATGCCTACGCCAGAGAAGGAACAGCAAGAACGTCGCCCATTATTGTCAATCAATGACCACTTCCGCAAGATTGTCATTGTTGGTGATGATATTCATCGCAAAGAAGATGAACTCGGCGTGTTGACTATTGGGTTGTTGGATTTCTTGACCGATAAGAAATTGTTGGAACAAGGTTAGTCAGCCTTTCTTGTTTATATAAAAGCGGTTTTCTTTTGCAAGCCTGTTAGTAGTAAATAGTCTTTACTGCCGACAGGCTTGTCGGGACGTTATCCATGACTCCCGGCAATCATAGATGTGTCTCTCCATTTCCCCATTGGAACTTCCTCTCAAAAGAGGTTTACTGCTGCCCAAGACTGATTATTTCTACGGCAATTTCGGAATATTCGAGGACAGCATGCCAGATGGGTACGGAAACTACCTGTTTTCATAAGTTAAAAATGCTGCGGAATGTGCTTATCTAAAAGTGGATGCTTATTTTTTCCATGTAGATCAGACTTGCGGAAACAGTTGTCCAAACTATTGAAAGTGCTGCCTTCGTGTTCGCCTATGGAAACCATTCTCGGGGGAGGAAGCTCGGTGGGTAAACGAGCTTGCTTTTAAGCCTAAAAAGCCCAGTCCTTGAAAAGGGCAGAAACTATTTATGAGTTTCCTATGATTATCAGCAAGTTGCAAGCATAAAATGTCCGATTGGAGCAGCCGGGGCGGAAGCAAAATGTCCGATTTGATAAATTTTTTGTCCAAAATGATTGTTTTTTTTTTCGATTTTCCTTTATTTTTGCGAATGATAGCACGTATTATTATGACCAAGTCGGAAAGGAACCAGTCAGTTGAAAGGGATAGACTGTAGGCAGGACGGAATATGATGATTAAGGAACATCCCTTGAATCACCAATGAACCCAGCGGCAACTCATGACGAAACTTGACCGGAATCATGAAACAATACGGCAGCAAGCCAGGCAGATCGAAGCCAAGGAAGCCAGGACTGAATATAACAACCCAGCGCGGCAAGCAAGGCGTGACATCAATCCATAAACAATGATACAAATCATCAATATCTAAATCAAAAGCAGTATGAACAAAAGTCTAACAAAACCTCTCATCCGGCCGCTTGGCGGCCGATGGGCAAGAGTGTGTCTGACGGCGCTGCTCACCGCGGTCGTCACCGTCGGCGCACAGGCGCGGGCCACCTGCGAGAGCGGCACGCGGGCATGTGCTGACAGCCTGGGAGGCGCACAGGACCGGACCGCCGTGGAGGGCGGCACGCCGTCGCAGACCGCGGGCGACATCGTCCTGACGCCGCCGCGTGACCTGAACAGCGAGCTGCGC
>UMFK01066243.1_pt1 | contig 31820 bp, 23 predicted proteins | sample 1964981 | NCBI WGS metagenome assembly UMFK01 (sample SAMEA4836043, study PRJEB28245) | human gut metagenome | biome: gut microbiome; material: fecal sample | place: Denmark | collected 2008
AGCCCCCAAAATGAAGCAGGTTATTTTTTAACATTTACTAAGTGTCAATTTACATATCAATTTTGTATATTTGTAATTGAGGCCTTGGCTGTCACGGAGGTTCTGTGGCCGCAGACAGGGCTTACCGAAGTTCAATCACATAAAGACCTAAGAATATGTTCGCAAAAGAGATCTACATCGCAAGACGCAAGGCTCTGTTGGAGAAGATGGCGCAGACCGCTCCGCAGGGGAAGCGTGGAATAGCCCTGTTCGTGGGCAACGTCGAAGCGGCCGCCCAGTACAAGGACAACGCCTATAAATTCCGTCAGGACTCATCCTGGCTGTACTATTTCGGACTCGACGAGCCACGCTATGCGGCCATCCTGGACCTTGACAGCGGAGAGGAGACCATCTTCGCCGACGATGTGGAGATCGGAGACATCATCTGGATGGGACCTCAGCCATCGGTCGCCTCCAAGGCCGCCGAGGTTGGCGTAAATCATTCAGCATCTTACGGTTCTCTGAACATCGCCGTCACTAAGGCTTTGGCCACAGGCAGGAATATTCATTTCCTTCCTCCGAGCCGCTACTACAACACGATGAAACTCGCCGCCCTTGTGGGAATATCCAATGAGGATGTGGCCCGTGTCGCCCCTATCGACGAGGACGGCGGCAAGCACGCCTCCAAGGAACTCGTGCAGGCTGTCATCTCGATGAGGCTTGTCAAGGAACAGTGCGAGATCGAGCAGATCGACGATGCCGGAGCTCTCGGACAGAGGATGCATACTGTGGCCCGCAACAGCGTCAAGGTCGGGATCATCGAGCAGGAGATTGTCGGCAAGATGGAGGGTGTGACCCTCAGCGAAGGTTGGGGCGTGTCGTTCCCGACAATCCTTACCCAGCATGGTGAGACTCTGCACAATCATCTGCACGACAAGGTCATCGAGCCAGGCAAGCTGATGGTGATCGACGCCGGTGCCGAGAATAATATGCACTACGCCTCTGATTTCACCCGCACCATGCCGACCAGCGGCAAGTTCACCCAGAAGCAGAGGGACATCTATCAGATAGTCTGCGACTGCAACGAGTTGGCGTTCAATCTGACAAAGCCGGGAGTCGCCTATAGGGACGTTCATCTGGCCGTCGCCAAGCTGATGCTGGAGGATCTCAGATCTCTGGACATCGTGCGCGGCAATCTGGACAACATGCTTCACGAAGGCATCGCCGGACTGTTCCAGCCGCACGGACTCGGCCACAACATGGGGCTTGACGTTCACGACATGGAGGATCTCGGAGAGGATCTCGTGGGTTACGATCCGGATCAGAAACGCTCCACGCAGCTCGGCCTCGGCAGCCTCAGAATGGCACGCCGACTTGTTCCGGGCAATGTCATCACAGATGAGCCGGGAATATACTTCATTCCGGCCCTCATCGAGAAATGGAAGAGCGAGAAGCGCGACAAGGGCTTCGTGAACTATTACAAGCTGGAGCACGACTACCTCGACTTCGGTGGCATCCGTCTGGAGGACGATGTGCTTGTGACAGAGGACGGCGCGCGCCGCACAGGCCCGAACCGCCTTCCGATCCAGCCGGACGATGTCGAGGCCGCTATGGCTTAGCCGGTAACCTCGCGGATTTAAACAATGAGCGTTTTGGTCATCATCCTTGCCGTGCTGGCAGGAGTGGTCGGCATCATCGGGAGTGTTGTTCCCGCGTTGCCCGGTCCTCCTGTCAGCTGGGTCGGGCTGATGATTCTCTATTTCTGGGGCAAAGGCACGAACGGAGCCGGAGAACCGATGTCGCTGACATTTCTGCTCGTCTGGCTGGGAATCACTGCGGCCGTGACGATCATCGACTACATTGTGCCGTCCTGGTTCACCAAGGTCACGGGCGGAACTAAAGCCGCTGGCCGGGGAGCTATGGCCGGGATGCTTGTCGGCCTCTTCGTCCCGCCGGTCGGAATCATCCTCGGCACTCTTCTTGGAGCGTTTCTCGCCGAGTTGGTTTTCGCTGACAAGAACGGCTGGGAATCCGCCAAATCCGCCCTCGGAGCCTTTATGGGATTCCTTTGCGGAACCGGCATCAAGTTGATTGCCAGCGGAATGATGATGTATTACATAGTAGTGTATCTTACTTGAATATGGAAGAGAAATATTCACGTTTCCTTGAGGAAGTAGGGAAATTCGTGCCCAAGAACGCACTCTACACCGATGAGATAAGGCGCTTCGCCTGGGGCACCGACGCTGGTTTCTACAGGCTTGTGCCGAAGATTGTCATCCGGTCGTCCAATGAGAAAGAAGTCTCGAAGATCCTTGAGGCGGCATCGAAGTTTGATGTCCCGGTGACTTTTCGTGCCGCCGGAACCAGCCTTTCGGGTCAGGCTGTCAGCGATTCCGTGCTGATCGTGGCGGGAAAGAACTGGGAAAGATACATGGTTTCGGAGGACGCTTCCGAGATAACCCTCGAACCGGGAATCGTAGGGGCGAGGGTGAACGCCATCCTGAAGCCTTATGGTCGGAAATTCGGCCCGGATCCGGCCTCGATCGGAAGTTGTATGGTCGGCGGAATCGTGATGAACAACGCTTCCGGAATGAGCTGCGGAACCCACGCCAACAGCGACAAGGAACTGGAGAGCGTGCGGATGGTCTTTGCTGACGGAACGGTGCTGGACACGGGGGACGAGACCTCCAGAGAGGCTTTCCGCGCCGGACATCCGGAATTCATCAAAGGAATCGAGGAACTGAGGGACGGAATCCTTGCCGACAAGGAACTCTCTGAACGCATAAGGTACAAATACTCAATAAAGAACGTCACCGGACTCAACATATTCCCTTTCATCAGGTTTGAAGATCCGTTCGACATAATCGCCCATTTGCTGGTCGGCTCCGAGGGTACGCTGGCGTTTATGAGCCAGGTCACGATGAAGACTCTGCCGCTGCCGTCCAAGGAAGCTTCAGCGATGGTCTATTTCGGGACGATAAGGGAGGCTGCCGAGGCCGTTGTGGCGCTCAGAAAAGAAATCAATCCTGCGGTGCTTGATGCCGCTGAACTGCTTGACAAACGGTCGCTTGCGTCAGTAGATGACCCGATGCTTAATGAATATCCCGACAAGGATCTGACCGCTCTCCTGCTTCGCGTCACGGGTGCTGACCAGACGGACTTGGATGCCAACATCGGCAAACTCTCCGAGGTTCTGCGCCGTTTTGCCGTACTGAATGACGCGGAGGGCAACTCGTTCATATTCAGTAGCGATCCTGCCATTACGGGGAACTACTGGGCCATCCGTTCGGGAATATTTCCGTCCGTCGGTGGAATGCGCCGCGAGGGGACGACCTGCCTTATCGAGGACATCGCCTTCCACATCGAGGATCTGCCAGACGCGACGGTGGATCTTTCGGCGCTGCTGGACAGGCATGGCTACGACGATTCCTGCATCTACGGCCACGCCCTTGAGGGCAACTTCCATTTCATCATCAACCAGTCGTTTGATTCCGAGGCGGAGGTGAGGCGCTATGAGGCGATGATCCGCGACGTGGCGGAGATGGTGGTCGGGAAATATGACGGCTCCTTGAAGGCCGAGCACGGAACGGGCAGGAATATGGCTCCGTTCGTGAAGTACGAGTGGGGCGAGAAGGCGTTCGGGATAATGAAGCGGGTGAAGGAACTGTTTGACCCTCACGGGCTTCTGAATCCTGGTGTGATCTTCAACGATGATCCGGAGTGCTTCTTGAAGAATTTCAAGGCGTTGCCGGTGCTGAAACCGTGGGCGGATGACAGCAAGGCTGTCGAGCCTGAGTTGGCGGAGATCTACAAGAAACTGAACAAATGCATCGAGTGCGGATTCTGCGAGGTGAACTGCCTTTCCTGCGGCTTCACGCTTTCGTCCCGGACCAGGATCGCCACGCAACGTGAGATCACCGCCCTGCGGGAGTTGCCGGATCCGACCGCCTCGGAACAGACTCGTCTGCGGACGCTTGAGAAGGAATATTCCTACACGGGGGAGCAGACTTGCGCCGGGGACGGCCTCTGCTCAACCTCGTGTCCGATGGGCATCAATGTCGCCGACCTGACTCATCAGCTGAGGAGGGTGAATATGCCCGCGGGCTCTTTCGGCCACGGTTTCTGGAACTTCGTCGCCGGTCATTACGCCGGAGTCAAGAGTGGCCTTCGCGGCGCTTTGAGGATGGCCACGGCCGGCGAGACCGTGCTTGGTGACCTTGCCATGAGCGGCCTATGCCGCTGGCTGCACAACGCCATACGTATTCCGCTTTGGACTCCTGCCACCCCTAAGGCCTATAATATTCCTAAATCGCTCAGGGCTTTGGTAAGTTCCGCAGCCTTTGGCCACGATGGCGCTTCGACTGTCGAAGCGGCCACGGGACCGGCCAGGTCGGGGAGCCTGTCCAAGCGCCCGGACTCGCAAACATCCGAAGCGGCCACAGGAATGCCGACCGTCTGCAAGGTAGTCTATTTCCCGAGCTGCATCAACCAGATGATGGGGCTTCCGAAGCATCACCACGCCGTGGACAAGCCTCTCGTCGAGGAGATGGTGTCGCTGTTGGGCAAAGCGGGCTACGAGGTCATATTCCCGGAGAATATGTCGTCCCTTTGTTGCGGTACGATCTGGGAAAGCAAAGGAATGCCCGAAATCGCCGACAGAAAGACCAAGGAACTCGAGGATGCACTTTGGAAAGCCAGCGAGGAAGGCCGCTACCCTGTCCTTTGCGACCAAAGCCCCTGCCTTCATCGTATGGAGCACAAGATCAAGAAGATGCGGCTCTACGAACCGTCCGAATTCATCCTTGGTTTCCTGACCGACAGGCTGGACTTCCACCAGACCGACACCCCGGTAGCCATTCATCTCACCTGCTCGATGCGCCTGATGCACAAGACCGGCAAGATGCTTGAACTTGCCCGCATGTGCTCCACCAACGTGATTGTTCCAGAAGGCGTAGGCTGCTGCGGTTTCGCCGGCGACAAAGGAATGACCCACCCGGAACTCAACAAGTACGCCCTTCGCAAGCTAAAAGCCCAGGTCAAAGGCGTCCCGGTCGGCTACTCCAACAGCCGCACTTGCGAGATCGGCCTTGCCACCAACTCCGGCATCCCGTACGTCTCCATCGCCTACCTCGTCAACCGCTGCACCACCGCCAAAAATGTGTAACGGATCAGTGGACAATCTTGACATCTGACACAGAAACTCCTTTTTGTACACCGAGCGATCATCTCGGTCGCATACAATCACCTTTTCGGTCGCTGAGCGATCACCTCGGCGTTCACTGAGCCTGTCGAAGTGATCTGTTTCCATGTGTGCCGTAACCGTTATGGATAGTGTAAAGTATTGGGTAATAATGGATAACGCTGCTGCCTTTAGTCGGTTCCTGCCAAAGAGGAGTTGCTATCTGATTCATTAAGAATATCTTACCTGTCACTCACTCTGTATCAATTGGTGGTGATTAATGCGCTGGTTTTCAGAAATATAGCTATTACTCTTCCGCTTGATCTCACCGAAGGGAAGTGCTCAAGATATTCATCAGCAACCATTTACTCTTCACGGCTACAGAATCGAAGAATATTCAGTATCTTTGCCCCTATGGAAGTACGTGCGAAAAAGGCGCTCGGGCAGCATTTTCTGACTGACCAGAGCATTGCAAAGAACATAGTCGGAGCCCTTACCGGGCATCAGGCGTTGGAGGTCGGCCCTGGAATGGGAGTCCTGACCCAGTACCTGCTGCCACGTCCGGAGTTGGCGTTGAAGGTCATCGAAATCGATAACGAGTCTGTTGTCTATCTGAAGAAGCATTTCCCGAAATTGGGTGACAACCTGATTGAGGGTGACTTCATTAAGATGGATCTTGACGGCATCTTCGAGGGGGAATATTCAGTGATCGGGAACTTCCCGTACAACATCTCCTCGCAGATATTCTTCAAGATTCTTGAGCACCGCGACCGCATTCCTGAAGTGGTCTGCATGATCCAGAAGGAGGTCGCAGAGCGCATCGCCGAGAAGCCCGGCACCAAGACCTACGGCATCCTGTCCGTCTTCCTTCAGGCATGGTATGACATTGAATATCTTTTCACAGTGGGTTCGGGCGCGTTCAATCCTCCGCCTAAGGTCCAGTCCGCCGTGATCCGCCTGACCCGCAATTCCCGCACATCCCTCGGTTGCGATGAAAAGCTTTTCCGCACGGTAGTGAAGACCGCCTTCGGCCAGCGCCGCAAGACCCTTCGCAATTCCCTCAAGCCGTTGATCCGGCCGGATCTTTTGTCCGATCCTGTCTTCGACCTGCGTCCCGAGCGTCTGAGCGTGGAGAATTTCGTGGCATTAACATTGAAACTTCAGCGTTAATTTTTCGCAAGATTCTTGGAAAACAAGAAAAATTTGTATCTTTGTAGTCCAAATAGCGACGAAAGGTTTGACAACCGTTCGGCCAGAACATCCGGAGAGGTGGGAGAGTGGCTGAATCCACAGGTTTGCTAAACCTGCATACGGGTAACCGTATCACGAGTTCGAATCTCGTTCTCTCCGCTGAAAGGTGGCTTACAGGTGTCTGTGGGTCACTTTTTTTGTGGTTGTTCTATAGGGCTTGTCCATCGGATGCAGCAATGGCTCAAGTCCAAAACCCTGTGTAAAAGAACGGAAACGATCATGATGATTGACTTTTAGCTGTTTCGCGCCAACATCAAAGTAAACGCAGATGAGCAATTAGGCTGTTTGTCGAAGGCATACCGCCAGTTGGTTCAATAGTTCCATCGCACAAATCTGGTACTTCTGGGCAGTTTGCTGAGTTGACACAATAGTTTGTCCGGTGAAAGCCTTGCTTGCCGGACAAAGCGCATGATTTCCGCATTTTGTCCGGCCAAAGCGCAATCCACCGGACGAACAGCGCAGATGGAACAGAACGGCGAGAATATTTCATAACTCTTTCAGCCACATCTCAAATCTGCATTGGTTGAAGCCGGGCCGGACTGAATACTCAAATGCGAAGACACAAGTTTTTCACTTGAATGTGCCTTCCAAGCATTTAGAAGCTGTTTTGAATTGTTTGTTTGAAGGTAAAAGCGAGCTCTTCCCCTGCTGCTCACCTCGGCTCGGGGCGACCCTGATAGGGCCTTGCCTCTGCTTGTACCCTGTAAGGCACCTGGACTCGGGCTGGCATTCAGGTGACGGGGAATGGACGACATTCTTTTACCAAATTGCCGTGCATGACCTGCATAAAGATGGTTTCGATGACACTTTATGGAGAAAATGTCATTCAATCCCTCGATTGTCGGCCTGTCTCGGACTGCCCTTGAACGCAGGCCACATCTATGGCCCGGTGCCAGCCACAAGCGGGAAGGAAATATTTTCGTGATTTGTAAGCGGTTGGTAATAAATATTTTAACCGCTTGCCTTTAGCGAATCCGCACTTAAGGCGAGTGCTTAACAACATGATAATAAGTGCGTTACCCGCCACTGTCAGGTGCAGAGCCGAGTGAAAGATTAATGCTAATGAAGATGATAAGGATTTGTGTCACGTTGAGTTCCGGTGTGTTTGGAGGTTATGGCGGCCATTCACCCGGATAGGGCGCGCGAAGCTCGTAGACCGCCATGCCTCCACATACTGTCTTAGAAGTCTCGGCGAGAGTTAAAAAGTCTGTACCCTTATACAAGGGCGACAACGAATTTTCAATCCTCGAAGGTGGTAATTATGCTTTTAAGACAGTCTCCCCAGACCCTGGTCCACTCAGACCAGAGAAACACATGCGATGGCGTCCAACAACGCTATGTGGCGAAGGAGTACTTCCTGGATGCAGCTCAGGGGACAGATGTTAATTCCATTTAAATACTTTTGAAGCATGCCCAAACGCAGACTTTTGGGCTTTATCCCAAACTTACATAAAAATCTGCGATTTTTACGCCCGTTTAATAAAAAAACAAGACCACCCACTATCTTTGTTAACAAACGCAGTCGCCTCCCGGCGCTCGGTGCGTGATCATAAGTTTAACGGGCTCTGAGTCCCAATAATTTTTTAAGTCAATGAGACATGTGTGTGGTCTTGACGTTCACAAAGATAGTGTGTTCGTCTGTATTCTCAATGAGAAAGGAGTTGTTTTTCAGGAAAAGTTCGGTGTCCTGACCCCGGAGCTGGAGCGCATGGTCGGCGTCATCATGGAGCACGGGGTGACGGAGGTGGGGATGGAGAGCACGAGCGTGTACTGGATGCCGGTGTGGAGGGTGATAGATCCATATGTGGAGCAGAAGCTGGTGAACCCGTACTTCATCCGCCAGCTTCCGGGAAAGAAGAGCGACGTGAAGGACGCCGAGTGGATAGCGACGTGCATCCTCAAAGGCCTGGTGCGCGGCAGCTATGTCCCGGAGGAACGCATCCAGCGGCTGCGCCAGTACGACAGGCGCATCTTCGACCTCAACGATGACATCGTCCACAAGCTGACCAGGCTGGACGCCGCGCTCCAGCGGTGCAACATCCGCCTGAGCAACTATGTGTCCACCACGGACTGCAAGAGCTACGGCGACGTGGTGGACGCGATAGCCCGCGGGGAGACATCCCCGGACGCGCTCCTGAGGTGCGTCCACGGCAGGATCGTCAACAGGCACGGGGCAGACGTGATCCGCTCCGCGCTGACGGGCGTCATCACACCTGTTGACGTGGATGTCATAAGGCAGCTCCGCGAGGAGATTGAGCTCGCAAGGAGGCACCGCGACGAGTGCCAGAGGAGGATGGACGGACTCTGCTCGGAGTGGTTCCCCGAGCAATACGCGAACCTTCAGACCATACCGGGGGTGAAGGCGAGGTCGGCGACAGCGATAATCGCCGAGCTGGGCACAGACATGTCATCGTTTGAAGATGCCGCCCACCTCGTCTCATGGGCAGGGCTGAGGCCGCGCAACGACGAGAGCGCAGGCAGGATAAAGGCGCGGGGGATCACGCACGGCAACAAGTACCTGAGGAAGACGCTGATCGAGTGCGCCTGGGGCGCGTCCAGGACAAGGGGATGCTTCTACTCGCGCTTCAGCCACCACCAGACGGTGGTCAGGAGAAAGAGCAGGATGAAGGTCCAGGTCGCCATCGCCAGGAAGATGCTGTCCGCGATCTGGTTCATTCTGCACGACGGGGTCGCCTACCGCGACTTCGAGGGGGATGCCAACGCCGCCTGACGGCGGCGACTGCATATACCGCACTCTGTAATGTGGTGGCTCGACCCCGATTTGCAAACTGGCTGATGCTCTGTGCGGCTTAGGACGCCCGTTTGAGACAACAAGCTCGAAGAGGAAATTTTAATATCTGTCTGACCCTCCGCTCGAACACAGCGGCGCGTGCGGCGTGTCCCAACGCAGGCGACTCACCCAACGCACGAACAAAGACAGTGGGTGGTCTTGCAATTTTTAGAGGAAATATACAAGAGACTCCCTTACGAATGTAAGAAATTTGTTGACAACATATCATAAAAATACTATATTTGTCAACAAATAGTATCGCTATGACTAATGACTTGTTTCATATAAGACTGCGTGAAGCGCGTTTGCTTTGCGGATTGAGTATGGACAAACTTGCCGCAAAAACCAACGGTGCCATCACCAAACAAAGTTTATCTAAATATGAAGCCGGGGTGATGTGTCCCAAACGTGGCACACTTGCCGCCCTGGCCAAAGCTTTGGACATAGGCGAGGCTTTCTTTTCGGGTGCTGATTTAGAAATAGATACCCCTATGCTGCGCAGGACATCAGGAGGAGTTCTCTCCGATGTGGAGACCGCCCGCCTTGAGGCGATTCTATCTTTCTGGACGGAGCAATACCTCGCCAAAGAAAAAGAGAGCGGCATGGCAGTACGCTTTTCAAATCCGCTTTCGGAACTTAGGATCACCAAGGCTGAAGATGTCGCCAAGGCCGCGCTCCTTTTACGTGAACAATGGAACTGCGGGGACGGCCCGTTGCCCTGCATCTTGAGGCTGCTGGAACGAAAGGGACTCAAGGTCAAGGCAATGGAGTTGCCTGACGGCATTCTTGGCCTGAGTACATGGGCGAACAACACGTATCCTCTGATCCTAGTTGATGTCCGACCGGAAAAGACCACCGTCGAACGTTTGCGTTTTACTGTCTGCCACGAGCTGGGACATCTGTTGCTTGATTTCAGCGGGGATGCGGACGAAGAGAAACTGTGCGACAGGTTTTCCGGTTTCTTCCTGTTTCCTCAAAAGACCTTTATTGAAGAATTCGGGAATGAGGAAAGGGAGTGTTTGACCCTCGCGGAAATGATTGATTTAAAGGAGATTTATGGTGTGTCTGTTGCGGCACAGGTACACGAGGCACATGACCTGGGAATGATTACCGATGAGCATTATCATTGGTGGTTTGAAGAAAGAATCAGCAAGAACCCTCGCGAGAAAGGATGGGGCACCTATCCCATCCCTGAAACTTTGGGGCGCGAAAAAAGGATCGACTCAATCCTGAACAATACTCTGACTACATAATGAATATACTTGCGAGCAATGATAATAGCACATTTATTCAAGGAAGACGATAATCGTTGGAAAATTCAGTCCAATGAGGAACACTGTGCTGGTGTTGCTGGATTGGCGTCTCGGTTTGCCGGCGAGTTCGGGATGTCATCTTGGGGTGGACTTATAGGCTTTCTTCACGACAAAGGCAAGGAGTCCAATGCATTTCAGCAGCATATTAAAAAGGTGAGCGGGTATTCGCCCAAGGTTAAGGTCATCGGCAATTATCATCATGCCTATGTCGGTGGTGCCATCGCAGGGAAGCAATATGGAAAGTCTGCGGACAATCTGATCGTTAATCAAATACTTTCTCACCATTCTGGCTTGCACGATTCCGATGAGATTGATGCTGCTATCAAAAAGGAGATGGATCAGAACCATGACGGGCAACTCCCCCCGGAGATTAACACAGACATAGGAACAATCAAGTTAAACAAACCTCCGTTTGTTCTTAGTCCAAATGATTTTCACCATTTGGCACGCATGCTCTTTTCCTGCTTGGTGGATGCGGACTACCTTGACACAGAGTCTTTTATGGACAAGACTTCTTCTGAACTACGTTCGGGGAAGGCGACCTTGACTGAACTGCTTCCAAAGCTGGAGAAATACCTTCTTGAACTAAAGGCAAATGCCACAGATTCCGCGGTCAACCATGTCAGGGACGAAGTACAGAACCAATGCATCAGGACTTCAGAGTCTCCAATTGGCTTTTACAGTTTAACGGTTCCGACAGGAGGCGGCAAAACGCTGTCCTCATTGGTTTGGGCGATGAGGCATGCCATTCATAATGGACAAGACAGGGTGATCGTTGCGATTCCTTACACGAGCATCATAGTACAGACCGCATCCATCCTGAGGAATATCTTCGGAGAAGAAAACGTACTGGAACATCATAGCAATGCCGACCCTGAACAAATTAGAGACGAAAGGCTTCGGGAACGGATGAGGTTAGCAACCGAAAACTGGGATTATCCGATAATTGTGACAACCAATGTGCAGCTGTTCGAGTCTATGTTTGACAACAGACCGTCTGTTTGCCGCAGACTGCATAACATAGTGAACAGCGTCATTATATTGGATGAAGTGCAGACGCTTCAGGTTGATTATTTACAGCCCATTGTTGACTCCTTGAAGACATACAACAAACTGTTCAAGATGTCCGTCTTGTTCACTACTGCCAGTCAGCCTGTCTTGAGCGGTGTCATTGAGGGATGCAACCCCAAGGCGTCATTTTCGGGAATAAACGAAATCAAGGAGATCATTCCGGAGAATTTCCGGCTTCATGATAAGCTGCGGCGAGTAAGGCTCGACATTGACAACGAAGGGAAAACCTACGATGAAGTGGCCGGGATGCTGACACGGCATAAAAGGGTGCTTTGTGTTGTAAACACTCGAAATGATGCGAAAGAACTCTACAAGCGTCTCCCACAAGAAGGTGTCACTCTGCATCTTTCCAAGATGATGTGTCCGGCTCACATACGTGAGACCATAGCAAAGATCAAGACCGCCCTTAAAGATGACGAAAATGAGATCATCCGTGTTGTGTCCACGCAATTGATAGAGGCGGGAGTTGACATAGACTTCCCTGTTGTCTTTCGACAGGAGGCAGGACTTGACTCTGTCCTGCAAGCAGCCGGAAGATGCAATCGGGAAGGCAACCTGAACACCGGTACTACATACGTGTTCAGCCTTGCAAATGAACACAATCTTCCCAAAGGTGATATTCAAGATGGCAATAATGCGAGAAAGAGCATAGTTGGAGATCACGATTGGTTCGATCCCTCTACTATGAAGTTGTACTTTAGGCAATTATATTGCCGGAAAGATAGTTTCGACAAGAAAAACATCAAGGATTATCTCTATAAAAAAGACCCTTGTTTTGAGACTGCCGCAAAAGAGTTCCGGTTGATAGAGGACACAGGGAAGAATGTCATAGTTTGTTGGAATGACAGCACCGAGTTGGTGAGGAAGCTGACGCAGCATGGTCCGTCTTATATGTTGATGAAGAGACTGTCCGACTACAGTGTGAACGTTTATCAACGGGACTTTGACGCCTTATGCAGCATGGGTGTTGTTTCCGAGAAAGTCGAGGGTGTCTATGTTGTCGAGTATGCGGGACAGTATGATGAACACATTGGCTTACGTACAGAGAATCGTTGGACAAATGAATCTATAGTCATATAAGGAAAACGGTATGATAAAGAGAAATTCAGTAAAACTATTCGGAGGAAACCAGATACGCTCCGTTTGGGATGAAGATAATGAGAAGTGGTATTTCTCAATAGTTGATGTGGTGGCTGTCTTGACGGACAACGATGACTACCAACTTGCACGCAACTATTGGAAAGTCTTAAAAAACAGACTTATAAAAGAAGGAAATGAACCGGTTACAAATTGTAACCAGTTGAAATTGCCGGCGGCAGACGGCAAGATGCGTATGACTGATGTCGCAGATACAGAGCAACTTCTGCGTATCATTCAGTCTATCCCGTCGCCCAAGGCAGAGCCATTTAAGATATGGCTGGCAAAAGTTGGTGCCGAACGTCTGGATCAGATGCAGGATCCGGAATTGAGCATCCAGCAAGCGATGATGGACTACAAGCGTTTGGGTTATTCCGACAACTGGATCAACCAACGCCTGAAGAGCATCGAGATTCGCAAGGACTTGACAGACCAATGGAAGTCGCACAATGTTGAGGAGGGCATTCAATACGCTTCTCTAACGGACATCATTTATCAGGCCTGGGCCGGCAGAACGGCTAAAGACTACAAGCGATTCAAAGGTCTGAAGAAGGAAAACTTGCGTGACAATATGACCAATGAGGAACTTGTTCTGAATATGCTTGCGGAACTCTCTGCCACTAGCATCACAAAAGCGAAGAACCCTCAGACGCTGGATGAAAACAAGGTGTGTGCGAAAGAAGGTGGTGACGTGGCCCGTGTGGCCAGAGAAAATCTGGAATCAAAGACAGGGCGTAAGGTCGTGTCACCTCTTTCCGCAAGAAGGTTCTTTGAGGCTCAACAGCCTGTGGAAGAGATAGAAAACAAAGACAATCCTGACAAAACAAATTAATGGCGATATGGAATATTCAGACAAGGAATACTGCTTGGAGGTGTGGGGCGACATGGCTTGCTTCACCAGGCCGGAACTGAAGGTGGAGCGGGTAAGTTATGATGTGATCACCCCATCAGCGGCACGTGCCATCTTCGAGGCGATTTTCTGGAAACCGGCCATACATTGGCAGATTACCAAAATCGAAGTGTTGAACCCAATCAAGTGGACATCAATCCGTAGAAATGAAGTCGGAGCGGTTGCAGGCAGATCTCCGATCTTCATCGAAGAACAAAGACAGATGAAGAACACCCTTTTGCTTAAGGATGTGCGTTATCGTATTTGGGCAAGAATGGAGTTTCGTCCAATTAGAAAACGCATTGAGGAGGGCGACCTGTTCGCTCATGAACCAGGAAAGGATGAGAACCCGATGAAGTATTACCAGATGTTTGAGCGTAGAGCGGGCAAGGGTCAATGCTTCAATCAGCCTTACCTTGGCACACGTGAATTTTCTGCGTCATTTCGTCTGGTGGATGTGAATGCGGAAGAGTTAGATCCGGCATTGCCTACAGACAAAGGAGGAGACAGAGACTTCGGAATTATGCTCTATGACATGGATTTCTCCAATCCTAAGGATATTCAAGCCTTGTTCTATCGTGCTGAAATGAGGCAAGGAGTAATCACTGTTCCACCAATTGATAGCAAGGAGGTGTTAAGATGATACTGAAAGCGTTATATGACTATTATAACAGGTGCGGCAACCTTCCGGCACCGGGAATGGAAGAGAAGGAAATAGGCTTTGTCATTGTCATTTCCAAAGAAGGCAAATTCCTTCGCTTTGAGGACTGTAGAACGGACAAGACCATCGGAAGAGTCTATCTTGTCAAAAAACACGTGAGCAGGTCAAGTGCCGCTGTCGCCAACTACCTTTATGATAACAGTGCCTATGTGCTTGGTTATTCAGATAAAGATGATAGTGAAAAGAATCAGTTGTATTTCAATACATTTGTTGAGAAGGTTCAGTCAATTCTGGATAGGATGCCTGATAATTCTGACATTCGGACGCTGATGAACTTCTATGCGCAGGGAAGAGAGGCTATCCATTCAGAAGTAGAGCAAGATCCATTATGGGAAGACATTAAAAAGAATTTATCAAAGAAGTATTCGGTTTTTTCTTTCAGAATTGAAGGAGACTTGAGAATCCTGGCAGAGAAGAAAGAACTCATGCAAACAAATGAGGGTACAAAGAATGATAACAGCCGTGGTCTCTGCATGGTGACGGGTGTTCAAGGAGAACTTGTTGACACCACAACAGCCACAATGATTCAAGGAAGTCAGGCAACTGCGAAATTGGTCGCTTTTCAGGTTAATTCCGGCTATGACTCTTACGGAAAAGAAAAGTGCGGCAACGCTCCGATCTCACACGAGGCCGAATTTGCCTACACGACAGCTCTCAACACGATGCTGCGTAGAGATTCACGTAACAAATTTACGGTAGGCAACCGTACGTTCGTCTTTTGGGCATCCTCAAATGACAAGGCTGCGGAACAAGCGGAAGAAAGCCTCTTTGATTTGCTGGGATATTCGGAAGAGAAGAAAGACAATCCTAATGCGAAGATAGAACAAGTAAGAAAAGTCTTTACCGCGATTTATTCGGGTAGTTTGAGCACAAGTCTGGAAGATCGTTTCTACATTCTTGGACTTGCCCCCAATTCCGCTCGGATAGCGGTGGTCTATTGGTCAGAAACACCTTTGCGGGATTTTGCCGGGAAGATTCTTCGGCATTTCGACGATATGGAGATAATCGACACGCGCAAGGATAGAAAGCCATATATGGGAATAAAGGATATTCTTTCAGCGGTCACTTTAGGAGGCAAGCAGTCCGAGGCGACGCCGAATCTTCCTGAATCAATCATCAAAAGCATCTTTTTGGGGACACCTTACCCTTATACCCTCCTTTCCGCATGTATACGTCGGATAAGGGCAGAAAGTGGTGACGGCAATGCTGCTCGAATAACTCGTATAGCCATCATAAAGGCATTTTTGAACAGACAAAATGTTAATGATAAAAGAATGGAAATCATGTTGGACAAACGTAACACAAATCAGGGCTACCTGTGTGGCCGCCTCTTTGCAGTTCTTGACAGAATTCAAGAAGATGCAAACGGGATCAGCAGCATCCGCGAACGCTATATGAATGCTGCCAGCTCAACACCATCCTCGGTGTTCGCAACGATACTCAATCTTTCTTCCCACCATTTGGAGAATTTGTCAAATGAGGGAAAGAAAGTGTTCTATGAGAAGTTGAAGCAAGAGATAATCGACAAAATCTCCTCTGATGGGTTCCCGGCGCACCTTGACCTTCAAGACCAAGGTCGCTTCTTTGTGGGATATTATCACCAGAGGCAAGACTTTTTTAATAAAAAAGAAGAGAATAGTAATGACGAAAGTGTAAATGCTTAAAATTTAAAATATTATGACTGAATTAAACAACAGAATCGATTTCGTTTACGTTTTCGATGTACAGGATGGTAATCCAAACGGTGATCCGGATGCGGGAAATCTGCCTCGCGTGGATGCCGAAACTGGTATGGGACTGGTGACAGATGTGTGCTTGAAGCGTAAGGTTCGTAATTATGTACAGGTTGCGAAAGGCTTGTCAGAGGGCTATGACATATTCATCAAAGAAAAAGCTATTCTCAATGATGAGATAGACAAAGCCCATGATGACTCTGTGGTAAAGGGTGTCAAGGACGCAAAGGACAAGACAGCCGCCGCGCGACGTTTCATGTGCAAGAACTACTATGACATACGAACCTTTGGTGCTGTAATGTCAACAGGAAAGAATGCCGGTCAGGTTAGAGGCCCTATACAACTGACCTTCGCTCGTTCTTTCGACCCGGTTGCCACAGCTGAGCATTCCATAACCAGGGTTGCGGTTGCGACACAAAAAGAGGCCGAGAGCCAAAAGGGAGAGAATCACACTATGGGTCGCAAAGCCACAATACCTTACGGTCTTTATGTGTGTCACGGCTTCGTCTCGGCTAACCTTGCGAAACAGACGGGCTTCTCTGAAGAAGATCTTCAATTATTCTTCGAGGCGTTGAAAAATATGTTCGATGCGGATCGTTCGGCCGCTCGCGGCTTGATGAGCGCACAGAAGCTTATTGTGTTCCGTCACGATTCCGAACTTGGCAATGCGCCGGCCAATAAACTCTTCGATCTGGTAAAGATAGAAAAAGTAACAGAGAGTGCCCCAAGATCGTTCCGTGACTATAAGGTGACGATTGAAGAAGAATCGATTCCTGCCGGTGTCACAGTGAAAGAACTCATATAGCGTCGTTCTATGTACTCAGAAGAAGAAATGCTAATGTTGTCGGGGATTCAGCACTTTATGTTCTGTCCCCGGCAATGGGCATTGATTCACATCGAACAACAATGGGCAGAGAACAAGCTGACGACGGAGGGGAGTATTCTGCATAGTAACGTTGACAATCCTTTCTACCGCCAGAAAAATGGAGGCGTAATCACTCTCCGCTCTTTGCATATCGCCTCAAGGGAGCTAGGGCTATATGGCGTCACGGATGCGGTGGAACTTATTCCTTCCGACTCCCGAGAGGATTCGATCACCCATAATAAATACAAAGGATTTTGGAAGCCTTATCCTATTGAATATAAAAGGGGACATAGTAAACCTGATGAGAGAGACGAAGTACAACTGGCGGCTCAAGTTCTATGTCTGGAAGAAATGTATGGTATTCATATTCCTCGTGGAGCCCTCTATTACGATGAGGTGAAGCGTCGTGAAACGGTTGAAATGTCCGATGTTTTGCGGACAACCACGATGCGATGCGCCAAAGAAATGCATAGAATATTCACAAGCGGCGACATCCCCAAAGCCACGAAGAGACCCCATTGCAAAAACTGTTCTCTAAAAGACATTTGCCTTCCGGAAACGAATGATTGTACTCAAGTTGTAACGTATTTAAGCAGAAACCTATATGAGAATATTACTTAATACTTTGTATGTGACTACCCCTGAAGCATATTTGAGCAAGGATGGGCTGAATGTTGTTGTCTCTGTAAATCAGGAGGAGATATTCCGTATACCGATTCACAACATTGAGCAGATAGTGACATTCGGATATATTGGAGCAAGCCCTGGGGTGATGAAGTTATGCGCCGATAGCGGGGTATCCCTTACGTTTCTTTCTCCACAAGGTCGGTACATAAGTCGTTCGCAAGGTCCGACAAAAGGCAATGTTTTATTGAGGAAGGCACAATACAATTATTCCGATGATCCAGATTATTCCCTTCACCTCAGCAAATTGTTTATCGGAGGAAAGATACATAATTATCGTAATATTCTTCGTAGGTTCATTCGTGACAATGGTTCAGACGATGTTGTGGAAAATGCGGCGGAGAATCTCCGAAGGTGTAAGTTAAGGGTCTTGAACACAGATTCAATTGATAGCGTAAGAGGAATTGAAGGGGAGGCGGCAACATATTATTTTGGAATATTCTCACATCTGATTCTGAACCAGAAAGACGATTTTGTTTTTGAGAACCGTAATCGCCGTCCTCCAAAGGATGCTGTCAACGCTATGCTGTCGTTTGTGTATTCCCTTATTTGCAATGATATGACTTCCGCTTTGGAGACAGTGGGTCTAGATCCATATGTGGGTTTTATGCACACCTTAAGACCAGGCCGGGCTTCTTTGGCTTTGGATGTTATGGAAGAACTTCGCGCTTATTTGGGAGACCGTTTGATTCTGTCGTTGATAAACAGGAAACAGATTACAATAAAAGATTTTGTGAAGCAAGGGGATGAAAGCATTGTGATGACGGATAGCGGGAGGAAAACAATATTGACCGCTTGGCAAAGCCGAAAAAAAGAGACGATCACTCATCCCTATCTTAACGAGAAGGTATCCATAGGCCTTTTACCCTACATTCAATCAATGTTACTGGCGAGATTCATCAGGAAAGACATTGATGACTATCCTGTTTTCCTTATCCAATAATTGGCGATTATGTTTGTACTGATAACTTATGATGTGAATGTGTCCTCGCCCAGTGGAGAAAGACGCTTGAGACAAGTCGCAAAGGCCTGTTTAAATTATGGTAAACGTGTTCAGAATTCAGTGTTTGAATGCATCTTGACAGAATCTCAATATGTGAGCCTTAAATTTCAGTTAGAGAATCTCATCGATAGAGACCAAGACAGTGTAAGGTTCTATTCATTAGGATCAAACTGGAAGCACAAGGTAGAAACCTTGAGTGATAAGAGAGACACGGATTTCACGGAGGAGCTCATTATTTGACAGAGGCGAACCCCAAGTGTTGCAGATAAAGCAGAGATGTTCGCAATTGTTGAACATCAATAATATGGCTGAGATAATCACGTAATGTTAACAGAGTTTATAATTATTATGTTTTCATTCGCAAATTCATTATCTTTATGACCTAAAAGCCAACCATTTGATGGCTTAACAGTCGCACCCCACGTGGGTGCGTGGATTGAAATTGAGCGTCCGCGAAACTCATGACATCTTCGGACGTCGCACCCCACGTGGGTGCGTGGATTGAAATAATTTCGCATTTTAAGGCCTATTTTAGCGCGTTTGTCGCACCCCACGTGGGTGCGTGGATTGAAATCAATTCTATCTTCCCGTCCGGCCTGATCCACGCCTGTCGCACCCCACGTGGGTGCGTGGATTGAAATTCGACAACCGCACCGTCCGCATGTTGGCGGTTCTGTCGCACCCCACGTGGGTGCGTGGATTGAAATGTTTTTCCTTATAAACCGCTCAGCCAGCAAGGCGCGTCGCACCCCACGTGGGTGCGTGGATTGAAATACCGTGCGATATGGGAACGAAAAACTGACCGGTGTCGCACCCCACGTGGGTGCGTGGATTGAAATAGCGTTGATAGATTTGAACGCGGCAAGCAGCCCGTCGCACCCCACGTGGGTGCGTGGATTGAAATTGATAGGACTGTTGATATTGGTAAGTACACTATGTCGCACCCCACGTGGGTGCGTGGATTGAAATCTTAATGAGCACTATACTAAGCACGAGGATTATGTCGTCGCACCCCACGTGGGTGCGTGGATTGAAATTCTATATTTGCCATGTAAACACAAACGCAATACAAGTCGCACCCCACGTGGGTGCGTGGATTGAAATATCGCTGCCAAAACAGCCTCCTCCACCTTGTCAGGTCGCACCCCACGTGGGTGCGTGGATTGAAATACGGCGGCCACCACAGCCTTGCCTATCCTGTCATGTCGCACCCCACGTGGGTGCGTGGATTGAAATTTCAGCGCGTTCGGGTTCGCCGGGATATTGACCGTCGCACCCCACGTGGGTGCGTGGATTGAAATTCGCCGAGAGGGCCTCTCGCGAAAGCTGGCAGAAGTCGCACCCCACGTGGGTGCGTGGATTGAAATTCCATACGTTACAGCTCATAGTTGCGGTAAGGTCGGTCGCACCCCACGTGGGTGCGTGGATTGAAATTGGAGACGGACGGCAACCTTGGGGATGACGCTTACGTCGCACCCCACGTGGGTGCGTGGATTGAAATTCCCAGGTGCCTCGCATTCGCCTCCTCCCTGCGTCGCACCCCACGTGGGTGCGTGGATTGAAATTGAAGCTCCTTCGGAGCGCCGTCAAACATACGGAGTCGCACCCCACGTGGGTGCGTGGATTGAAATATAAAGAAAAACGAAAGCCGCTATATCAGCAGGGGTCGCACCCCACGTGGGTGCGTGGATTGAAATTCATATCATTCGCCCGTCATGCCGATAGCGCAGGTCGCACCCCACGTGGGTGCGTGGATTGAAATTTGTTGAAACGGTCAAGCGACCAGCCCTCTTGAGTCGCACCCCACGTGGGTGCGTGGATTGAAATAATTTCGCATTTTAAGGCCTATTTTAGCGCGTTGTCGCACCCCACGTGGGTGCGTGGATTGAAATATTGCCACCAGCCAAGAGATGTTTTTCGATCTGGATGTCGCACCCCACGTGGGTGCGTGGATTGAAATAGAACCTTTTCACAGGTAAGGTCGGCACCATCATGTCGCACCCCACGTGGGTGCGTGGATTGAAATACCATTTGCAAGACATTCGTTAAGGTCGACAAAACGTCGCACCCCACGTGGGTGCGTGGATTGAAATATTGTCATCAGCCAAGACATGTTTTTCGATCTGGGTCGCACCCCACGTGGGTGCGTGGATTGAAATTCCTTGCCCACCACTCCTGAATTGAGCGGATAAAGTCGCACCCCACGTGGGTGCGTGGATTGAAATTTGAGGAGATAAGGAGGAGGGTGGCCGCGTTGAGGGTCGCACCCCACGTGGGTGCGTGGATTGAAATTTGAAAGCAGGAAGATCTTATCCCAGTCCTCTGCCGGTCGCACCCCACGTGGGTGCGTGGATTGAAATCTTAATAAATCAAAGGAGGAAATTTCGGATCTCGTCGCACCCCACGTGGGTGCGTGGATTGAAATCGTGTGGTTCAGATGACCTGAGAGCCTACTATTTGTCGCACCCCACGTGGGTGCGTGGATTGAAATAACGGAGGCACGGTCAGCTCGTTCCTTTACGAGGTCGCACCCCACGTGGGTGCGTGGATTGAAATAGGAGTGTGCTCTCGAGCTCGGAGAGCTCGCAGGGTCGCACCCCACGTGGGTGCGTGGATTGAAATTCCTCGCCATCGCCGGAATCTGGGGTGTCAATCAGGTCGCACCCCACGTGGGTGCGTGGATTGAAATAGAAAATCAGTGACAAGGAAGCCCCCGCCGAACCGTCGCACCCCACGTGGGTGCGTGGATTGAAATGTAAAATTCTTTTGCTCATTTTATTTGAATTTTGGTCGCACCCCACGTGGGTGCGTGGATTGAAATACAAGTACCTACACCCTCCGTCACACGGCCTGCGCAAGCAGCCTTGCCGAGAACGGCTTTATGGATTGCATCAAGAGCTGTGACTTCCTGCTGAGCAACGAAGGTAAGGCGGCCATCGTCAAGCTTCACGTTGACGGAATAGCAAGGTACGTAAGAAGCCGCTATTCTTGACTATCCGGGACAGGAACCCCTTCCGCTCGCAGATGGCCTTCAATGGTGTTGAGCGGCAGGTTTTCCATCCGACTCTGGTCAATGTAGTTCAGCATAGAGACGCGGAGACCTTTCAGATTCGGATGCTCGTTGATATATGTTTTGAGAGACTTCACCTTGACGATTTCCTCGGCCTTGGTCTACCCGTTATTGCATTCGGCAAAACTGATAGGCCGCCGCTTTCCCCAAAGCGACGGCCTGTTGTATATAAAACGAACTTAACAAATAGACAACAAAAAGAACTTTTGTCTGTCCAAGGACAAAGGTATCAAGATTTATCGAATATCCAAAACTTTTTCGTAATTTTTTAAAACGATTTTTGCGTCAATTGTTCATGAAAGCACCGTTGTTTGCTTACAGATTGATGCAAAATGCCGCTTCGAGACACTTCTGAGGGGGATTCTGTGCAAGATGATCCGGCGATGTTCCGTCTCGACCGCACCATTGGTGGCGGCAAGATTTAAAAGGTTTTCACCCGTTCCTGTACTCACTTGGTGTCATTCCTGTGTGTGCCTTGAAGAACTTGTAGAACACGGACGGATTCGGGAAATGCAGTTTGAAAACGATCTCCTTAATGCTGTCGTCGGTGTACTTGAGCATATTCTTGGCCTCCAGAATCACGAACGAGTCGATCCAGTCCGGCGCCGACCGTCCGCTTACCTGCTTGATAAGCTTGGAAAGGTATTTTGGTGTCAGGCCAAGATGGCTCGCATAGAAGGCCATGTTCCTTTCTGAGGTGTGATGCTCGGTGACGAGCGCCATGAAATGCTCGAAAATCAGTTTTACTCTCGTGTTGACCGCCGCTCCAGGCAACTCGGGGGTTCTGGCCGCACTCTTCTCCATTAGTCCTCCGAGAACATAGAACAGCGAAGCTATCAAAGAACCGACAGCCTCCCTTTTGTTCGGCACATCCGAGGACAGGATTACCCCTATAAGATCCAAATATTTGGAACAGAATGCGATGTTCCTGTCGTCAAGCTGAATGCATGGTTCCGTCAGCAATTTCAGCCGATCGTCGAAAATTTTCTTAAAGTCGAAACTTATGCTGGAAAGATACTCCTTGGAGATCGCCACGACAATGAACTCGAATCCGTTGTCGCCTTCATTGCCCAGCCTGTTTATCTTTATGATGTTCCCCGGGGGGCCGATGAACAGCGTACCCTTGACCACTTTGTAAGACCGAAGGTTGATCTCCACGTTCAACTCTCCTGATTTGCAGAAAATAGCGATGTACGCATCGCTGCGGCAAGGATATTTCAGAAATTGAAGGTTGTCGCTATACTTCACGTCCATGATGAAGAAATCGTCTTCAAGCTGGATCTCGTTCTGGACAGGAACGAGTTTCCTGATCTGCTTAAGACCTATGTTCAATAACGAATCTGGCATTCCATAAAATGTTTTTAGCGTCTGGCGGCAAAATTAGGAAATATTCTTGTCATTGCAAAATTTCGCAATATTCTACCTTTTGATAATTATAGAGTCCAATCGTTCATTCTAATGGTATAATTTGGCAGTCAATTTGTAGTGAAGCCTATCGCTTGTAAGAAGAACAAAAAATTTATGAATATGAACAAGTACATTGTCAAAATCTCAACATTGGTCGCTATGGCTCTTGTGCCAGTTGCGATGAATGCCCAGCAGACGTTGACGCTGGAGCAGTGCCGCGAAATGGCAATCGAGAACAACAAGACCTTGAAACAGGCCGAGACCAAGATTGAAATGGCAGGCTATGACCGTAAGATAGCGTTCGCGAATTATCTCCCGAATATCTCGGCGACAGGGGCGTACATCTATAACGCCAATGACATCGCCCTTGTCAGCGACGTGACTTCCCAGAAGCTGCAGAATATGGGAACCCTTATCCATTCTCAGGTACAAGGTTTCGCTCAGGAACTGATGACCGCTATAAAATCCAATCCGGCGGCCGCTCTTGAATATGCCAACAGCCCTATGTGGCAGACGGTTCTCGGAGCGCTTTCGCAGACGGATATGTCACAGACAATCAACGCCCTTGGCAAGGAGATCGATGACGCTTTCCATCCGGATATGCAGAATATTTTCGCAGGTGCGGTGACGGTTCAGCAACCGGTGTTCGTGGGAGGCAAGATCATAGCTGCCAACAAGATTGCCAAATTGGCGGAAGAGCTGTCAAAGACCCAGTACGACCAGCAGTACCAGCAGGTTATAGTTGATGTTGATCAGGCATATTGGCAGATTGTTTCCATCGCGAACAAGAAGAAGCTTGCCGATGCCTACGCCGACCTTCTTCACAAGATGGAGCACGATGTGGATCTTTTTGTCAAGGAAGGTGTGGCCACGGAGTCTGACGCTCTCCAGATAAAGGTGAAAGCCAACGAGGCGGACATGCTCAAAACCAAGTCCGACAATGGCTTGACCCTTGCCAAAATGCTTCTCTGCAAGCAGATAGGTCTTGATCTCAGCACTGAGATCGTACTTGCTGACGAAACCCTCTCCGACATTCCTGTCCCTCAGATGGGTGCGGACAAGGATTTGGATCAGATATATGCCGACAGGCCGGAGACAAAGAGCCTTGAGCTGGCCTCTCAAATCTATGACGGAAAAGTCAGGGTGGCAAGAGCCGACATGATGCCGAAAATAGCTTTGATGGCTTCGTATTCGGTGACCAATCCTAATATTAAGAATGGATTCCAGAAGGACTGGGGTGGATTCTTCAACGCCGGCGTGATGGTGAACATTCCGATCTTCCACGGATTCGAAGCCATGAGCAAGACTCGTAAGGCCAAGGCGGAGGCCACACTTTACAGAACCCAGCTTGAGGATGCCAAGAACCTCATCAATCTGCAGGTGACCCAGTTGCGCAAGCAGGAAGGTGAGGCGTTCGAGAAGCTCACGATGGCTCAGAACAACCTGTCTAGCGCTGAGGAGAATCTCCGCACCGCGACTGTCGGCTTCGAGGAAGGCGTGATCGAAACCAACACGGCTCTCGCCGCCCAGACCGCTTGGCTGAAGGCTCATTCTGAATATATCGACGCTGGAATCGAGCTCCAGATGCTTGCCGCCAACCTGAATAAGGCCGAAGGCAACAACCATGCTCAGACAAAATAAGTTAAGGGATAATAATAAAAAACAAAGAATATTATGGAAAAGGAAAAGAAAAGCTACAATCTTGTGATTGGCATTGTGGCGCTGATCGTAATCATCCTTCTGATCGCCGTCATCGGCTATTTCGTCTCTAAACCAAAGCCTCTGATGATTCAGGGCGAGGCAGAGGCCAGTGAGTATCGTGTGTCCGGCAAGGTTCCGGGCAGGATCGAGGAACTTTACGTCAAGGAAGGCCAGATGGTCCACAAGGGAGACACCGTCGCCCTCATCGACTCTCCTGAGGTACGTGCCAAGCTGGCGCAGGCCAACGCCATCAAGGCGGTTGCCAGCTCACAGAGCAGAAAGGCTCAGAACGGAGCCCGCAAGGAGCAGATCGCCGGAGCCTATGAGCTTTATCAGCAGGCTCTTGTGCAGGAAGACGTGATGAAGAAGTCTTTCGACAGGATCCAGAAGCTCTATGACCAGAAAGTCATCGCGGCTCAGAAATACGACGAGGTAAAGGCCAAGTACGATGCCTCCGTCGCTCAGACTAAGGCTGCCAAGAGTCAGTATGACATGGCTGTCAACGGAGCGCGCGAGGAGGACAAGGCTGCGGCCAAGGCTCTCGTCGATCAGGCTAACGGCGCGTTGATGGAGGTGGAGTCTTATCTGAGCGAGCTGTACCTTACGGCTCCTGCTGACGGAATCATCTCGGCTCTTTTCCCTAAGGTCGGCGAGCTTGTCGGTCAGGGAGCGCCTGTCGCCAGCGTTACTGACCTGAATGATGTATGGTTCACTTTCAATGTGCGTGAGGACTACCTCCACGGCATGAAGCAGGGCGACAAGATCACGGTGATCATCCCGGCCCTTGACGGCAAGGAGGTTCCGGCCACCGTCAACTATGTGGCTGTCCGTGAGTCCTACGCCACGTGGAAGGCCACCAAGGAAACTGGTATGTACGATGCCAAGACCTTTGAGGTCAGGGCCGTTCCGGATGTGACGGTGGACGGCATTCGTCCTGGTATGTCCGCAATCGTTAAGTAAGGACTATCATCATGACTAATTGGCAGAGAATAATTGCGGTGGCCCGCCGCGAGCTCAGGATCATCAGGCAGCGTCCGATCTATCTTCTGGGTTCGGTAGGCGTGATAGCCTTCTGCGCCATATTCTTCCTGACATTTCTGAAGGACGGTCTGCCGAGTGATGTTCCGATCGGTCTTGTGGACTACGACTACTCGTCCACCTCAAGGAATTTCTGCCAGCAGCTGGACGCCACCCAGTTGGGAAAGGTTGTCCACTACGATTCGTTCGCGGCTGCCAGAGAAGACATGAACAGAGGCAAGATCGCGGCTGTCTGTGTCGTTCCTGTGGGGATGAACGATGACATCCAGGCGAACCGTCAGCCGAAGATCACGTTCTACGTCAACGGCTTGTACTTCGTCAGCGGGGCGCTTGCGTGGAAGGATCTTCTTCAGATGGTCAATCTGACCAACGGAGCCGTGCAGAGGCAGGCCTTCAGGGCAAGAGGTTACAACGACAGCCAGATCATGGGCATGATCCGTCCTGTGGACGTGGATGTCCATCAGATCGGCAACGTCGGCACCAACTACAACTACTACCTCAGCAGCGTCCTGCTGCCAGGTGTGCTGGAGATGATCGTGATAATCGTCCTGATATATTCATTGGGAGCGGAGCTTAAGTATGGTACCTCCAGGCATCTGCTGCAGACCTCCGGCAACTCGATCGTGACCGCCCTCGCCGGCAAGCTTCTGGTGTGGACGCTGACATTCTCGGCGATCGGGCTGATACTTATCCTGCTGCTCTTCCATAGGCTGCATTTTCCGTTGGCGGGATCCATCTGGAACATGTTTTTGGGCATATTCCTTATGATCTTCGCCAGTGAGGCGATCGCCATATTCATCCTTGAGATGCTTCCTGTGCCGAGGTTGGCGTTGAGTATCGGCGCTCTTTACAGCGTGCTTGGATTCTCCCTCTCGGGCTTCACGCTTCCGATAGAGGCCATGCCGCCTTACATCCAGGGACTTGCGGCGGCGTTCCCGTTGCGTCATTATTATCTGTTCTATGTCCAGGAGGCCATATTCGGAGCCGGATTCGCCGGATGGTGGAAGCAGGTGATCTACTTGCTGATCTTCATTCTGTTGCCGCTCATAGGTCTTGTGCGACTCAAGAAGGCCTACATTCATCAGAACTTCCCTAAAGACTAAGTGACATGAAAAATACATACGCAAAAACATGGATCAAGGACTTCTGGGGCATATTCTGTCATGAGCTTCGACAGATTTTCTCAGACAGCGGCGTGCTGCTGATCTTCCTTGTCGCCGGACTTGTCTATCCGCTGCTTTACAATGTCGTTTACCTGAACGGTATTCTTTCTGAGACTCCCGTTGCCATTGTTGACAATTGCGACAGCCCGGACAGCCACCGCTTCATCAGGGAGATCGACGCCACCCGAGAGGTCGAGGTCGCGGCGAAATGTATGAATATGGCCGAGGCGGAAAAGATGATGCAGGAACGCAAGGTCAACGGTATCATCTATTTCCCTTCCGACTTCACGGAGAAACTGGCTCGAAACGAAACCTCCACATTCTCCGTCTATGCGGACATGAGCAGCTTCCTCTACTACAAGAACGCTCTCATGGCCACCAACTTCGTGATGCTTCATGAGATCGGTCAGATCCAGATGCAGAGGTTCTCGTCCCTCGGGATGACGGAACAGGCAGCGTCCCAGACTGTCAAGCCGCTCGGCTACGAGGACAATAATCCCTACAACAGGGCCTTCAACTACAGTTTCTTCCTGATCTCGGCCATCCTGATGATCATCATCCAGCAGACGCTTTTCTACGGAATGTCACTGCTGGTAGGAACCGCAAGGGAGAGGAACCGCAGTTTCGCATCGCTTCCTGACAGACTTGAAGGTCACGGTGTCGGGCGTGTGGTCATGGGACGTGGAGGCGCCTACTGGCTGCTGTACATTGCCGTGGGTATGTACATCGCCTTCATCGTCCCCGCAATATTCGGAATCCCTCAAAGAGGTGAGTTCAAGGATGTCCTTGCGATGCTGGTCTTCTTCATCACTGACTGTGTGTTCTTCAGCATGGTCTGGAGCACGCTGATCACGAGGAGGGAGTCCGTGTTCATCCTCTTTCTGGCGATGTCGCCTGTGGCTTTGTTCCTGACCGGTTGCTCATGGCCGACATTCGCGTTCCCGGGCTTCTGGAAGGTGTTCTCCTACATATTCCCGTCCACTTTCGGCGCGCAGGGTTTCATCAACCTCAGCACTGCCGGTGGCGAGATGGGAGCGGCTGACGTGCAGATGAAGGCCATGATCATCCAGACGGTCATCTATTTCTTCCTTGCATGCGTGGCTGTCTATGCCGAGAACTGGGTACTGCGTCACAAGGAGCAGATCCGTCAGAGAAGTGAACGGCTCGCCAAGCGTGTGGGCATCGACAGCGCCGAGGACGCTAAGATCATCGCCGGAGAATAGGACGTGATCCGGTAAAAAGAAAACTCCCTCCCGAATTTTGCACGTTACCAAAATTCGGGAGGGAGTTTTCTCTTTACCGGTCGCAGAGCCTACCGAAGAGGCAGTCGTTCTGCAGTTATATGTCTGCTTTTATTATTCCCCTACGTGGAACGCCACGCGGAGTTCCTCGATCTCCTCGTCGGTGATCGGGTTCAGCTTGCCCAAAGGAGCGGCGAGGATCAGCGAGCGGGCGCTGAAATCTGCCACCTCAAGACGGTCGAACGTGTTGATGAGCTGGTCACCGGTCACGACGACGGAATCGTTTTCCAGCATCACGAACGGTCTCTGTTTGAACTCATCGGCGAGTTCTGTCAGATGCTCGTTGTACTGGCTCCCGAACGGGAATGTCGGAATGTCCTGAAGGAATATCCAGCTCTCCGGGATTGTTCGCACGTCGAATTTCACTCCGGTCGTGCAGAATCCCATCAGGGCAGGGGACTGGGTCAGGATGATTGAGTTGACCTTCGGGTTGCGGCGGTAGATCTCGTAATGAAGTGCCACAGAGCGGCTTGCGTTCTTCCCGGCCTCTACCATTCCGTCTTTGATCTGCACGATGTCTTCCGGCTCAAGATCCCAACGCTGCATGCTGGACGGAGTGATGAGGAAATCATTGCCTCTCCAGCGCACGGATGCCGTACCGTAGGAACTGCACATAAGCCCTTGTGAGCAGGCTCTGCGGACAATTTTGCAGATTTCCGCGCGGATCGCCCTCTCATCTGAAGGGTGCGTTACGTTCATAAAGTGTTGGAACGGAACGTTCACGGCTTTCTCGTGCTGGAGGATCTGATCCTCGCTGAGGTATTTAGGCTCTCCCAAAGTCTTGGCGTTCAGGATTGTGCGCGCGCAGAGCTCCAGGGTCTCAAACCTCTGGTAAGCATCAGCGATGTCCTCACCGGCAACCACGACACCGTGGTTCTCCATGATGACGGCCTTGTAGTCCGGGTTCTTCTTGAATTCGGCCACAATTTTCTTTCCCAGAAGCTCGCTTCCAGGGAGGGCATATTCAGCGAATCCGACAGGGCCGCAGGTCGCGCGCGCCTGAGGGATGATGCTCGTGTCCGGAACCTGGTGAACCATACTGAAGGTGACCAGTCCAGGAGGGTGGGCGTGGATCACTGAATGAATATGCGGGTTCATCTTGTAGATGGCCTTGTGGAAAGGGTACTCGGATGAAGGTCTGTGAGGTCCGATGATGGTTCCGTCAGCCTTCACGCACATGATGTCCGCCGGAGTCAGCGAACCTTTGTCAATCGCCGCCGGGGTGATCCACATATCTCCGTTCTCGTCCATGATGGACAGGTTTCCGCCGGAGGTGGTGGTCATCTCGCTGCGATAAATCCTGCCGATGATGATAGCGATCTGCTCGGCCGGATGCATCAGATTTACGTCAAGTTGTTTCATGATATTAATGAATTACATTGGAAGCCGCTTTACTTTGCCTGAAGTCAAGGTCGCTTCCCGGATTTACAATTATGCCAGCATGACCTGCCCTCCCGTCACAGGGATGGCCTGTCCGGTCTCTCCGGTCTGGTCGATGGCGTAGAGGATGGCCTTGCAGACATCCACAGGGTTGCATCCCTTGCGCATAGGCACCTGGGCGAGATAGTAGTCCTTGACATCCTGCACGGTCTTCGCTCCCGGAACCTTGCCGGCGTTGAGGTACTGGATGAACAGTCCGTTCTCCGGGTTGCTCCACAGCGGGCCGTCGTAGTAGTTGCCAGGGCAGATGCTGTTGACTTTCACCCTGTAAGGGGCGAGCTCAAGCGCGAAGGACTGGGTCAGGCCTATTCCACCGAACTTGCCGCCGGCGTAGGCAAAGTTGGCCTTGCTGCCGCGCAGGCCGCTCTTGCTGTTGACCTGGATGATGTCGGCGAAATATTCAGGATCATATTTCGTCTCGATCTTCATTATGTGTGAGGCGACCTTCGCGCAGAAGAAGTAGGCCTCATAGTTGATCTTGGTGACGAACTCGAAGTTCTCCGGAGTCATCACGTCCAATCCGCCGGCGCGGACAACCCCGGCGTTGCTGACGAACGCGTCAAGCGCGCCGAAGTTCAGAATTGTCTCCTTCATCAGGTTCCGGAGGCTCGCCATGTCCGCGACATTTGTCTTTACGAATATGGCCTTGTTGGCTCCCGCTTTCTCGTTGAAGCTGGCGGCGGTCTTCTCGCCGGTCGCCTCGTTGAGGTCGGCCACCACGATGTTGGCTCCCTGGGCCATCAGCTCACGGGCGATGCCTTCTCCGAATCCCTGGGCGGCTCCGGTCACGATGATCGTGCGGCCTTCCACACGGCCTTTGGATGCACTGGAGGCCACCTTGCGGCGGTAGTTCTCCACCTCCCAGTTGTCGATGAAGTCGATCCAAGCCTGCTCCATCGGATGCTCTCCGCCGAAGCTCTGCGCATAGAACGCTACCTTCATCGCGTCCGTGAACACATCGGTGATGATCTGTGCGTTCCTGGAGCTGTCTCCCACGGCGATGAGTCCGATTCCTTTGATGAGCAATACCTTAGGCGTGTAGCCTTTCCCGCTTACGAAAGCCTCGATTTCCTTCTCGGCCTGCTTTAAAATCTCTTCATCTGACTCGGCTTCAATGAATATGTACGAGCTCTTGCAGTACACGATGATGTCCGGGGTGAACGGCTTCGCAATCTTGTCGAAACCGGATTTTCCGGGACAATCAGTCACTGAGCCTGTCGAAGTGACTGAACAACCATCAATGAAGAAGTCCACAAGGGCGTTCTTTGTGACTTTCAAGGTCTTGAAGCCCCTTCCGGAGCGCGAGAGCATCTGCCGGATAGCCGGAACGACATCCGTAACAGTCTCCGAGACAGCCGTGTCACCCTCCGGAAGAGCGGCGACCTTGGCCTCAAGTTTTCCAAGGACTTCTGAATATATTCCCTCAATCTCAGCGGTGGTGTCCCCACCCACGAATATTCCATGATTCTGAAGGAATATCACCTGGGGTTCCTTGCCTTTCTCAGCCTTGTAGGCCTTTATCCGGTCATAGACCTTCTTGAAAAGCGTGTAGCCCGGGTCGGTATATTCAATGTAAAGGGCATCTGGGAATATCTCCTTGCACGCGGCCTCGGCGTTCACCGAGCACATCAGGCCGTTGACAAGGGTAGGGTGGAGGTGAACCACGAAGGCGAATCCCATGCAGTTGTGCAGGGATGTCTCCACTGAAGGCCTTCTGTCCTTTGTTATGCAGGCCGCTGCGAGGTCGTTCTTGACTTGCTCCTCGCGGATTGCTGTGTCCTCATTGTAAGCCTTTTCGCCCATCTCGTTCAGAAGGGCTCTGTCAAGGACAGCGAACCCGTCCTCTGTTATAGTAGCGAGGGCGTGGCCGCTGGCCTTCACCCAAAGTCTGTTCTCATCCTTGTAGGAAGTGTTGCCACCTCCGGCGATCACGAACCTGGAGTCCTGTCCGAACTTCCGGGAAATCGCGATAAGGTCTTCAATCTGTTTCATATTCGTGTGTCAATTATGTGTTCTGTTCGCTGAGCTGACATATTCCTAAATGGCTAATGTCTTGCGGATCAGCTCGTCTCCCGCTTCGATGG
>UMFK01029856.1_pt1 | contig 29508 bp, 23 predicted proteins | sample 1964981 | NCBI WGS metagenome assembly UMFK01 (sample SAMEA4836043, study PRJEB28245) | human gut metagenome | biome: gut microbiome; material: fecal sample | place: Denmark | collected 2008
CACTGGAACGGATACTGGATAATATCCGACTGCTGGAGGAGATCCCTGACAAGAAAAAAGTATCTGCCACGATCTTTCGGGAGCATTTTGAACAGCTGGATCAGATCATTGAAGATATCAGATTTCTGGACCGGAACACGTGCCTGGATATGAATGATTTTAATTTCATGATAGGGTTTGACTACAATTTCTGTGGCCTGCTGCATCACATGAGTGAAGAGGAACAGCTGATCTTTTACCGGCGGATGCATGAGGCTTTTGACGGGACCAATCTGGATGCCGGGGTCAACGGTGCATGGTTCGACGAGTTCGGACCGGAATACTGTACCAACTGCGATAATTGCGGAGAGAAATTTTTCCTGTTGGAGCGTAACGGAGACATCTATTCCTGTGTCAGAGGTCAGAAGAACGAAGATTTTTACTATGGCAATATCTACCGTGACACGGTGGACACCATTTTGAAAACCGCTGCACGGAAGATCTTCCAAAACCATAACAGACAACCGTTCCCCGAGGAATGTGCGAGGTGCGCTTACCTGTATCTGTGTAAAACGGGCTGCCCTTTTGTGAAAAACGTATATGGATCCGGCAAAAGCTACACCTGCCTGCTGCAACAGCAGATGTACCGGGACCGCGGCTATGCCCCGGATGCTTCTGCTGACGAGACTGCATATGAATATGTGACGAAGATGCGCCTCGAGGAGCCGGAAAAGTATCTGCCTGCCAAGACATCCGCAGAATATCCTGCACTGGAACAGATCATTGCACAAGATGCGAAGCTGAAATATATCTATGACAGCGGTGTGTTCGAACTGGACGTGGATGGAGACAGATATCCGCTGATCTCTCAGATCCTTAGGAAGTCCAGAGAGATCCTATATCTGACACCCATCAGTACGGTAAAGCTGCGTATGAAAAAGCATATGTTGCAGGAAGAATGCGATTATCCGGAGAACAACGCATTGTACCTGATGCTGTTGTCCGGAGATCTCGTGACTTACGGGGATGAAGGGAGAACAAAGCAGCGGCACATTGCCACACATCAGATTTATAAAGGGGTGCTGGACCATTCCGGGGATAACGAAGAAGAATGGTATGTATATGATATTTCCGGGCTCCTGCGCGAATATACAAAGGAATATGCCACGGGCAGCCCGAACAATCTGTTGTGCACCACTACGGAGCTGAGAGACTGCCATTACCGGAAACAGGAAAATAATGCCTATTACCATATACAGGCCATCAATCTCCCCTTTCAGAACATTGAATTTTACTATCTGACACTGGATCAAAAAAATGACAAGGAGGCTTTCCATGAATTTTGAACCGCAGACCTATGAAGAACTGATCCGCATGAAGCGTTGCGTGGAACTGACGAAATATTATGAGGTGACAGAGGAGGAGCTTTGGGAGATCTATCATTTCCTGGAGCAGGAGCCGGAGGCTTTCATCAAGGGAGGCAGACAGAATCTGTCCCTCATCATTGGGCAGAATACTGCAAAAACCCAGAAGGTGATCATGGCGAACTGCACCGACAGCAGCATTGACGGAATCCTGTTGTCACGGACAGAATTCAAAGTGTTCCCTCATTACACACCATCCTCAGGCTCCGGTAGCAGCGGTGGTTCCTCTTCCAACAACAATAATAACAATAACAATAATAATAACAACAATAACAGATAGGACACGAAAGCAATGGCATTCATATCCGAAACACTTCAAATGCGCAGGCTTACAGAAAGCGGCGTCAATATCAAGACTACCTACATCGTCGATGGCACCCTGAGGTACCGGTCTACAGACGGAACCTGTCAGGATGATGTGCACAGTGGTATCCGATGCCGCAAAGAGTATTTCCGGCAGGGGAAATTGCTTCATACAGAGAAAATCTTCGATTCCCGCATGGAGTATACCTATGTATCCGGAATGGATGAAGAGGCACAGCATACCTGTGAGAACTGTGGCTTTACCGGCAAAGTAAAGGAATTTGTGAACGGCTGTCCCTGCTGTGATGCGGCCTCCAACATTGACTACGCAGACAAGGAGCTGGGCAGCAAGCACCATTATGACCTGGTATTGCAAAGTCCGGTCTACCGGATCGTCACGGGAGTGGTAGACTACATCATATCATTCCTGCTATGCAGCCTGTGGATCATAAATACCTCCAGGACCTTCAATGGCTATGATGTGGGCAAGATTTTCATCTACAGCACAATCCTGGCTATGATCCTCTATTACTTTTTCTACCTGTGCGATGCTTATGCGGTACTGGGGCCTGTCAGACGATACAAAGAAAAACAGAACCGTCGGCAGCAGGAATTCTGGACCACCACTGGCATCGATAAAAAGCGGTTCTATAATAACCTGAACTACGAAGCCGGCATACGCTACTATTCCCGGCCGGATGTCATTGATTACGACATTATGGACTATACCGGGCTGCAGGAGCATGTGGAGAACGGCATACTGTGCGTGGATGTGGAGCTGCAGGTCAGACTGGTGTATCTGCGAGGTGGGCGGATCACATCCGCATATCAGAAGGATACCTTCTCCCTTCGCCACAATGACAGAGTCATGACCCTGGACAGCGGGATCCACGTGATCAAATGCCCCAAATGCGACGCCAATATTGATGTGACCAAAGGCGTGTGTGAGTATTGCGGGACCGAGATCGACAGCCTGCAGGAATGGAAGTGAAAAATTACAAAATGTTGATGGGAAGTACATTTTTGCATTACAAAATGTTGATTTGAGGTACTTTATTCTGAAAAAAGCGACAGATTATATGGTAACATAGGTGTGAGCGAAGAGGGGATCATTACGTTACCACTATATATGGTTGCGTTTATTTAGAGGAAAACCGGATGGAACATTCAAAACGTATTCCATGGAGCAGCTGGTTCAGGATTAGGAAGTACTTAAATTATCTGTCCGGAACGGGGGACGAACATCCGAGATTTGGGAAAAACACCTATGTGGGTCAGACTTCGTCAATGATTGCCTTTTCTGTATAAGGAAATACCGTTATGATAGGAAGAAAAGATGAAAACTATGTATGAATATTTTGAAATCTTCCTAGGACGAATGATGATGTGCCGTGGGCAGCGGATGTTCTCGGGATGACCTTTAAGTTGACCGCAAATGGATCCAAGGTGTTATAATCAAATGTTAACCATGTAGTATAGATGATTATGCTGCATGGTTTTTGTAATTGGAGATGTACTAAATACATAATCGTAGAAATGTAAATTTACATAGAACAAAATGCACAAAATGCAAACACAAAATATAAAAATAGACAAATTAGAAATGACAAAAAGGTGCATATTTAACAAAAATAATAAACAATAAGAAAAAAATATTTACATTATGCTCAAAACGCAATATAATAATCTTACAAAAGAGATAAATGCATAAAGTGCACATTATGTATAAAACAAAGGAGGAAATGAAATGGTTAACAGAAAATTAAAAAAATGTGCTTCGTTATTTTTAGTTATGTCTATGGCAGTATCCATGCTTGCCGGATGTGGAAGTAAAAATGCAACAGAAGAAGCATCATCGACGAGTGATGCTGTAGAAGCAACAGTGGATGATTCAGCTGAGGTGAAAAAGATTACGTATTTTACCCCAAAGGTTCCGTCAGATGATGTGCTTGCAATATTTCAGGAGCTGGCAGAGGAATATAAGGCAGAAGGACATAATATTGAGTTTGTTCTTGAAACAGCAGACACAGATGGTTATGATCAAAAATTACGTGCTATGGCGACGGCTAATGAACTTCCTGAATTGTTTGATGTGGATGGAGACTCGTTTTGCCAGGAACTGGCAGATGCAGGTATGGTTGTAGATATGCAGGCTTTTTTGGAGGAGATCGGAGCAATTGATAATTTTATCGGAGCGTCTCTTGATTATATTCGATTAGATGACGGATCATTATATGGCATACCTTGGGAATTTACTACAGATATGTTCTGGTATGATAAAGATGTATATGAAAAATATAATTTAGAGGTTCCGAAAACTTTTGATGATTTACTGGAAAATTGCAGAATTCTTAAAGAAAATGGTGAGACTCCGATTATTGTAGACGGTGCAGACGGATGGTTCTATCTTAGATACCTTGCTATGATTCCATTCCGTGAAACAGGTAACGATTTTGTTTATGCACTGAAATCAGGTGATGCCAAGATGAGCGATGCAACAGGAATGGAAACCTTACAGTTTTTACAGGATATTGGTCAGTATTTCCAGCCTGGTTGTACATCTACAGATTATTCCACATCTTTGGAACTGTTTCTAGATGGACAGGGAGTAATGTATACAGCCGGAACCGGACTCTTGGACTCTTTTATGAAAGCTAATGAGGAAGGAAAGAATTTTGATTATTTTTATATGCCACTTACCGATAATGCAGTAACATCTGCAAATGAATATTGGGTATTTGGCGGACTTGGAATGGCAGCTAATTCAGCTACATGGGATGATGATGTTAAGGAATTTGTTGAATATCTTGTAAAAAATTTCAGCGTAAAATACGCACAGAGAGGGCATTTCCCTGCACAGAACGTTGAAGTTGATCTTGATAACATGGATGATCTTTATGTGAGAATTGCCAATGATAATGAGAATATTGGTGATGTATACACAAGACCGTGGGATGTTGTCCTTCCAGATAATGTTACAACGGTATTCAACGATAATATTGCCAGCGTGGCTTTAGGTCAGATGAAGCCTGAAGATATGGCAGCATTGGTAGATGAAGAATTGGAAAAGTAATAAGTTTAAATTTGTGCCGGACGGTTTTAAAGCCGTCCGGCAGTCTGAGAAGTAAAGGGAAGAAGATATGAATACTTTAAATAAAAAAAGTGCGGCATTTATCTTCACGGCTCCGGCAGTCCTGATTTATACGGTGATTGTTATCCTTCCTATTTTGATTTCTGCAGGTTTTAGCCTGACCGACTGGAACGGACTTGGAAAAATGGAATTTATAGGATTGAAGAATTTTCGGGATCTGTTTCATGATCGTATTTTAATTACGGCATTAAAAAACAACATCATATACATTCTGATTGTCGTTGGCATGCAGATAGTACTTGGGTTTGTCACTGCGGTTCTTCTCAGTTATGTAAAAAAGTTTCGCGGTTTTATCCAGACCGTATACTTTATTCCTTCAACGATGAGTGTAATAGCGGTGGCTCAATTGTTTAATTGTTTTTATTCCGTCACTCCACTTGGACTTTTTAATAAGCTGCTTGGCATGTTTGGAGTAGAACCAGTCACATTTCTGAGTGATTTTGATAAGGTTCTTCCGGCAGTATCTGTTGTGGAGGGGTGGCAGTATGTCGGAATTTATATGATTATCTTTTATTCTGCGCTGATTTCAATATCACCGGAGGTGATTGAAGCATCGAATATTGATGGGGCAAACAAGATTCAGCAGCTGTTTATGATTAAGATTCCAATGATCAAAAATGTTATTGCCATGAATTTTATACTCAGTGGAGTTGGAGCTTTAAAAGGATTTGCAGTTTCATATAATCTGACAAGTGGAGGACCCAGTCATAAATCAGAACTTTTATCTACCTATATGTATAAAATTGCATTTGCAAATCGTAATCTTGGTTATGGCAGCGCCATAGCAATCCTGATTATGCTGTTGAGCCTGATATTTATTATTTCTATTAATAAAACTGTGCGGATTGATGGAACAGAAGATTCGTAATTGCTTGCGTTGAATGACCAGGGTTATAGATGAAGAAAAGAGGATAAAAAGTGAGTAGAGGAGTAAAAAAAATTTGTTTCTGGGTAGTGGTTGCTTTGATTTTTGCCATACAAATTTATCCGATTGTGTGGCTGATTATTGCCAGCTTTCGGACAAATTCAGAATTGGCTACAAATCCATTTGGTTCATTAGAGCATTTGACAATAGAAAATTACATAGATGTTATTCAAAACAGTAATGTGTTTATCTATCTGAAAAACAGTGCATTTGTTACATGTGTGGCCCTGGTTTTTGTTGTAATGTTCAGCTCCATGGCAGCCTTTGCAATCAGTAGGATCCGGTTTAAAGCAAAGAATCTGTTATTTTCATATTTTATTATGGGACTCACCATTCCACCGTTTGTTACTCTGATTCCTTTATATGTTATGTTTTCCAAAATGGGATTACTGGATACGCATATGGCGTTGGTTCTTGTATATATTGCATTTAATCTTCCCATAAGTATCCTGTTGTTTGTTAATTTTTATAAATATATACCGGAAGAATTATCAGAAGCGGCAATATTGGATGGATGCAGTGTCTATGGTATATATTTCAGAATATTTGTGCCATTGTCCAAGAATACCATTTTGACCGTACTTTCTATGAGCTTTATCGGAGTATGGAATGATTATCTGTTTAGCCTACTGTTTATCAATAGCACTTCCTTAAAGACAGTTTCTCTTGGAATGCAGGATTTTATCAGTGAAACAGGTTACAGAGTATGGGGATCTACATTTGCAACGATTTGTATTACGACTGTTCCTACTTTGATTATATACTTTGCACTTAATAAAAAAGTATCCGGAGGTATGACTCTCGGAGCAACGAAAGGTTGATGTAAAATGTATATAATATTGTAATTCAAACATTACAATTATGAGCAAGCATGGTACAATGCAATTACAAATGTGTTGTAAAATCGGTATGGTTAGATTCTATCATCGGAAGGAACACAAAGGCAGTATAAAAAGCCATATACATTGATGACACATAGGAAGATAAAGGAACGAAATTATTATGTAATTCTATAATATTGAAGAAAAGGGCAACGTATATGGCAAAAATAACAATTAACCAAATTGCGGAAGAATTAAATCTTTCCAGAAACACAATTTCAAAAGTGTTAAATCAGAAGGGTGGAGTTTCAGAAAAGACAGAACAGCTTGTATTGAACCACGCAAAACAAATGGGATATAAGCAGTTGGATCAAATGAATCAGGAAGAAAAACAGGAAACGGTAATAAATGAAAAAAGCCTTCTGCTTGTTACATCGCATATTCCCATGAATCAGCATTTTGGTGTGCGAGCACTTGATGCCTTTCAGAAAAAAGTTTCAAGAGAAGGTTATCGCGTAGAAATTGAAATTGTAACCGAAGAAGAAATGAGAATGAATCAAGTTCCTCGAGGAATGGAAAACGACAGAATTGATGGAATTGTGTGCATTGAAATGTTTGATAAGGAGTATAGTACATTTCTATGTGAAACAAAAAAACCAATTTTGTTTATTGATTCTGCAGTTGAAATTGATGAAAGTTTTACGAACCTGGATTTGATTTTAATGGAAAATCAAAATAGTATTAGTATATTAGTTCACAGAATGATTGATGCTGGATACCGAAAGTTTGGATTTGTTGGTGATAAAAAACATTGCCGAAGTTTTCATGAGAGATGGGAAGCATGTGACAGGATACTGACGAAAGCAGGAATCAGGGATTTTGAAAAGGGCTCTGTATGTGCATTGGATCAGGAAAAGTATAATGATTATCGCTGGATGTGCAAAAGAATCAAAGAGCTTGCGATGCTGCCGGATGTCTTCATTTGTGCAAATGATGAGATTGCGGTCACGTTAATACGCGCACTGCGTGAAATAGGATTAACTGTTCCGGAAGATGTTAAGGTTGTTGGATTTGATGATATGCCTGTGGCAGCCTTAAGTAATCCAACGTTGACAACTGTGCGGATTAATAGTGACGCAATTGGTATGATTGCAGCAGATCTGCTGTTATCGCGTATTCAGAATCAGAAGCTGCCGTCCAGGTATACTTATGTCCAGACGACCCCGGTATTCCGGGAATCGACCGGTATTTTACATGAATAAGGAGAAATGAATGAAACACGATATATTTTATACACCGCAAGAACAATATGTTGGAATGCCACACGCAACAATGTGTGGAGATTTTATGCCCTATTACTGGCAGAAGGAATTCTATTTATTTTTTTTAAAAGATGAATGCGTCTATCTGACAAGAACAAAAGACTTCGTCGACTTTTCAGAGGCCAGGATGGTCATTAAGAGAGGAGGTGACGAAGATCAGGAGTGGCATGTCGGAACCGGAAGTATTTGTCGGATGGGTGAGAAATTTTATTTTTACTTTACAGGATTCCGAAATCCGGAAACAATCTCTTCAGAGAATCATGAGCAGGTGATTATGAGAGCTGTAAGCGAAGATCTTCTGAATTGGGAAAAGGACAGTTCATTTTTTATGGTGCCAGATCAGGAACATTGTGCGGATGGTCATTGGAGAGACCCTGATGTATTTTGGAATGAAGAAATGAACAAATATGTTATGTTGGTTACCGCAACGGAAAAGGAAGGTGCGGATGATAGACGGGGCTGCACGGTAATATATATTTCTGATGACTGTGATCATTGGAAATTTTATAAAATCACGTATGCTCCACGTATTTTTATTACACATGAATGTAATAATGCATTTAAAATGGGAGATAAATGGTATTTAATATTTTCTTGTTTTAATAACTGGTGGGAAACAAGATACCGGTATGCGGACAGTCTGGAAGGGCCATGGACAGAGCCGGCAAATGACGATATGTTTGATGGCCGCCAGTTTTATGCAGCAAAAACAGTATCAGATGGTACGCATAGATATCTAGTCGGTTGGCAGTCGGTAAAGAGAGACTGTGATGATGCAGCTAAATGTATCTGGGGAGGAACTCTTCTTGCCCATGAACTTATGCAGAAAGAAAATGGCGAACTTGAAGTAAAGCCACTTGAAACAGTAGTAAACGCATATAGTGAAAAGGTTGAACTGATACCACATGGGGAACAGGGAGAATGGAAAATAGATAGTATAATTACTGGAGAAGAACAACAGGGATTCGGATGGTGCGAACTTGGTGAATTAAAGCCTGAGTGCATGTTTGAAACAGATGTTATCTGGGAAAAAGGAACCAGATATGTTGGCATTATGCTTCATACCGAAGACCGAAATCTTTCAAAGTGGTGCCAACTCCGGTTGGAATGTTGCAGAAATCGAATGGTGATGGATCGTTTTAACCGACGTGATGGAGATCAGTCTTATATTGAGGAACGTCCGGTTGATTTTAAGGATAATAAAGCACACATTCAGATTTTTATGAGTGGTAATATTATTGTCAGCTATGTGAATGGAACTGCACTTGCAAGCAGATGTTATAGTACTGGAATTGGTGGTATAGGTGTATTTGTGGAAAACGGAAAATGCCAATATGAGAATTATCACTTAATTGAAAAAAACAATTAGGAGAGCGCAACATATGGAACCATTATCGATTAGACGAGGAAAAAGCAGAGCAATAAATGCAGAAAATCCTACGGGAGAAAAAGGAAGGGGAGGAATGGCTTCGAGCAATCTAGGAAAATCTAGAAAAGGAAGCCCGTGCCTCACAAATATTGCCCCGGGGGATGAGGTTGTGCTGGCGGACATTCAGGGAGCTGGGGTCATCTCGCATATATGGATCACAGTGGATGATAAAACCAGTGAAGCAGATTGCTTTGTTATGCGTGATTTGATTCTAAGAATGTATTGGGACGGAGAGGAAACTCCATCGGTTGATGTTCCATTGGGGGATTTCTTTTGTTGTGGTTTTTCTACAGAGTGCTATATCGATTCAGCATTTGTTGCGGTTGCACCTTTGCGTGGACTGAATAGTTATTTTGAAATGCCTTTCAAAAAATCAGCAAGAATTATACTGATTAATGAACACGCAAACACCATTCCGGCATTCTTTTATCAAATAGATTATACGTTATATGCGGATATGCCGGATGATACAGAATTGTTTCATGCACAGTGGAGAAGGGAAGCAATTACTGAATTAGGAAAAGATTACACCATTGTGGATAATATCCAGGGCATAGGTAGATATGTGGGAACTTACATTGGCTTATCCACACTTCAAAGGTACTGGTGGGGAGAAGGTGAAATTAAGTTTTATATTGATGGTGACAGAGAGTTTCCCACTATTTGCGGAACCGGAATGGAGGATTATTTTGGAGGATCCTGGAGTTTTTCACAGAAAGGTGATCCCAAAATGATGGAACACTGTTATTCCATGCACTATCTTGGATATCCGTTTTATTCAAAACACGATACGTTGGTTACAAACGCATATCACAATGATGATTGTCCGCCTATGCGTGGATTTTACCGGTGGCATGCAAAGGATCCCATATTTTTTGATGAAAATTTGAGGGTGACAATACAGCAAATTGGTGTATGCAGCGCAGGTCTTTTTGAACGTCAGGATGATCTGTCAAGTGTTGCATTCTGGTATCAGAGAGAACCACATAATACATTCCCTGAATTGCCGGACAAAAGAAAAAGATGGCCAAGATAGGAATATGATTTGTAAGAAAGGGATGATCGTGTTATGCACATTGTCCCTTTTAGTTTACCAAAATTGATTGAGGTGAAAGAATGAGTGAGATATTAGATCAAGCTAGAAAATATGAAAAAGAAGAATGTGGGAAAATAAAAAAAGAAAGCAGACCGGCATTTCATTTTTCCAATCCTGTTGGATGGATGAATGATCCAAATGGCTTTTCGGATTATAAGGGAGAGCATCATTTGTTTTTTCAATATTATCCATATGCGCCAAAATGGGAATTGATGTACTGGGGACACGCAAAAAGTAACGATTTTATCAAATGGGAATATTTGCCGGCAGCTCTTGCACCGGATTGCCAATATGATCATTCCGGTGTGTTTTCAGGAAGTGCCATACAGGATGGACAGAAACACATTCTGGTCTATACCGGAGTTGACAGTCAGAAGCTGGAAAATGGAAAGACAAAAACACTACAGACTCAGTGTATTGCAATAGGAGATGGAACAGATTACAAAAAATATCTGCAAAATCCAGTTGTGACAGCGTCTATGCTTCCAGAGGGGTGTAGTTTTGAAGATTTCCGTGATCCTAAAATCTGGAAGGAAAATGACAGGTATTATATGGTTGTAGGGAGTCGTAGCCGTGATGGTGTCGGACAGGCTGTTTTATTTTTTGCAGATAAATTAGATGAATGGAAATTTGCAGGCGTTCTGGATCATAGTGAGAAGGAACGCAGCAAGATGTGGGAATGTCCGGACTTTTTCCCTTTGTCTGGAAAACAGGTATTGTTGATTTCACCGCAGGAGATGGAAGCTGTAGGTTTGGAATTTCATAATGGAAGCAATACGATGTTTCTGATAGGAACTTATGATAAGGAAACGATGCAGTTTACGAGAGAATGTGTTCAATGCGTGGATTATGGACTTGATTTTTATGCTCCTCAGACCATGCAGACAGAGGATGACAGAAGGATTCTGATAGCATGGATGCAGTCATGGGATAATCCGATTTATCCAGATACACAGCGATGGTCAGGAATGATGTCTGTCCCAAGAGAACTGTTTATTCGTGATGGCAGAATCTGTCAGTTACCAGTTCGTGAGTTGGATAATTATCATATAAATGAAGTAGTATATAAGGATATTTGTATTGAAGAAAGCGTACAGCTGGATGGTGTAAGTGGAAGAACAGTTGACTTGATGATTGGCTTGAAAGGCAATCAGTATACAAAGTTCCGGATAAAGCTGGCATGCGATGGACGAAGATACTCGGAAATTGTTTATGACAGAGAAAAAGATACAGTGACTTTTGACCGGACTTATTCTGGTTTGCGAAAGGATACTTTGTGTACACGCAGGATGAAAGTAAGTAACAGGGCTGGGGAGATTAAGCTTCGAATTTTAATTGACAGATATTCGGTAGAAATTTTTGTAAATGATGGAGAACAGGTGATGACATCACTGATTTATACACCTCTGGATGCTTCGGAAATTTATTTTGAAAGCAATGGAAAGACAATATTAGATGTGAAAAAATACGATATTGAGGTGCTGTAATGAAAAAATATGATGTGGCAGCGATGGGAGAATTACTGATTGATTTTACACAAAATGGGTACAGTGATCAGGGAAATCCGATTTTTGAAGCAAATCCGGGAGGAGCACCGTGTAATGTTCTTGCTATGCTGCAAAAACTTGGAAAAAACACGGTATTTTTGGGAAAAGTAGGGCAAGATGGCTTTGGATATCAGCTTGAAAAGGCGCTTAAGGAAATGGGGATTGGGACAGAGGGGCTATGTTTTGATCCTACAGTGCATACAACGTTAGCCATTGTGCAAAATAAAGATGACGGAGATAGGGATTTTTGGTTTTACAGAAATCCCGGAGCTGATATCATGCTTTGCGAAGATGAGATAAGGGAAGAATTGATTTCGGATGCAAAAATTTTACATTTTGGATCTTTATCACTTACGGATGAACCAGTCAGGAGTGCTACAAAAAAGGCAGTTGCCGCAGCCGAAAAAGCAGGGCTCTGGATTTCGTTTGATCCCAATTTAAGAAAGCCTTTATGGAAAAGCGAAGCCTTGGCCAAAGAACAGATCAGCTATGGCTTTAAGCATTGTCAGATTCTAAAAATCTCAGATGATGAGTTATTGTGGTTTACCGAAGAAACTGATTTTGACAGAGCGGTGAAACGTCTTCAACAAGAGTATGGTATAGCACTGATTTTATTATCTATGGGTAAAAATGGAAGTGCAGCATATTGTGGAAACCAAAAGGCTGTGGTGCCGGCTTTTGTTAACAAAAATACGATTGAAACAACAGGAGCAGGTGATACATTTATGGGATGTATGTTAGGACAGATTCTCGAAATGGGATATCGTGATCTGGAAAAGAATGATTTGGAGAAAATGCTTCGATTTGCCAATGCGGCAGCATCTATTATTACAACGAGAAGAGGTGCGCTCCGGGTAATGCCGGAAAAGGACGAGATTATAAGGCTTTTTTGCAAACCTGTTAAATAAATCATCATTTACCTCATCATTTACCCATCATTTACCGCACTTTACACAAAGACCATAAAATGTGATAAAATATCAAAAAATGGCTCATGAAATGTGAAACACGGCATTGAATGGGCTATTTTTTTGTGATAAACTGAAACGAGGAGGTGTGATATGTATTTTAAAAGAAAAATAGATGATTTTCTCATTCAATGGAAAAATGATCCGGCGCATAAACCTTTGATCGTAAAAGGTGCAAGACAGATTGGAAAGACAGAATCGATTTTGCATTTTGCGAAAGAGCAGTATAACAATGTTGTATATATAAATTTTGTACTTGATAGGAAATATCGAACCATAGCAAGTGATGGCTATGATGTAGATACCGTGACAAAAAATATATCACTGGCAAACCCTGCGCTCCGTTTTACTCCGGGGGAAACAATTATAGTATTTGATGAGATTCAGGAATATCCGGACATTGCAACGACTTTGAAAGCATTTCGCCAGGATGGAAGATTTGATGTTATCTGCAGCGGTTCCATGCTTGGAATCAATTATAAAAAGATTCATAGCAACAGTGTGGGAAATAAGACAGATTACGAAATGTTTTCTATGGACTTCGAAGAATTCCTATTAGCAAAGGGATACCGGGGAGAACAGATAGACAATATTTTAAAGCATATGATTAAACTGGAACCGTTTAGTGAAACGGAACTGAATGTATATAAGACTTTGTTTTTGGATTATTGTGTGCTGGGAGGAATGCCGGAGGTAGTAAGAGGTTATATCGAGACCGGTACATTTTCAGGTTCATTGGAAATACAGAGGCAGATTCGAATGGACTATGAGGAAGATGTCAGAAAGTATGCGGAAGGGCTGGATCAGGCGAAAATAATGAGTGTGTATAGAAGCGTTCCTGCACAACTGGCAAAAGAAAATAAGAAGTTTCAATTTAGTAAAATCGAGAAAAACGCCAGATCTAGAGAGTATACCGGCTGTATTGAATGGCTGATAGATGCCGGAGTTATTACGGAATGCAATTGCCTGATTTTCCCGGAATTACCGTTGAAGGGAAACATTGATGAGAGCAAATATAAATTATATTATCCGGATACTGGACTGTTGATATCTGCACTGGATGAGGAAGCACAGGAAGATTTGAGAGTAAATAAGAACCTGGGTGTATATAAGGGGGCTCTTTACGAGAATTTTGTAGCAGAAGCATTTGTGAAACAGGGCTTGGGATTATTTTATTATAAAAAGGATAATTCTACACTGGAAGAGGATTTTTTTGTAAGAACCCGAGATGAGCTGATTCCGGTCGAGGTAAAATCCAACAATGACAGATCAAAGTCTCTGGCAACACTGATAAAAAACGAGAATTACATCGATATTAAACGTGGAATAAAACTTGGAGATTTTAATATTGGATATGCAAATAATATTTATACATTTCCTTATTTTTGTGCATTTATGATCAAAGCATATCTGAAAAGCCTGGATTAATGAAAAGGAGCGTGAAACAATGAAAATCTGGTTAGATGATCTCCGCCCGGCACCCTGGGGATATGAGAGCGCCAGATCCGTGAATGAAGCCAAGACACTGATCCGGGAGGCGGAGAGAAACGGCATCGAGATCGAAGTACTGGATCTCGACCATGACCTGGGAGATTTTGCAAATCAGGGCGGCGATGCCATCAAACTGCTGGACTGGTTGGCGGAGCGGGAGACCTTTTATCCCGTGGAGATCCATACCGCGAACCCCGTGGGCAGAGCGAATATGGAGAGCGTGCTGGCGAGGTACTGGGGAGAGGAGTACTGGTAGAAAACTTGAAGACCACTTGGTGGCAACTTCCGTAAAAAAGTTTGTAAGATTCTGTCGCATATTGTCATACATATAATAGAGGGAGCAATTTTACATAGATTGCAGTATTCCTGAAAATATGCTATGATACTTTTAAATGAGCGAAAAAAGTAAAAAGAATCAGACAATTCAATATTATGATCAAAATGCCGCCGATTTTGTGGAGAACACGCGTAATGTAGATTTTCATGTAATGCAGGATGAATTTATAGAAGGGCTTCCTGCAGGGGCGAAGATCCTGGATCTGGGCTGCGGCTCCGGAAGGGATACGAAATATTTCCTGGAGCATGGATATCGGGTAGACGCGATAGACGGCTCCGCGGAACTGTGCGCGTTGGCATCAGAGTACACGGGGATTCCGGTGAAATGCCAGCTGTTCCAAGAGCTGGATGCATCGGAAGTGTATGACGGTATCTGGGCGTGCTCATCGTTGCTGCACTTATCCTATGGGGAACTGGATGAAGTGCTGTATCGCATCGAGAAGGCGCTGAAGCCGCAGGGCATTTTGTACATGTCATTTAAGCATGGTGTATTTGAAGGGGAAAGGAACGGTAGATATTTTCTGGATTTCACAGAAGAGAAACTGGAGCAGCTGCTGAAAAAACATGCAAGTTTACAGCAGCTGCGGAACTTTCTGACAGAAGATGTACGACCGGACAGGGAAGAAAGATGGTTGAATCTATTCCTGAAAAAGATCAATTCTTAATTGCATATCCGAACTATGTCCTCCGGGAGACAGTGACTTATATCAGCCGAAGGCGGGGCGATCAAGCGATTGTTCTTGAAAAATTGGAATCGTATGAATACCCACAGATCAGTCTAGCCTAGGTGAAAGAACGGTGGGAAAGAAGCATATGCTGGTTCTAATTTGGAATTGAATATATAGCTATTTTTACATTATCGCGGAAAAGTTTACAATAATAGGCTTATGTCAATAATCACCCTAAAGTTAACACTTTGAGGCACTTCTTAAATTCTGGATAGCAACATTTTAAGCCACGCTAATTTCAAATTCAACCATTAAATCACCAAATGTTTTAATGAAATAACTGTATTGAACTGGATGTGTGTTCTTCAGTTTTTGATACCGATTATGTCCGTCTGGTTCGAGATGAACCCCAAAACCACAATACATACAGCCGTTTCTTGAATAACCCATTTCATACAATTTTGATATCTTGACATTATATCTTTCAATATATTCGAGAATGTCGTCATCGGTCCAAAATGATAGAGGTCGGCATTGATTATCTTTTCGCTTGTGAAAAACATTACACCCATTTTCTAACCAATCTTTTTCTCTTTGATAACTTTCTGAAGTTCGAATTCCTAAAATGGCGCATTTTAGCCCGAGTTCATTAGCTTTTTTGCGAAGAGGCTCTTTCTTGAGCTTATCACAACATTTATCTGATATTGGTAAATCTTTGTATTTATCATATTTTTTGAAATTTCTATTTATATACTCTTGTGCATTTAGCTTTGTACGTGGTGATAACGCATGTTGATATGTTCTTATTGCATTCGAAACCCGTTTAGAAAACATAGGATATCCATATTCTTCCACGACTCTTTGAAATGTCCATATATTTCCACATGCATCTTTGGGAATCACCGTAATAATATTTGTACCATTTTCCTCTTTTTCCCAATGGATATGTTCAATGGTTTCAGGATACTCATTCGTTGTATTTGCAAATAAATGTAAAATATTGGGATACATACTTTTAGCAATGTGCGAAAGGACAGTAGAATCTTTTCCGCCTGAGTAAGACACATATACTTTATTGAGACCGAATTCTGTAACGGCACATTTGATAAGATATTTCGTCTGAATTATTTTGGCCTGAAGACTCATTTCACGTAAAGAAATTAAAGTTTGTCTACGTTCAGAAAGATACATTGTGCGTTCTGTACCACACGTTATACAGTATCTTGAGTCTGAAGAATAAATGTTATCAGTAGTAAGTTCTTTTAAACATTTTTTGCAAAACATTTTTGAATTTCCTTTCTGTGCTATAATTTAAATTAAAGACTAACAATATATTTGTATTTATCATAACATACAAATATATTGTTAGTAAACTACCGAAATACACAATTTTATTGTATTTTTTACAATTTTTGTGTATAATTTGTATTTGATATGACAATACATACTGGGGTGATTATTTCCTTTGTATCATTTAGTAAGATGGAGTATAAAGAAATGCAGACGGTAGGAAAACGATTAGCAGAAATAAGAAAGAGTAAAAAAATCAAACAGATAGAACTAGCTGAAATGCTAAATGTTTCACAGCAAGTTATTAGTAACATTGAAAGAGGGGTTACAACACCGGATATTGAACAACTTAAAAAAATTGCTGATATTTATAATATATCACTTGATCAATTGGTGGGAAGAGAATTCTTTGGTGATGATACGGATGGCGTAGAGAAAAAAATTATTAGTTATATTAAACAGATGGATGATGAAGGAAAGGAGCTGAGTCTTGGATTGTTAAGTCAAGTGGCTCAGTATCGAGGAAACAATGATGGCGACGAATAGTTATTTTAATGAAAATTCCATAGAAGAACTGATAGATGAAATTAAATACGTTTATCAGTCGGATAGACGCCCGTGGGTTATTGGATATAGCGGGGGAAAGGATTCCACAACTGTTGTTGAGTTGGTATATAAGATGCTATTGACTCTTCCTAAAAAAGAGAGGAACAAAAATGTTTATATTGTATCATCAGACACACTTATAGAGAACCCATTAATTAAAATATACCTTAGTAAGATGAATAAACTGCTTGGCGAGGCGGCTGTTAATGACGATTTACCTATTATTTCCACTATGGTAACGCCTCCAGCAGATAATTCTTTTTGGGCAAATGTTATTGGTAGAGGATTTCCTACACCTAGAATGAATGGAACGTTTAGATGGTGTACCGATAGATTAAAAATTAATCCTAGTGCTGATTATATTAGAGATGTAATAAAAAAAGAGGGAGAAGAAGTTGTTGTTCTTTTGGGCGTTCGAAAAGCAGAAAGTGAAGCACGTAGAAGACGCATTGAAGGAAGAGAATTAGCCAAGCGCCTTATGAATAGACATGAGACTATTAAGGATGCATATGTATATAACCCAATTGTTGAATTGACGACTGATGATGTTTGGGATGTCCTGCTAAAACTTGATGGTGGAAAAACGCCGTGGGGATCTAATAATAACGAACTTGTATCTTTGTATGCAGATGCGGACAGTGGTGAATGCCCATTTGCAGGAATCCATGCAGGGGGACAAACTCAGTCATGTGGAAATTCTAGATTTGGATGCTGGGTGTGTACTGTTGTTAAGGATGATAAATCGTTAAATGGATTTATTAAAAGTGGACATAGAGAGTTAATTCCATTAGCTGAGTTCAGAACATGGATTATGAGTATTCGCGATAAAGATGAATACCGTGAAAAAAAACGTAGAAACGGTACAGTTTATGAAACAAAAACTGGAGAAATGGGCTATGGTCCATTCACTTGGAAGGCAAGAAAACTTATATTGACAAAGCTTATTGAAACGCAACAGAAAATGGGGTATAGGCTTATTACACAAGAAGAACTTAAGGCAATAGATGAAATTTGGGATGCTGAATTAGATCTTTCAAGAAGAACACTTGTTGAATTATATGAAGAATTAACAGGTGAAAAATTACCATGGTATCAATACAAAAAGCCCTTGCTTGATGAAAAGACAATAGAAGAATTGGAAAGACTAGCAGCGATTAATGACGTCCCATTTGATTTAGTTAGAAACATTATTTTGTCGGTATATCATAATAAAAATTATTCAAACCAGAGAATTATGAAGGACGCTTTGGAACGATTACTTAATCAGCAATGGCTACATCATGAAATCCTGAAGGAGATTGAAGATGAAAATAAATAAAATAGTGTTGTATAATTTCAACTCTTATGAAGGACTAAATGAGTTTGATTTTACAAGTGAAAATAGTAGTAAAAACATTATTTTGATAGGTGGCAAGAATGGTGCCGGTAAAACGTCTTTATTTATGGCAATTAAGCTTGCTTTATATGGACCTCTCTCATTTGGGTATGTGGGCATAAATCCAAAATATATTGCAAAGATTAAGGACTGCATTAATTCAAGGGCCTTTCAAAAGGATGTTGTTAAGTCAAAAGTGCAGATATCTGTTTCACTGATGGTAGAAAGAGAAATTAAGGAATATGAGATTACCAGAGAATGGAATTATGCAAAGCAAAAATTAGATGAAAAGTATTATGTAAAAACAGAAGATCGTATATTGGATGGGCAAGAACTATCTTATTTTCAGAATTATTTACAAAGCATGATCCCACCAGATTTGTTTGAATTCTTTTTATTTGATGGTGAAGAAGTTGGAAGTGTTTTTTCAACAAGCACATATAATTCTTACGTTAAAAATGCAGTATATACCCTATGCGGACTAGACGTTTTTGAAATAATCAGAAAATATACTACAGGCTATGCAGGAAAGGCATCAAGCAAAGAGGAAGAAGAAATATATTCTCACTACAAGGAATTACGTAAGAATGTCGACGAAATAGAAATATACTTTGCAGATCTTGAGGCACAGATTGCTTCAGACAAGGATGAATTAGAAAAAGTCGAGACAGAATTGATTGAGATAGAAACTGCTTTTAAAAATGCTGGTGGAATAACAGAAGTGGAACGACAAGCATTAATAAAAGAATTTACTGAGGCGGAGCATACAAAAACAGAGTCACTTACAAAAATCAAAATGTTTGTAGAAGGATTAATGCCTTTTTTTATTCTTCAAGATTTTACTGGAAGAATTACTGAGCAGTTAGATTTTGAGGAGAAGGGGGAAATATATTACTATGTTCAGCAAAAGTTGAACCGCCAGGAGATTAAGAAGGCTTTAAATGAAAATCAGGAAGTCAGTGAGGATACGGTTGATGCTTTGATGGACTTTTTGTTTAAAAAGTTTAAACCCAAAGGATTTAAGGAAGGTGCACAACCAGTACATGATCTTTCAAAGGAAGATTTAGGCAGGGTAAATGCAATGATTTCCTCGATTGAAGATTTTGATACGGATTCTATGATAGAACTAGTAAAGAAAAGAAAATATGCTGCTGATAGAACGATGGAAATCAATCGTATTCTTAAGAGCGCAATGAGCGATGAAGATGCAGGAAAATTTGCAAAAAAAGAAAATATTTTACTTAAAAAGAAAGATAATATTTCATCCAGAATCCATGAGTCTGAGGCACGCCTTATGGCAATGAAGGAGGAACTAGGGATTGCTGTTCAACGGAGGGATCAGGCATTTCAGGCAATTAAGGATAGTGTCCAGAATAAGAATGTAGTTAAATTAAGCATGGGCTTATCTCATATCATGGGAGAAGTATTGGATAACAAAACAAAATCGATTAAGAGGAGTCTTGAAAAACTCATAGTTGAAAACTTGCGACATATATACAGAAAGAATAATTTAATTACACATATTGAAATAGAGGATGATTATCAATTTAATCTTTATCAGAACGTTAAATATACTAACACTGAGTTAATTCACTTAATAAAGAACCTTGGAAAAGATGTATTTGCATCGGAAATTGGTAAGCAAGGAATGGAGCTCCTTTATAAGAAATATAAAGTTTGTGAAGTATCTCAATTGCAACAGGTACTTGAAGTCGATAACCAAAATAGTACTTATGATTTGTATAAACGGGTTGATATTAGCCGCTTGTCAAAGGGAGAACGCCAGATATTTATTCTTTCATTGTATTGGGCAATTATTGAATTATCAGGTCAAGATATTCCTTTTATTATTGATACGCCATACGCGCGTATTGATGCTAATCACAGAAAAGAAATATCTGAGAAATTTTTCCCCAATATTAGCAAGCAGGTTGTGATTCTTTCAACAGATGAAGAAATTAATGAAGAGTATTATGAGATTATAAAGCCATATATTGCTAAAGAATATCTTCTTATAAATGACGAAAGCCAAAACAGAACGACTGTGGAACAACATTATTTTTTCGAGGAGTAGGTAATGGTATTTAGATTAAAAACATCAAAAAGAACGCAGGAGATCTTCCAGGAGTTAGAAAATAGAACAAATTATAAACCGTATACTTTAGTGAAACATGCTATTGCATGGTCACTAAAGGAAAATACATCGGTTGAGAATTTTGAGTCGGACTCAGACGGTTTGGATCTTAATAGGCAGACGATTACCGGCGATAATGAAACGTATTTCAAGGTTTTAATTGAGGAAGTTGAGGGAAGATATTTGCCGGAAGAGGAATTTTTCCCTAGATATGTTAAGGCACATATTGACAGAGGAAGCGAACTATTACTTGATATGTATAATCATGCAGGAAGTATTGATAAATATATTCTTCAAGTATTAGGGGTAGGAGATACGGTATAATTATGGAGATGAATTTAAGTACAATTCTCACGGTGGAAGAATTTATAACTAACTCCGTATGTGAGATAGAGATGAAAAGAAAGAGCGGAACAGAAAAGTTTTTTCTTCCTGAAAATAGGGTATGGGTAGTTCCGGGATATCAGAGAGAAATACGATGGAAAGCTATAAATGTTGAAACTTTATTTGAAAATATATGTAATTCGGAAAAATTTCTAGGAAGTATTCTTATTAGTAAAACGAGTGATACGCGGTTTGAAATAATTGATGGTCAGCAAAGAATAACAGTGTTACTGTTATTTATAAACGCATTGGAAAAGACGGGAAATGTTCGTTCAATTAATTTATGCGAATATTATAATGAAACATTAGAGTCTTTTGGTGAAATGTTAGAATGTGGTTTTGATGAAAAACGGATGTGCGAAAAAGGAATACTGGAAGAATGCACAAAAATGGATATTTTGGATCAACGGAATGCACTAAAAGAAATCTGGGATACTTTAGAAAGATGCATTGAGGACGTGTCTCCTAGAAAGAGGGCTACTTTGCTTGATAAATTGTTAAGAAGTAGCTTTAATGTTATTTTGAGCAATGAAAGTGGAGGAATAACTTCAAATTCAATATGCGTTGATTATTACTTAGATTTAAATGCTAAAGCTGTAAAATTGGATAGTATTGATATATTAAAAGCGGAATTGTTTAGAAAAGATTATCAGCTTATGACAGAAAAATGGAAAAATGTTCAGAGGGCGATAAAAAGATGGAATCTAAACGAAACAAATTATCCTAATAACACGTTCTATTTCCATTTCTTTGCGTGTGTTATTAATAAATATCTTAAATATGAGCTTACAAAGTTAACACCAGAGTTAAAATTGACCAAAAATATAGGAAGTGATAATGAGGATATCAAGATAGGTACACATATTATTGAGGCTATAGACGATGCTCATTTTTGTGAAACAGCTATGGAAGAAATTGAGGCGTGTGTTAAATGCTTTGAAGCAATATCTGATTCTCATGGCATGATTTATCCTGAATTTTTGATATATTTTGGGGGAAAAAATAGTGCGGTGGCAAATTCAGCATATTACATTTTAAATACAATTTTAAAAATGGATAACGAAGTCCCTAAAATTCTTGCAACAAAGTATTTTTTAGAGGTGATGAATAAGGAAGTGGCAGAGGAACAAGATTATAAAATAATATATTACATATATGTTTTAGCTATTTTGTTTGTGACCACTCAAGGCAAAAAGGCTTCTCCACAGTTGGTTCGTATAGTATTAAGTAAAGATTGGATGAAGGAACTAAGAGAATTAGCGACACAAAAATATAATGAGGATATTCATAAAATTATATATGATAAACCAACAAAACTTAATAAAATGATTACAAAAACAAGTGGTCAATTTTTGCCAAAACACATATTTGCTGTAAGGCAGTATATTTTACCAACGGCAGGAAAAAAAGAGTTATATGTGCCAAATGAAGGTCGATTAAAAGAGTATCTTGAGGATAGAACAATTTCGGCAGAACATTTTTTTGTAAATCAAAGCGAAAATTTTGAGTTTCATTATGGAGAAGGTGAGGTCGCTATAATAAAATGTCCTGCAAAGGTTAAAAAGATTATTTCATATCCCATAAATTATTTATATCTAGATAAACATGAAAATAGCGCCTTAGGAGATGGAACCATTGTAGAAAAGATAGAGGAGCTTGATAAGAAAGGCAAGACTATTTTTGCAAATGAGCTTGTATATCAGTATTATAAGAAAGCTAAAGAGATTTTTATCAATGGCAAATACCCTAGAAACCTTAATGAAATTAAATCAAAAATGGCAGCAAAAAAAGCTGTCAAAGAGTATTATACAAATGATTTTTTACTAGAATTGAAGAGGTACATAGAAGAAGTCTCAAAGTTAGAACTGAGATATTCTAAAGAAAATAATCCGCCAGAATGGAGAGTGAAAGACTAGATGATTTATTTTGATAATAGTGCAACTTCGCCGGTTGACGAAGAAGTATTCGAGGCCATGCTGCCTTATCTAAGAGAAGAATATGGAAATCCATCAAGCAAGTATTATTGCAAGGCTGTTAATGCACGGAATGCTGTTGAAGAAGCTCGTATTCAGGTGGCTAAGCTCATAGGCGCAAAACCACAAGAGATAATTTTTACTGCAGGAGCAACCGAAAGTACAAATTTTATCATAAAAGGATATATGGATTATCGCAGATATTACGGAGATGGAAAAAACCATATCATCACATCGGTAGCCGAACATAAAGCAACTTTAAATACGTGTAAATATCTTAACGGTGATTTGTATTCTAATAATGATCCTACAGTTACTCTATTTGGTGGAAAAAAATCTGTTGATAGAGGATATGAAGCTTCTTTCATTGACATTACAGAGACGGGAGAGATTTTAGCAACAGCAGTTGAGAAGGCAATTAAGGATAATACAGCAATGGTGTCGGTTATCTATGTAAATAATGAGGTTGGGGCTATTAGTAATATTTCTGAAATTGCTAAGTTATGCATAAAAAAGGGAATTGCAATTCATTCTGATTTAACGCAGGCCATTGGAAAAATGGAAATAGATGTTCATGACTTGGGTATTGACTTTGCATCATGTTCAGCACATAAAATTTATGGGCCTAAAGGAGTAGGAGCTGCTTTTTTAAAGAGTGATGCATATGGTATTCCTCCTATTACAGCATTTATGCATGGTGGAGAACAAGAAAACGGTTTTAGGGCAGGAACTTTAGCTGTTCACAATATTGTCGGATTTGGTAAAGCAGCAGAAATAGCCGTACGAGATTTGAAAGCAAATGAACAAAGAATTATGCAGTTGGATCAGGTTATGGTGAGTGGCATAAATGCAATTCCTGATATTTCATTAACTAATCCGTCTGAAAAAAGACTACCTGGAATAATAAGCATAGTTGTTGATAGGAAGGATTTTAACAATGAGAGATTTATAAAGCATATTAGTGACAAGTTTGCATTATCAACGGGGTCTGCTTGTAGTGCGGGTGAACCTTCATATGTAATAACAGCTTTGGGATTGGAAGACAGAGTGTCAAAGGTGTTGAGAATTACGTTAAATAAATACAGTACTGAGGAAGAAATTCATCAGTTAATTAATATTCTAAAAAGTGACTTGTAGAAGGTGAGTATATGAGAATTGTAGATGCATTGGTTGAAGTGTTGAAAGAGCATGAAAGCTTAACCTATAAAGAAGCGTATTTGAAAATAAAGGAAAGAGACTTATATCAGTTTGGAGCTAAAGATCCAGAAGCAGCAGTCAATGCAAAACTACGTTGTCATTGTGAAGGACTAAATTTTCCGGGGGCTTCACCAGTTAAATATTTTAGGATTGTAGGTCAAAAAGGCACACGAAGCTTATATGCATTGATTAAAGAAGGTCAAGAAGTGGTGGATGAGGACGAGTCAAAGAAAAAAAAGAAATCTGCTTCTGAGGATGATTTATTACCAGAGGAAAAGATAGATCTTACATATCTGTTTTATAAAAACAATATAAAACGACAAATATTAGATCACATTTTGGATTGCCACCCTAGCTTTTTTGAACAATTGGTTGTCAATCTGCTTTTAGAGATGGGATATGGTTCTGATGAGCTGTCTGGACGTGTAATTGGAAAATCGCATGATGGCGGTATCGATGGTGTAATCTATGAGGATAAACTTGGATTAAGTAAGATTTATATCCAAGCAAAACGGAATGATAGTAGTAATACAATTGGAAGACCATTATTACAAGCCTTTGTAGGTGCTATGCAGGATGTGCAGAAGGGTGTTTTCATCACAACATCTACATTTACAAAAGAGGCGCGGAACTATGCTGAAAAGCAGCAACAAAAGAGTATGAAACTTATAGACGGAGATTTATTAGCAGAATTAATGATTAAATATGGTATCGGACTTGAAAAAGTACAGACATATACGGTTTATAAAATTAACGAGGATTTCTTTGAGTAATATGTATCGGGGGTAAACATCATGGCTATGATGATTGATAAAAAACCTGAATATAAAGGTGAAGGCAAAGTATGGGAAAGTTTGTCGGACAATCTTCCAGGTGAGGCAATTGTATACAACGGGCGTGAAGTAAATGGTCGAGAATTTGACTTCTGTGTCCTTATGAAGAACATAGGCATGATTGTCATCGAGGTAAAAGGCTGGCTTGCTGACAGCATTTTTGATGTTGCTGGTGTTGATGAAATAATAATTCAAGGCTATGACAAACCAGAAAAGTCGCCTAAGAAACAAGCCAGAGCATATAGATTTGGCTTACTTAATATGATAAGCGACAAATACAATGTCAGCCCGCTGATATTTGATTTGGTTTGTTATCCGTTTATTACAAAAAAAGAGTACTACGATAAAAGACTGGATATTGTATCTGAAGAGACATTGACGCTATTTAAGGAAGATTTGTCTGATCCTATCAGATTAGGGGATAAATTGCTTAATGCATATAATCAATGCAAATCTATTCCACATGCAGAGATGGATGAGGAATTAATGGGAAAGATTAGACAACATTTTGAGCCTCATTTTCAGATGAAAAAACCTTTGGAATTAAGTAATCAAGTTCCGTATTCTGTTGTCATTGCTGATGTAAAGAAAATGGCAAAAAAACAGATTCATGATATTGTAGATGGCTATTTAAAAGGAACGAAAACCGTTGTTTTTGTAGAGTCGGAAGACGTTGCAGATTCGATTCTCTATGTTCTAGAGGGAGAGTTGAATGATAAAGGAGTATATGCTGAAAAGAATAATCTGCGATTAAAAAAGGATGCCCACAATGAATTTTCGGCAAAGTGTAATTTATTTAGAATTTTTAATTTTGAATTGTATGTTGTTGAAGATTTGTCGAATTTTTTTGAAGAAGCAATAACTATATATGAGGGTAATTGTACTTCTGAAGAAAGAGCGATTCTGGAAAAGTTATCTCAAAAAACAACATTTAATATTCAACAGTATTTTATTGAACACGCATCAACAGCAAAGAATATTTTGGTTAGAGCTGGCGCAGGAACAGGAAAGACATATTCAATGGTTTCAAGAATAGCTTTTCTTTGTAATAAGTTTGAGAACCCGACAGTTAACCTAATTGATGATATTGCTATGGTTACCTTTACTAATGATGCTGCAGACAATATGAAAAATAGACTTAAGCAGATGTTTATCAACTATTTTGTTTTAACATCGAATCCTAAGTTTTTGAAATACATAGAAAACACAGATTTTATGCGAATTTCGACGATTCATAAGTTTGCACGCGAGATTATAAAAGAAGCATCTATGCAAATGGGACTAGGAGATAACTTTGCGATTACATCAGGTGACTATATAAAAGAACAGATATATGAGAAATATCTAAATGATTTCATTGCTAAAAAAGAAGCAGAGAATCCTAATTTTATTAATGAAATAAAGTTACCCTTATACCAGTTCAGAAGAATGTTGGTGGAATTTTCAAATCAGCTTTATAACAAGAGCATTGATATTAAAAAGATAAAAGAGGAGGAGTTGGGCAATGCTCCGGGATTACTTCCATTTTTCAATGAAATAGTAATGGAGGTTATTATTGCTGCAGAAATTGAGTATGCTACAAAAATTCAAGAAAGCAATAAGATAGACCTTCGTGAAACTATGATTGTCCTTAATGATGTAGTTAATCAGAAAGATAAAGATAAGACTCACTTGGACTATAAATATATTTTTATAGATGAATTTCAGGATACCGATGATGCGCAGATTGATTCATTTTTGAAAATCCAACAGCTCATAGGTAAGGAATGCAACTTATTTGTTGTAGGTGACTTAAAGCAGAGTATCTATCGCTTTCGTGGGGCAACAATAAGTGCATTCAAGAGACTTAATGCAACTCCTGACAGATGGGAAGAGTATACAATAAACACAAATTATAGAACAGACTCAAGGCTTCTTGCAGCGATGGATGAGATATTCCAGGGAATGGGTGCAAAAGCGTGGCTCCCATACGTTTACGATGCAGATCATTTAGTTAGCAATCTGAATGGTGGAGCCAATGAAGACGAATTGTTTGAGTGTGTTCCATATCATGGGAAAAATAATGAACAATTAGAGGTATTGCTTGGGTTATTGAAAAGAGAAAAATCCAAGATTATTGAATTAGAGAAAACAAGAAAACTTAGCAAAGAAGAAAAGACAATCGCTATTCTTGTGCGAGAAAATTGGCAGATTAAAGAAATAATAAAAGGTTGCAAGGAACTGGACGAAGAGGTGGAAATCGAAACAAAAGTAGGTGGAGACTTGTACCAATTGGATTCAACTATTGACTTTTGTAAGCTTTTGATTGCGCTAACAAATCCTGATGATCCAGTTTGTCTAGTGAACTTTATTGAATCAAATTATATTGATATGCCATTGTGGTATCAAGGACTACAAAATGAAGAGAAGCAGAATCAGACATCTAAATTAGTTAAAGCACTAGATAAATACTTTATGGAAAAGATGAATAAAACATGGAATGGATTAGTTGCATATGTACAAGCTAATCCTGTTCTTGTGGTACTTAAAACAATTTTTGAGACCCTGCAGCCATGGAATAAGTATAGTGAAGATTTGGATAAACAGAGATTTTACAAGTCGAACTATGAATTACTGATTGAAAAAATTGTTAAGTCATATAGTGTGGATTATTTAACCCTGACAGTGATAGCCAATTCTATTCAGATAAACATTTTAACAGGCCAACAGGAATTGGCTCGTGCAACTGCAGAAGATGAGACAGGAATAAAGTTTCTTTGTACTACAATTCATAAAGCAAAAGGACTTGAATATGGAACCGTAATCTTACCGTTTACCGGACAGGCTATTGATAATTTGAAAAAAGCGAATACGGATGTTAATTATAGCAGCTCTAAACTGGCTTATTCAATTAAGGTGGATGAGAACAAGAAAGATTGTAATTCCAATTATGATTCTCAGGAAGAAATTGGTCAAAGGATTTGTGAAGAAGCAAGAATTCTTTATGTTGCTTTAACACGAGCAATTAGAAACTGTATTTGGATGAAGGATACAGATAAAAAATACAATATGAGCTGGTGCAAGTTTTTGGAGGTGTAAGGGATGCCGTTTTCTATTTATACATACAGTAATCCATATGAAATAAATAAGGAATTATATTGGGATTCCATTAAAAACTGTCCGCATTTTTGTGTTTCACAAACTATGGCTAATGGAATGATGGGTACATATGAGAAAATGACAGCGGGAAAAGTTTCTACCGTTGAAAATTTGGTGAAAGGTCTTTTTGCTTACTGGGAAAGTAGCGAGTGTAAGATAAAACAATACACCGTTATTGATGAGGCTATTAACAGGTTAGATATAGCGGAAAATTCTGAAAAGATAAAGCAGTCTTTAAGATTCAACAGAAAGCAATTGAGTAATAGCTTACGTATTTTGTTTGAACTTGACATGAGTATTGAAGAGATGCGAACTGAATTAATGACAGAGGAACAACGACATCTTGTTGGAATATACAAAATCATAAAAGAATCTGAGTTGGTTCAGGCTTTTAAGATAAAGAAACATTTCTCTGAAACAGAAATTGAAAATGCAATCAGAGATGGGATGAAATTGGAAAGAGAAAATGTAGATATCAGTAGTGTTGATGTAGATACTATTGTTGTTCATGGAGTGCATCAATTTACGCCAATGATTCTTCAAACAATTGAATTAGTTGCAAAGTACAAAAGAGTTATTCTTTTATTTAATTACCAGCAGCAGTATAAGAATGTTTATCAGACTTGGATAGATGTATATTCATCCTTTGATTTGCCAATAAAGAGCCAGTTCACTAACGAATTCAGACCTAATCCACTATTAGCCAACAGTTATGCTGGAAATTTATTAGCTGATAGAATGGCTAATTTGATTGAGGGCCGTTCTAAGAAGAATGAAGAAGAGTGTCCTTTTGAAATAATTGAGTTTGATAATAATACTGAATTTGCAAGCTATGTAGCAAGTGTCTTTGAAGATGCAATGAAAAGACAGGCTAGAAATAAAGAAGCTAAACGATCTACCCTATATTATATGCAGGAGCAGTTTTATGCTGCGAACAATAGCGTTAATAATATTCTCAAAATATACTATCCTGGCCAATTTGGTGAGAGACACTTTCTTACGTACCCGATAGGTCATTTCTTTCTATCTATTACAACCATGTGGAATGCAGATGAAGGTGGAATTCGGATTGAAAGTAAACGTCAAATCCTGCGCCTTGGCTAATTAGTTTTTTTATG